>OCHO01002121.1_pt1 | contig 10961 bp, 10 predicted proteins | sample 1538441 | NCBI WGS metagenome assembly OCHO01 (sample SAMN04571691, study PRJEB22368) | human gut metagenome | biome: human gut; material: stool | host: Homo sapiens | place: Luxembourg | collected 2012-06-29
ACACCATCGAAGCCATGATGAAGGACGGCAAGGCCCTGCAGAGCGGCACCAGCCACTATTTTGGCGATAAGTTCAGCCGCGCCTATGACGTTACCTTTACCGGCCGCGATAACACCCTGCAGTACCCCTTCCAGACCAGCTGGGGCGCTTCTACTCGTTTAATCGGCGCTATCATCATGACCCACGGCGATGACGACGGTCTGATCCTGCCCCCGGCCATTGCCCCGGTGCAGGTGGTCATCGTTCCCGTTGCCGCCCACAAACCCGGCGTACTGGACAAATGCCGCGAACTGGCTGCCGAAATCGGTAAGTATGCCCGCGTGAAGCTGGACGATTCCGACAAGCAGCCCGGCTGGAAGTTTGCCCAGTGGGAAATGAAGGGCGTGCCTGTTCGCCTGGAAGTCGGCCCCCGCGATATCGAGAACGGCCAGTGCGTGCTGGTCCGCCGCGATACCCGCGAAAAGCAGTTTGTGAAGTTTGAAGATCTGGCCACCGCAATTCCCGCCGCAATGGAAGCTCTGGCCAAGGATCTGTATGACCGCGCTTTGCAGAACCGCGAAAACCGCACCTGGAGCGCCACCACCATGGACGAAGTGAGAAAGATCGTGTCCGAAAAGACCGGCTTTGTCAAAACCATGTGGTGCGGTGACCTGGCCTGTGAGGAAGCCATGAAGACCGAAGCAGGGCTTTCCAGCCGCTGCATGCCGTTCGAGCAGGAACACCTGTCCGACGTATGCCCGGTCTGCGGCAAGCCCGCCAAGAGCATGGTCGTCTGGGGCATCGCATACTAAGCCAATCCCGGCAGTGCTGTTTTATGCGGCACTGCCGGTTTTTGTATGGGGAAACGGGTGCTTTTTGGGAAACTCAGGGTATATATAGGGCACCGCTGTTGTGCCACGATCGGTGTGTGGCTATTTTTGATTTTTGTTGCCCATTACAAAATAGTCCGTAGGGAACGGTCTATCTCCGGCCTAAGAGCCGGGATTAAAATCCCGGTTGGCCTCCGAAACGCGCCTGCGGGCGCAGTGACCGTTCCGGGACTTTGTGAGAGATGTCTTTGTGATTTTGGTATCAATCCGAATTTCTAATTAACGCCTCCCCCCTAACTTCTAACTAAAAAACTATGCTTCTTCTCCCTACATTGCTGCTCTATGCTCTGGGCTTGCTGCTGACTGGTATCGGCAGCAGGCTGGCTTCGCGCTGCGCAACGTGGTGCGGGGCGCTGTGCGGGCTGCCTATGTGGATGGTGGGCGGCACGCTGGTGGCGGTGTGTACGGCACTGCCGCAGCTGGTGCTGGCGTTTCTGGCGGCAGGTATGTCCGTTACTGCGCTGGCCGTTGGTACGGCTCTGGCGGGCGCTGTCACCCAGCTGGGGCTGGTACTGGCGCTTTGCCTGCTGCGCTGTAATGTCACGGTGGACCGCGGCGAGCTGCTGCGCAAATGCGCCCTGCTGCTGGTGGCCTGCGGCGTGGTGGCCCTGTTTGTGCGGGACGGCACCCTGAGCTATACCGGTACCGGCCTGCTGATGGGCCTGTTTGTTCTGTTTGTCATGCAGAGCATCGCCTACCAGTACCGCTTTGCGTTCCGGGAGGGGCTGGAGCTTATCACTTTCCAGAAGGAAAAAGGCGAAAAGACCCCGCCGGAAGACCCATCCGGGCGGACCGTCCTGTTCCCGGCTATGAGCATCCGCACCAGCCTGCGCAACCTGGCCGGGGTGGTGGGCGGCATGGCAGTGCTCTGCGTGGGAGCGTGGGCCCTGCTGAACAGCGCCGTGGCGCTGGCCAACCTGACTGGCACCATTCAGGCCCAGTGGGCGGCAACCCTGATTTCCTTTGGCCTCTGTCTGCCCCTGCTGGTGGAAGTGTTCGACCATCCCCTTGGCTCTGCCTGGAAGCGATTTGCGGACAAATGCCGCATCTACCCGCCGCAGGCACTGCCCATGCAGGTGCTGAACAGCGCCATTTTGAGCATCACGCTGGTGCTGCCTGTTTCCAGCCTGATGTACCGCCGCCGCTTGCCGGTGGGTGAACAGTTCCGCCAGTATGATATCCCGTTCTGCGTTTTGATGGCATTGATCCTGCTGCTGCCGCCGCTGGTCAAAAAGCGGCTTTACCGCTGGCAGGGCAGGGTATGCCTGATACTTTATGTTATGTACCTTGCCGCTGTGCTGATCATGCCGCGGGCAGGCGCATAACTCAAAACAAAACCGCCCGGCGGGAACATTGCAGTTCCACGCCGGGCGATATTTTTGTAATGTGTTTATTGGTTGTTGTCTGTATGATACAGAACATCCATCAGGTAGGTCTGGTTGGCAGCCAGGTCCGGTACCAGTACCTGCATGCCGCGGATTACCGCGCCGGTATAGGTGCCCTCTGCCGGGATGCGGTAAGAGTGCTCACTGTCAAAATTCATCTGCAAAGCTTCCATCGCATACCCCAGAATTTCGCCGGAGGTCATGTCGGTGGTCAGCAGTGGCAGAACCTGGTTAATAAAGTTGACGATGGAAACAGCATCCATCTGTTTCACTTTATTGATGATCGCCATCAGCACAGCACGCTGGCGGTCGGTGCGGGCATAATCGTTGCCCAGGGAGCGGTTGCGTGCATGGATCAGGGCCTGCTCGCCGGTCAGGTGGTTTACCCCTTCATGCAGGTTCCAGTCCGTGCGGAGCTGCTGTGGGTAGGTTACATCTCGCTTTCTGCCGCAGATATAATCTGCCTCGTCCTGGGTCAGTTCTAGGTCAATGCCGCCAATGCTGTCGATCAAGGTCTGGAACTCGCCAAAGTCAACTTCCACATTCCCAGCAATCTCTACACCAAAATTGGTGTTCAGCGTGCTGTCCAGCAGATCCATGCCGCCAAAGGCATAGGCTGCGTTGATGCGGTTGTCGCTGTAGCCGGGAATCTGTACATACAGGTCCCGCATAAAGGAGGTCATGCTGATCTGTTTGGTCTTTTTGTTCAGCGTGACCATGATCATGCTGTCGGACCGCTGGCGGTCCTGGCCTTCGCGGCGGTCCTGGCCAATCAGCAGCAGGTTCACAATGTCTTTGTCCTGCATCACGCTGGTGTCGGCCCCGTTCCAGATTACATCCTCCGGGCTCAAGGTATCATCGGCGTTTTCGTCCGATTCAAAGGTCTCTTCCTGTTGGGAGACTGCCTCGGTGGTCGATGCACGCTGGATGTGCCCCAGCATGCCCTGCAAAGCGGCATAGCCAACGAATATCAACAAGAGGAGTGCAATGCCAAGAATCAGCAGTACCCGCCCCCACAGCGGAATAGCCGCCCAGCGCGTGGCAGGCTTTGCGGCCGCTGCGGGCTGTTCCGGCGTTTCAGTCGGGGCCGGAGCAGAAACCTCAGGTGTGCCTTTTATTTTGCTTTCTTCTTCACGTGTAATTTTCATCTGTTTTATACTTTCCCTAAAAGCGTTTTCCCCAATTACAGTGCTTCGATCATATTTGCCACAATGGCAGTGGCAGTTTTGATGTATTCGCCGATGCTGAACTTTTTCACGACAAGAACTTCATAACCGCTCTCGTCCGCGTTGTCGCTCATGGCGCGCAGGATGACGCAGGGTACGCCGTTGCGGGCGGCAACCTGGCTTACAGCAGCGCCTTCCATCTCCACGCAGTCGGGCTGGCATTTGTCCTCGATAGCCTTTTTGGTGGCGGCATCGCCAACAAAAAGGTCACCGGTGGCAATCTTGCCGGCAATGGCCTTAATACCACAGGCGTTGCAGGCATCCAGTGCAGCTTTGACCAGGGCCGGGTCGCCGTGGTACTCTGCGGTGAACGGTGCGCTCTGGGCAATCATGTCGTTCTGGGCGTCGTGATATACCACGGTTTCGCCCACGCAGACATCACCAATGCCGATCTTGCTGGTCATGTTGCCTGCAATGCCGGAGAAGATGATCTTCTCGGCACCGTACTTGGTAATTAGAACCTGCACGGTGGAAGCAGCGTTTGCCTTGCCCATACCGGCGCAGCACACAACGACCTGGCGGCCGTTCAGCATGCCCTGGTGGTACTCCACCCCGGCGTAAGTTTCTTTGGTCACCTGCTCCAGCTTGGCACACAGCTGGTCAACTTCATCGGGCATAGCGCCCATAATGCCAATGATCATGGTATTGCTCCTTTTTATCAGACGTTGAAGAGGAATTCGATCACATCGCCATCATTCACAACGTATTCCTTGCCCTCGGTGCGCTGCAGGCCCTTGGCCTTAACCGCAGCATAGTCAAAGTTGTTGTCGGCCAGTGCGTCATAGCTGATGACCTGGGCGCGGATAAAGCCGCGCTCAAAGTCGGAATGGATTTTGCCGGCAGCCTGCGGGGCTTTGGTGCCGCGCTTGATGGTCCAGGCGCGGCATTCCTTTTTGCCGTCCGTCAAAAAGCTGATGAGGCCCAGCAGATCATAGCTTGCCTTAATCAGGTTATCCAGGCCGGTGGATTCAATGCCCATCTCGTGCAGGAACGCCAGCTTTTCTTCCTGGCTGGAACCGGCGATATCTTCCTCGGTCTTGGCACAGATGGGGATTGCCTGTGCGTTTTCCTCTTTGGCGCGGGCGGCAACCAACGGATAGTACGGGTTCTCGTCCAACCCGCCCAGCAGGTCATCCTCGCCCACGTTGCAGGCATAAATCACCGGCTTGGCGGAGAGCAGACCCAGTTCTTTGCGAGCGGTGTTCTGGCTGTCGTCATCCGGGTCAAAGGCAAAGGAACGGGCGGGCTTGCCGCCTTCCAGATGAGCGGCAAGCTCTGCCAGCCAGGCAGCTTCGGCAGCAGCGGTCTTATTGCCGGTCTTGGCGGCTTTCTGCTGGCGGCCCAGGCGGTTGCTGACAACTTCCAGGTCGGCCAGGATCAGCTCCAGGTCGATGGCGTCAATATCGCGGATGGGGTCAACGCTTTCCGGCTTGTTCACATCCTCCACAACATGGATGATGTTGTCATCGTCAAAGCAGCGCACCACATGTACAATGGCATCGCACTCGCGGATATGGCCCAGGAACTTGTTTCCCAGACCAGCGCCCTGGCTGGCACCTTTGACCAGACCGGCGATATCCACAAACTCCACAATGGCGGGGGTCTTTTTGTCTGTCTGCCAGATCTCGGCCAGTTTGTCCAGCCGGGCATCAGGAACCGGAACAATGCCGGAGTTCGGCTCAATGGTGCAGAACGGATAGTTGGCTGCCTGAGCATTCTGGGTGCTGGTCAGCGCATTGAACAAAGTGGATTTGCCAACATTGGGCAAACCGACGATACCTAATTTCATATATCTCAACTCTCCTTGCTTTTTCTCGTATTTTCAATAGTTTCCGGGTTTTGGGGGATGTCCACCGCACCAATTCCGCACCAATTTTTCAGCAGCGCACCATTTTTTAACTTGCCAGACTGGTGTTTTGCTCAAACTGTTTGATGGCATTGGTCAGGGAATCATCCGTGACATGAACATAGCGGTCCATGGTTGTTTTGATGCTGGAATGACCGAGCAGCCTTTGCAGGACTTTCGGCAGCACTCCGCTTTCAATCGCACGGGTCGCATAGGTGTGTCTCAGGGCGTGCATACAAAACCGCTTGATCTTAGCCTCATCGCAGAGTTTGTACAAATGCGTGTCATAGGAACTGTTTTTGGCAGGTTCTCCGGTACGATAATTGATAAACACCAAATCTCTCATACAGAGATACTGGGTCTCTCCGGTACGGCGATCCACATATTCCAGAATTTGAGACAGCAGTTCTGATTCTTTGCGGGTGTGACGTTCTTCGTAGCACGATTTTAATACATCGTATGCACGGGTTGTCAGCGGAATGGTGCGGTAGCTGCTATTGGTTTTGGGAGGACCGGCACGCCAGATTCCTTCACTATGGCGGTATTCCAGCGTTTTGCTGACGGTCAGCGTCCGCTTTTTCCAGTCAATAGAATCCCAGGTCAACCCGATCATTTCCGAAGTCCGCAGCCCGGTCTCCAACAGCAGTACATACTGCCTGTAGTTGTGAGAGCGCTTTGCGGTTTCCAGAAAAGCTGCCTGTTCTTCTACGGTCAGGAACTTAATGTCATCCACAGCACGGACCGGCTTTGAAAAACGAACTCCGTCCATGGGATGCTTGATGAGCATATCGTTCATGACTGCTGCACGGAACATGGTTCCCATCGCAATATACGCCTGACGGATGGTAGAACCTGCATAAGTTGCTTCCATCTTGTTCAGAACGATCTTGCAATGCATCGGTTTGACATCACACAAGCGCATACTTCCGATGACCGGCTGGATGTTCACTCGATACCGTTCCCGGTAATTTCTCTTGGTATTGGGTGCCAGATCTGCAATCAGATGGGTGATCCAGAACTCAAACCAGGAATCCACCGTCATTTCGGAGGAAGGATTGTGAACATCGTGCTTATCCTCGTACTGTGCATCGGCAAGCCAGTTGCGAGCTTCCGGGAGCGTATCAAAATGCTTTTCCTTGCGGGAACCGTCCTTTGCGGTATATCTTGCGGCGTACTTACCGTCTTTTCTTTGGCAGATACCCTTTCCACATTCTCTGCCTTTTAAGTTCTTGCCCATATAATGAACTCCTTTCCTTAGAGTAGGAAACGCGAGTTCATCACGACACTCTACTCTAACACAAAAACACAATTTTTTCAATATATTACGCCGTTTTTGGTGCGCACTAATCAGTGCCCGGCGCACCAAAAACGGCTGTTTGTCAAATCGCAACCCGACCTTCGATAAACTCCTCAAAAGCCTTGCGCTTTACCAATTTTTTAGTGCCCACATACAGGACAAAGGGGCAGTTGGGTTGTTTCAGCATCTCGTCGATTTTGTTGATTCCGATGTTGCTGTATTCGGCTGCCTCACGAATGGAGAGCAGCATCTTACGATCAATGGGCAGGTTCGTTGCCTGCTGGTTCTGATTCATCATAGGCAGTAAAATTCCTTTCTTTCAGCGTTCCATATCTTGCTTGCGGCGAATAGGTTTGGTTGTCGGGTCCGGGTCAAAAGCTCATCAAAAAAAGCCCGTACCTTTTCAGGTGCGAGCTTGACGGCGTCCAGATACGGCTGGACCTCTTTCTTCAATTCTTGGTATGCGTTGTACAGGGCATCGTATCTCTGTTTCCAGATGGCAGCACTGCATTGGGCGCTGCGCAGCTTTTCTTCCAAGCGGCTGTTTTCCGCTTTGACCAGAAGACCAGTGACTGCATAGTCCTTGAGGATATTGCACTCGGATGGAGTGAATGAAACATTGCCGGTAATGGTCTTTTTTCCCATGGAGCGGATTTCCTGCACAGTCAAAGCAGCGGCGTGCTGCTCTTTCGCCTGCTTTTGCAGGGATTGTAACTCCTTTTCCTTTTTTTCAATGACGGCTTGCGTGTTATTCAGGGTCTGCTCCGTCTGAGCGATCTGAGCGGTCATGGTCTCCAGACGCTGCTTCTCCTGCGCTACCTTGAACTGGGTCACGGTCAGATGTTCCTCGGTGCTGCCACGCTCTCCACGCTCCACATCGGTATAACCGGCAGAGCGCATAGCCTCCCAGAAATTATCCTGCAAAATGCTGTAAGATGGACGAAGGACTTTCTTTCCTTTGGAGGTCAGCAGCGGATTCCCGGCTTCGTCCAACACAATCTGAGAAGTCCATTTTTTACTTCGGCTGACCTGCATAATCGTTTCTTTAACTGTCCCACGGAGGGCTTCGTCCTTGCAACGCTTCGACCAGAGAATCTGTTTTTTCACCACCGGGATATAGACCACATGGAGGTGGTAGTGGTACACATCCTCGCCCAGAGCTTCGGACATTGCCCGGTTGCGCTCGTCGGCGTGCATGACGGCAGACAGGATATACTGCTCGCCGCCCACAATCTCCACGGCGGCTTTATAGGCATCGGCATAGAACTGCTTGGCAAATTCATAGCCGCCGTGGTTGTAGAAGTAAGCGGAGTTCACATCGAATACCAGCTCGCCATATTTCACGGCATCGGCTTTGAGACCTCTGGTGGAGATCACCTTGTCCTGTTCCATCTGTTCAAACATTTCTGCATATCCGGCGGTAGGAGCCTTGAAGTGGACGTTCAGGGAACTGCGCTCCGGTTCGATGTCCTCATTGCTGTAGCTGTCTTTTTCACGTTCGTTGTGTTCCTGCACCTTTGCCAAGTCATCGGCAGTTTCAACATCCTGATTGCGGGCTACGGTGCGATCAATTCCATCATTTCTTGCCATAGGTCAAGCTCCTTTCTGCGTTGATTTACGGGGGCTGGGGCTGTGGAGATGCACTTTTGCGAAAGTGTAATAACCCACTATGACACTTTCAGCCCGAAGGGCTGCAAAGTGCCGTGGGCTCTCCCGAGGGGGGATTGCGGTCATTGCGATGACCGCTGCTGAACTGCCCGGAAACCATCTGCATCGTTTCCTGTTGTTCAGCCCGGACAGCCGATGTTCTGCCAAACACCAGCCATCCGGCAGCAAACAAAGGCGTGCTTTGTCTGCCGTTGGGGGTGCGATACGAGAGTCCCCTATAGAGACGGTTTTGGGTGAAATGCTGTGTACATACGTACAAAAGCACCGAGTTACTCGTTCTGCCTCGGTACGTACGTATCTTCCGAAACATTGGAAAATCCGTTTATATAAGGTCTGGCAATCGCTTCAATTCCGAAAAATCCCCACACCCGCCGCCCGGCGATGTTGGTGATCCTGTTGCAGTATTCCAGATTGTACTTGCCCTGATTGGCGATCACAGCATCACTAAAGCTGCGCCGCTTCAGCGCCGTCAGATTGTTTTCTTCGCACCACATCTGGTAAATCTCATACAGTTCTTTAGAACTGATGGTGCTGTCTGCTTTCAGCCGAATATATCCCTCGGATTCCAGAAAATCAAAAATATTATTATTGTCCCGTTTGACAGCTTCCCGGTTGTCTTTGGTACGCTGGCTCTCGGTAAACTTGAAGTTGTTGGCAGCCAGCCTCTGCAAGCCCTCACAGGCCCACAGCAGGATGCCCTCCACCTCGGCCTTCATTTTCTCGGCCAGGTCGGGATCATCCACACGGCCAGCAGGCTTATCTTTTGTGGTCAGCACCAGCTGGCGGCGGTAGAACCCGTCGCTCCTGTCAAACAGTGCCTGCAAATCGCCGTTAGAGAAGGCCAGCAGCCGGGCGCACATCCATCCCTGATAGCTCTGCTTGCCCTTGCGCTCCAAATCCATCTTGCCCTGGGCGGTGACGATGGATTTTACATAGTTGGTCTGGCGCAGGGCTTCCATCCGCATATCGTCATCCACACACAGAAGGATATGCTCCAGGTCGGCACGGGCAAATCGGTTCTCAGAGATTTTACCAATGCTTCCGTCCTTCATGGAACTGCCCAGCATTTGCCCCAGCACCGCACCGATTTGGGATTTACCCTCGCCGCCATTGCCCTTAATGACCATCATCCTCTGTCCTTTATTGGAGGGAATCAGGCAATAGCCGATAAATTCCTGCAAGGTAGGGATGTCCTCCGGGTAAAGCAGACCATTCAGAAAGGAAAGCCACAGCACAGGTTTCGGAGTATCCGGGCGATAGAAAACCGGGAGCCTGTTTCTCACAATATCCGGCTTCCCCTCTGTAAAAGTGCCGTCCAGCATGAGCGTACCGTTTGCCAGATGAATCCTGTCCTGCTCCGGCGGGAAGTCCTCCACATGAGCCGCCAGCTTCATAATCTCAATGATGTTGCTGATTTTGCGGGGAATGTTGTTCACGGCACAATATTTCAATTCTTCAAAGATTTCGCCACGAAGCGGCAGGTCGTCCGTCACTCGACCATCAGGTGTGAAAAAAGCTCCGTTTGCAAAGATAATCTGACGGGTTCTCAGAAAATCTTCACAAAACAGAGCTTCATTGATACTCTTGCCGTCAAACCACATCGGCACATTCATCTCAAGCAATTTCCTGTTCTCTGACATGGCAGCGCACCTCCTTTTTCTGCTCGTCCAGTCGTGTTTGCATTCTTGCAATCGTTCCGTCTGTCAAAAGTTCCTTGACGGTATCAGTCCTTTCTTCCTGATCGCTCATAAGGAGCAAATCGTTCAGATACTCCACATATTCCAGCTTGTGGCAAGCTTCCACGAACCTCTCATCCGGCTCGTCCTCCGGTGCTTCGGGAGCATATCGCTCTTTCCAGTCCTCCAAAAGATGAAGATACCCGGACAGCACATTCATGCAGAAAAGCTCGTCCTGTTTCGACTGATTCACACGGGGACGGTACTTCTTTACCTGTGCCACCACGGACGGCGGCCTGTCCAGTCCGAAATCCGCAGCCAGTCTCTGCGCTGCTTCATAGGCAGACAGGTCAAGCAGCCTTGCCACAAAGTCAATCACATCTCCCTTGGCACCGCAGCCGAAGCAATAGAAGTAATCCTCGTTCAGCTTCAAGCTGGGGTGTCTGTCATCGTGGAAAGGGCAGCAAATCATCCCGGAGCGATTGATTTTCAGCCCGTAGTGTTCGGCGGCTTGCCTAACCGTGACCGCCGCCTTGACTGTTTCAAAAATGTTCATTTGCATAACCTCCTTGATTTTTCTCGATGATTTTTTCATCTGCCTGAATATACGCAGAAAAACGCTTTCAACCGAAAAATCAGGCACTTCCGCAAGCAAAGCAAAAAGCCGCCCCGAAAACTTGAAAAAATGCAAGTTTCGAGACGGCAGTGTTCACACAAAGTTGGTTGATATTGTTCCGTAAATAGAATATAATTGAAGTTAATATGAATCAGGAGGGATGATACAGAAATGAAATACCTGTCTACATTTGAAGTTGCCGAGAAATGGGGTATCTCTCCCCGAAGAGTTGGTATCCTCTGCAACAATGACCGCATACCGGGCGCACAGCGGGCAGGAAGCCGCTGGATCATCCCGGAGGACGCTGAAAAGCCGACAGATGCCCGCATTAAAAGCGGAAAATATATCAAAGGAAATGAGGAGCAATCAAATGCCTGA
>OCHO01002137.1_pt1 | contig 10890 bp, 14 predicted proteins | sample 1538441 | NCBI WGS metagenome assembly OCHO01 (sample SAMN04571691, study PRJEB22368) | human gut metagenome | biome: human gut; material: stool | host: Homo sapiens | place: Luxembourg | collected 2012-06-29
GTGTCAATCGAACGCTGCAATGGAGATGGCTGGAAACGCAGAAATTCAGTAATGCAAGCGTAATAAACCTGCAGAAAAAAGAAACTGCCCGCGCAAGTATGCGTAAGATGGTGAAGCACTTGCTGAAAAAATATAAGTATGCGCCAACGTCAAGCGGCGTAAGGGCTGCAACAAAAAGACCGTGCAGAAGGACTGGCTGGAAGATCTGGTCGTCCGGGAGACGATGAAGCTGATTCAGGACGATGCGGTGATCGACAAGATCGTTCAATTGGTCATGGATGTCCAGAATCGGGAAAATACCACGATCCCGCTGCTGGAAAAGCAACTGCGAGAGGTCAACAAAAAGCTGGACAACCTGATGAAGGCAATCGAGGACGACTTGTACACCCGGACAATGAAAGAGCGTCTGGAAGCGCTGGAAATCCAGAAAGATGAACTGACTGCAAAATTGCAGACGAAAAGTTGAAGAAGCCTGCTTCAATGAGGATTTCATCCAATTCTGGCTGATGGAATTTAGAAAGTTCGATATTTCGCAGAAAAAGCAGCGGAAAGCGCTGATCGAAATTTTTGTCAATGCCATTTTTCTGTACGATGACCGGATGCTGATCACGTTCAACTACAAGGATGGCACCCAAACCGTCCGTTTTGAGGACACTCTGACCACGGATTCGGTGGAGGAAAAAAGTTCGGATTTGTCCAGCTCTGCTGGGACTGGATCGTGCGGTACTGTCTGGAACACAAAATCTATAACATCAATCAGGTCAATACGCTATTGTTTGAATACGATCAGGAACAGTTGGGTGCGTGATTTGTCGCCTGTCCGTTGACCTTTTGTCCTCCGGTTTGTGGTATCCTTTTGCCAACGAAAGCGATACACCACAAAACGGAGGGCATTTATTATGAAGAAAAATCTTACCGAGCTTGTTTTCATTCTGGACCGCAGCGGTTCCATGGGCGGGCTGGAGCAGGACACCATCGGCGGGTTCAATGCTATGCTGACCCGGCAGAAGGAGCAGGAGGGCGAGGCCAACGTGACCACCATCCTGTTTGACCACGAGGTGCAGCTGCTGCACGACCGCTTTCCCCTGCACGCCGTTGCACCGCTGACGGAAAAGGACTATTACGTCCGGGGCTGTACGGCGCTACTGGACGCCATTGGCTACGGTGTGGAGAAGATGGCGAACATTCAGCGCCATCTGCCGGAGGACGAGCGTGCCGAAAAGGTCATCTTTGTCATCACCACCGACGGACTGGAAAACGCCAGCAAGCGGTTTAGCTATGAGAAGATCCGCCGGATGATCGAGCGGGAAAAAGAGCAATACGGCTGGGAGTTCCTGTTCCTCGGTGCAAACATGGATGCTGTGAAGGAAGCTGCCCGCTTCGGCATCTCGTCCGACCGGGCTGTGCGGTTTGAGAATGACGCACAGGGCGTGGCGGTCAACTACCACGTTGTCAGCGAGACAGTCTCCCGGATGCGGGAGGCACCCTGCTGCGCGTCCATCGGCGCAGAGTGGAAAGAACAAATCGAAGCTGATTTCCAGAAGCGGCATCATAGGTAAGGGAGGAAACAGCCATGTTGGGAGCAATTTTGGGTGACATTGTGGGCAGTCCCTATGAATTTGACCACAACAATTACAAGCACAAGGATTTTCCGCTGCTGAGCGAAAAATCGCACTTCACCGATGATACGGTCATGACCGTTGCGGTGGCACGGGGATTGATTGCAGGTAAGGGCATCCCGGAGAGAACATTTGAAGAAACAAAGAGCGAGATGCAATATTGGGGAGAAAAATACCCCCATGCCGGTTACGGCGGGATGTTCCGCCGATGGCTGTACGCAGAAAATCCGAAGCCCTATGGCAGTTTCGGTAACGGCTCGGCTATGCGGGTGTCGGCAGCGGGCTGGCTGTTCGATACGCTGGACAAAACGCTGGAAATGGCAAAAGTGACCGCTGAAGTCACCCACAACCACCCGGAGGGCATCAAAGGCGCACAGGCCACGGCGGCAGCGATTTTTCTGGCACGAACCGGCCACAGCAAGCCGGAGATCAAACAATATGTGGAGCAGACCTTCGGTTATGACCTGAACCGTACCTGCGATGAAATTCGGCCGACCTATCATCATGTGGAGACCTGTCAGGAAACTGTGCCGGAAGCAATCATTGCTTTTCTGGAAAGCGTCAGTTTTGAGGATGCACTTCGCAATGCGGTCTCTCTGGGCGGCGACAGCGACACCCTTGCCTGCATCACCGGCGGCATTGCCGAAGCTTTTTACGGGATGCCGCAGGAACTGCGGGACGAGACTTTGAAACATCTGCCGGAGGATATCCGGGAAGCATATGAACTGTTGTGCTTCATGGTTGCCAAGATGATATAAAAACACGATGATACGACTGAGTTTTGAAAAGATTGCATAGGATTTTATAAAAGTATTATTCTTTCGTGAATTTTAGCACTCTTCTATTGACACTGCTAATAAACGGTGCTATAACAGTGGCGTGCTCAGGAGGAAGGGCAAAAGGAGAGCCGCTAGGCTCGCCGGAAAGCCCTTCTGAATGGACGCTTCAGATTTTTTGCCCCGACCCGAACGCCGGGATTGGAGGAATGATTTATGCTTATGCCGACTGTTTTCCATGAAAACCTGTTCGATGATTTCTTCGATCCGTTCTGGAATGACGCTGCACTGGAACGTATGATGAACCGTGAGGCTCGTGGTGCCTTTGGTAAGCGTGGTGCAAACATGATGAAGACCGATGTCAAACAGACGGACAACGGCTACGAAGTAGCGGTTGACCTGCCGGGCTGCAAGAAGGAAGACGTTCAGATGGATCTGAACGACGGCTACCTGACCATTCAGGCAGTGCGCAGCCACAGCAATGACGAAAAGGATAAGAAGGGCCGCTATCTGCGGCGCGAATCCTTCTCCGGCACCTGCGCACGCAGTTTCTACGTGGGCGATGTGAAGAAGGAAGACATCCACGCAAAGTTCGAGGATGGTGTCCTGCACATCGAGCTGCCTGCTCCTCAGCAGACGAAGGCTTTGCCTGAGAACCCGAACCTGATCGAGATCGAGTAAAACGCCGGTCGTGTGCGCCAAAGCACAACGCACATAAGATGCCCCCGGAGAGCCGCAACAAGCCCTCCGGGGGCATTTTTGTTTCGCTATCTTTTCCGCAAGGGAAAACCATGGTATACTGAGAACAGCAACTCAGAATTTATAGAGGTACTTCACGATGGAATTCGGAGCCGCCGCAGGAAAACGAGCGGCCCGGAGAAAGATTTGAGGAAACGTAAAATGAGAATCCGTAAGGCAAAGGAAAAAGATATTCCCAGACTTCTTGCGCTGTTGGGGCAGGTGCTGCAGATCCACGCAGAGATCCGTCCCGATGTTTTTATTCCCGGCACCACCAAATACACCGTCCGCGAGCTGGCAGAGCTTTTGAAGCAGGAAGACAGACCCATCTACGTTGCCGTGAACGAGGACGATGTGTGTATGGGCTACGCTTTCTGTCAAATGCAGGAGCAGCCATTTTCTACGAATATGGTGCCCTTTAAGTCATTGTTCATCGACGATCTGTGCGTTGACCAGCAGGCACGAGGACAGCACATCGGAGAAAGCCTGTTTGAATATGTAAAGCAGCAGGCAAAAGAGCAAGGCTGCTATGAGGTGACGCTGAACGTCTGGGCAGGAAACACCTCGGCAGAGCACTTCTACGAAAAAATGGGTATGAAAACAAAGGAACGGCAGATGGAGTATATCCTGTGAGCCGGGTGAGCGGCTGACTTTTGCGGTATACTCCGTTCGGAAAGATCAAAGCGCGTGGAGGAAAAAGCATGCTGACCTATACCTATGTTTCAGAGGGAACGTTTGCCCTGATGGAAAAACCAAAGCCGGTGCTGCAGCACGAGCGGGACGCCATTGTAAAGGTGACCCTTGCCAGCATCTGCTCCAGCGACCTGCACATTAAGCATGGCAGCGTGCCCCGGGCGGTGCCCGGCATCACCGTAGGGCACGAGATGGTGGGCATCGTGGAAGAAGTGGGCAGTGCGGTGACCAATGTGAAACCCGGCGACCGGGTGACGGTGAACGTGGAGACCTTCTGCGGAGAGTGCTTTTTCTGCAAAAAAGGCTTTGTGAACAACTGCACCGATCAAAACGGCGGCTGGGCGCTGGGCTGCCGCATCGACGGCGGGCAGGCCGAGTATGTCCGGGTGCCCTTTGCGGATCAGGGACTGAACAAGATCCCGGACGGCGTTACCGATCGGCAGGCGCTGCTGGTGGGCGATGTGCTGGCCACCGGCTTTTGGGCGGCACGCATCTCGGAAATCACCCCCGAGGATACCGTGCTGATCCTCGGTGCAGGGCCGACCGGCATCTGCACGCTGCTGTGCGTCATGCTGCACAGCCCCAAGCGCATCATCGTCTGTGAAAAGGACGCAAGCCGCCTGCAGTTCATCCGTCGGCACTACCCGCAGGTGCTCACGGTGCAGCCGGAGGACTGCGCCGCCTTTGTGCGTGCCCACAGCGACCACGACGGGGCCGATGTGGTGCTGGAGGTGGCAGGGGCAGACTCCACCTTCCGGCTGGCATGGGAGTGTGCACGGCCCAACGCCGTTGTGACGGTGGTGGCGCTGTACGATAAGGCACAGACCCTGCCGCTGCCGGAAATGTACGGCAAAAACCTCACCTTTAAGACCGGCGGCGTGGACGGCTGCGATTGTGAAGAAACGCTGCGTCTCATCGCAGAAGGCAAGATCGATACCGAACCGCTCATCACCCACACCTACCCCCTGCGCCGGATCGCAGAGGGCTACGAGCTGTTTGAAAAGAAACGGGACGGCGTGATCAAGGTGGCAGTGGAGTGCTGACGGTCTGCGCCAAGGCACAACGCACATAAGGTGGCCCCGGAGAGCTGTAACAAGCCCTCCGGGGGCATTTTTGTTTCCCGACATCTTTTCCGCAGCGGCAAGGCGTGGTAGAATAAGGACAGAACCAATCCACAGGTGAGAAAATCGAACTTCAGAGAGAGGAGATGTTTCTATGCAGTCTGATGAGCTGAAACGCCGGATCTCGGCAGGCAGAGGAGATGCTTTGGCCGATCTGGTTTTGAAAAATGCCAGAATTGTCAATGTGTTTACCGATGAGATCGACACCGCTGACATTGCCATCAGCGGAAATTCGATCGTGGGCGTGGGAACGTATCATGGCCGGAAAGAAGTTGATCTGCACGGCAAATATGTCTGTCCCGGTCTGATCGATGGGCATATCCACATCGAAAGCTCCATGCTCTGTGGTCCGGCTTTCGAGCAAGCAGTGCTGCCCCACGGTACCACTGCGGTGGTCACAGACCCACACGAGATCTCGAACGTTGCGGGGCTGGAAGGCTTGGATTTCATGCTGGAAACGACAAAAAATCTGACCCTTTCGGTTTATTTCATGCTGCCCTCCTGTGTTCCGGCCACGGATCTGGATGAATCCGGCGCGGTGCTGAACGCAGAACAGCTCCGGCCTTACTACGGCGATCCCCGTGTGCTGGGGCTTGCGGAGCTGATGAATGCCTACGGAACGGTGCGCTGTGACCCGAAGATCCTGCAGAAGATCCGTGACTGCACCGAAGCAGGAAAGATCGTGGATGGCCATGCACCGCTCTTGAGCGATAAGGACCTGAATGCTTATATTGCGGCAGGCGTTCAGTCCGATCACGAGTGCTCCAACATCGAGGAAGCCATGGAAAAACTCCGGCGCGGACAATACATCATGATCCGGGAAGGAACGGCTGCCAAAAATATGGAGGCCCTGATGCCGCTGTTCCGGGAGCCTTATTGCAGCCGCTGTATGCTGGTGACGGATGATAAGCACCCCGGTGACCTGCTGGACAGCGGACACATCGATTCCAACATCCGTAAAGCGATCCGGCTGGGCGCAGACCCAGCAGTGGCCGTCAAAATGGCAACGCTGGTCCCGGCACAGTATTTTGGATTCAAGCAGCACGGTGCCGTGGCACCGGGGTATGCTGCCGACCTCATTGTAGTATCGGATTTTGAATCCTTTACGGTCGAACAGGTTTACAAGAATGGCACGCTGGTGGCAGAACACGGAAGGGTGCAGAAACCCGCGTCGCTTGAAATCGACCATGCGCGCTTTGCACGCGTCATGAACTCGTTCGATTTGGATGAGATCACACTGGAGGATTTGGAACTTCGGGAAAGCGGGGAGCAGGAGCGTGTCATCTGCCTGAACCGGGGCGAGCTGCTTACGGAGGAAAAAATCATCCCGTTCCAACGGCATCCGGGCAAAGCTCCCGGTGTGGACCCGGAACACAACATCGTAAAACTGGCCGTTTTTGAGCGGCATCATCACTCCGGCCATGTGGGCATTGGCTTTTTAGGAAACTTCAGCCTGAAATGCGGAGCCGTTGCATCGAGCATCGCACATGATTCCCATAACCTGATCGTGGCAGGGGACAACGATACCGATATGATGCTGGCCGGCAACACTGTGCGGAAAAACAAAGGCGGACTTGCGTTTGTGGCAGATGGACAGGTCGTGGCAGAACTTGCGCTTCCGGTGGCCGGATTGATGAGCACCGAAAGCGCAGAGAGCGTTGCGGCGAAAATGCAGGCGCTGAACGATGCCCTCAAGGCACATGATGTAGCGGAAGATATCGGCATCTTTATGACCCTCGCCTTCGTCAGCCTTCCGGTCATTCCCAAACTCAGACTGAATACATACGGCATCATCGATGTAGCGCAGCAGAAAGTCGTTCCGGCTGTTTTTTAATAGGCGATAACAAAAATACTGCCGGAGATCGACCCGAATGGTCCGTCTCCGGCAACAGAACAGTTCGTTCCTACTCTTAGAAGCGAGCCACATCAAGAGAAAAATTGACGGAAATTCTTATTTGATAAATCGTAAGTTATATGTGGAGGAGGATTATTATGAATACAGTTAGAATGATTTTATGTGGAAATGTTGAAGATAGCAGAATGAATCCAAGTGAAAAGGTAGGAGTAGTATCAGTGGTTTTTGTTTCTACAGAGGAGGAAAAAATTAAGAATAAACTTAAAAAATTTCAAGATAAAAATCCTGAAAAATTTTATATGGAATACGTTACTCCATTAGATGTTGACTTAACAAGTTTAGAACACTATCCATCGATTGAAATATCAAAAAATGATTTACAATAACAACTTAGAATTTGTGGAGGAAACAAATATGGAAGATAATAAATCAACGAATGTCAAGAAAACGGTAAAATCAGGAATAACTTTTGGAAGTGCATTAGCTATGGTTATTAGTTATACAGCGTGGAAGTCTGTCGGTTGGGCGATTTTTCATGGATTACTTAGTTGGGTGTATGTCATATACTTCCTTTTGCGTTACTAAATTCGCGTTTGTGGAAGTTATAAAGGGGTGCATCATGGAAATCGAGTATAAACAAACAAAAGATTTCACGGCCGATGAATTGCAGAAACTGTTTTTATCCGTATGATAATTACTCTGCAATGGTGCGGAAGCACTTTTTGTGAGTTGGTATGATGGATCGATTTGCAGCTAGCAAGGAAACCGTAAGGAGTACAGAGCATGGATGCAAACTGTACCAGTAAAAGGAGGAAAGTCAAGAGTATGGAAACGGTATACATTGCGGGCGGGTGCCTTTGGGGCGTCCAGCATTTTTTTGACACGGTGCCCGGTGTACGGACGACCGAAGCCGGGAGAGCCAACGGAACAACAAACACGCTGGACGGCCCGTATGATGGATACGCAGAGTGCGTTAAAGTGGTCTTTGATGAGAAATGTACCAGTGTTACAGAGCTTATGGAGCATCTGTTTGAAATCATCGACCCGTACAGCCTGAACAAACAGGGCGTTGATGTTGGAAAAAAGTATCGCACGGGGCTTTACAGCACAAATCCCGGACATCTGGAAGAAGCAAGAGCCTTTATTGACAGCCGGAAGGACCGGGATAAAATCGTTGTGGAAGTGCTGCCGCTGACGAATTACGTCCGGAGTGCAGAGGAGCATCAGCACCATCTGGAGCGGTACCCGGAAGACTGCAGCTACTGTCATATCCCGGATGAAGTCTTAAACAAATACAGGAATCAGTAAGCAAAGGAAAAACGAAAATGCGGGGATATTCTGATTTTTTTGTGTGGGCATCAATCTAGTATGGCCAAGAACCATCAAGGTGGCAAACCTGCTGCCGTCCCTTCTGGTTGCAGTGGCGCTGACGGGGATTTTATGAATCGGAATTTGTTAAATTGGAAAATTAGAATTTAGAGGAGGCAATGCAATGGATATTTCCTATAATTGTGAAAATCAAAAATTTAATTATAGAGTATGTGCCATGATAATCGCGGAAAATAAAATTTTAGCGATGCACGATGAACGTTCACCCTATTTTTATCTTCCGGGTGGAAGAGTTAAGATGGGTGAAACTGCTGAGCAAGCAGTGGTTCGGGAAGTTCAGGAAGAACTTGGTGTAACTCCAAAGATTACACGTCCATTATGGCTCAATCAGGCTTTTTTTACCGAAGATGTGGATAATCTACATTATCATGAACTGTGTATTTATTTTCTGGTGGATATTTCAGAGACAACTCTACTGGAAAGAGGAAACGTCTTTACTCTGACAGAAGGAAAGCATATCCATACTTTTGAATGGCTGGAGTTTGATAGATTGAAAGATGAATATTTTTATCCGCTTTTCCTGAAAAAAGCGATTTACGATCTTCCCGATGAATTCACCCTTCGCACGGAATTAGAGTAACAAATTCGCGTTTATCAAGGTGAACATTTAAGTATTAAAAACGGGAGTGAAACAAATGATGACCATTGCACAGATCATGGAAAAGATGATCGCCTTTTCCGAAGGGAATATCCATGACATCACGCACCTGAGCTGCGTGTGGACCTATGCCAAAACCATTGGTGAGCTGGAGGGGCTGGACGCAGACACGCAGTTTATTCTGGAGGTGGCGGCCATCACCCACGATATCGCCTGCCCGCTCTGCCGCAAAAAGTACGGCAACACCAATGGTAAATATCAGGAGCAGGAGGGTGCCCCGCTGGTGCGGGAGTTCTTGGCGGATACCGGCATGACAGCGGCACAGATCGACCGTGTGTCCTATCTGGTAGGGCACCACCATAGTCCGGCGCAGATCGACGGCATTGACTATCAAATTCTGATTGAGGCAGATTATATCGTCAATGCGTCCGAAAGCGGGTACGACCAGCAGGCAATCCGAACCTTTATGGAACATACGATGAAGACGGCAGCAGGTGTCCGGCTGACGAAAGCAGTGTTCGGAGTGTAAAAATGATTCAGAAGCATTGCTTTGAATCTGGACGAAGTGGGGAATAAGCTGTTTTACCTGCCGAACCTCGCGCAAATTTCAACAAATGGTATGAAGCAGTTGCTCTCTGTCCCTGTCAGTGGACAAAACTTCGGTTTGTCGGCGATGACCGAAGAAATTTATGCTACTTTTCAAATTGAAAGTATCCGCTCGACCCGCAGCAGTATCCGTTATATCCTCGATGGTTATGCCCCTCGTGATGAACAAGAAGCCCGCATCTATGGTATGAAGCGCGGACTGGAGTTTATCGCGAATCGTCAGAATACGATTACCGAGGAGAATCTGCATCACCTATATCAGATCAGCACAGGGGATTATCTCCCGGATGAAGATCGATTACTGCCAAACCACTTTTATCGGCATGGCGAGGTTTTTATTGTGGGCGGTGAAGAACCCAGATCGGAACTTCCGGCAGAGCGGCTTCCCGGTGCCATGAAATGTCTTGTCGATTTTGCGAATGCCAATGACGGCATCAATGAGCTGCATAAGGCTGCCATTCTGCACTTTGCCTTTGCGTACTACCACCCCTATTTTGACGGGAATGGACGCACTGCACGGCTATTCCACCTCTGGTATCTTGTTCAGCAGGGCTATCCTGCGGCACTGTTCACGCCGTTTTCCCGATACATCGCTGAAAACAAGGACGCATATTACAAAGCCTACGAACGCGTGGAGAGAAATGCTCTGATTTCCGGCTATACGGATGTGACTCCCTTTCTGTTCTACTTCTGCAATGAAGTCTATAACCGCCTACAGGTGGATGCAGTCCCGCCGAAAACTGATCTTGAGGTATATCAAACTGCTCTTGCGGAAGGAAAAATCACAGAAAAAGAACGGCTGCTCTGGGAGTATGTTCTGTCTGCTTATGGTGCAGAGGAGTTTACCACAAAGCAGCTGGAAAAGGATTTCCGAAACGCTGCGTATGCAACCATTCGGACGTTTGTGATGAAATTCCATGAGATGGGGCTGCTTACTGCAAGAAAAGCAGGAAACAGGGTGTTCTATCGTGTCGGTGGGACTTCTGACGGTCGGCCATTATAATGAATCCAAAAGGAGAACGTTATGAAAACGATTCGTGTTGTGGCCGCTGTGATCTGCGACTCCATGCAGGAAAAGCGCAAAATCTACGCCACTGCCCGCGGTTATGGCGACTACAAAGGCCAGTGGGAGTTTCCGGGCGGCAAAATCGAGCCGGGCGAAACCCCGCAGAAGGCTCTGAAACGGGAAATCGAAGAAGAACTGGACACGGAAATCGCCGTGGGGAATCTAGTTGGGACAATCGAGTATGATTATCCGGCGTTTCATCTTTCCATGGACTGCTTCTGGTGTGAAGTGGTTTCCGGCGATCTTGTTCTGAAAGAAGCGGAAGCTGCGCGGTGGCTGACGAAGGAGGAGTTTGATTCCGTTCCGTGGCTCCCGGCGGATCAGACCATTTTGGATGTTATCAGAAGCTCAATGCAGCCAGTGAAACCACTCCATACCCCAAAACGAAAGAGGGATGGGACGAACTCGGAAAACGGGTCGCAACCGCCC
>OCHO01002148.1_pt1 | contig 10852 bp, 7 predicted proteins | sample 1538441 | NCBI WGS metagenome assembly OCHO01 (sample SAMN04571691, study PRJEB22368) | human gut metagenome | biome: human gut; material: stool | host: Homo sapiens | place: Luxembourg | collected 2012-06-29
TATGCGGCCGTAGCTCATCTGGTAGAGCGCCACCTTGCCAAGGTGGAGGTAGCGAGTTCGAGCCTCGTCGGCCGCTCCAGACGAAAAGCCACTGCATCACATGAGATGCGGTGGCTTTTTTCGCACAATCGTTTAAAATCGTCTCGGAATCGGAAGAGGAGGGAAAAGCAAAACCATGATATTCGGCAAGTATATCAACCGCTACTACCTCAAGCACGCCCCGGCGCTGCTTCTGGGGCTGGCAGCACTGCTGATGGTGGACTACATCCAGCTGCTCGTCCCGCAGTTGTACCGCTTGGTCATCAACGGCATGAACCTTGGGCAGGTGGTGGTCAACGGCGAAACACTGCCCTTTACCAAAGAAGTGCTTTTGCAGCACATCTGTCTGCCGATGATCTGGATCGTGGTGCTCATGGTCATCGGGCGCTTTCTGTGGCGTGTCTGCTTCTTCGGCTCGGCGGTGCGGGTCACGGCGGACCTGCGGGAGCGGATGTTCGACCACAGCCGGAAGCTGTCTCAGCAGTACTATCAGGTGAACAAGGTCGGCAACCTGATGAGCCTGTACACCAACGACCTCGACACCATTCAGGAGTGCTTTGGCGACGGCGTGCTGATGTTCTTCGATGCGCTGACGCTGGGTCTGCTGGCCCTTTATAAGATGTGGCGGATGGACGTCAAGCTGACCGTCCTTGCCCTCATCCCGGCTTTCATCATGTTCACCATCGGCACGCTGATGGGCAAGGTAATGACGAAGCGCTGGGAAGAGCGCCAGCAAGCCTTTTCCGACCTGTCCGATTTTGCGCAGGAGAACTTCTCCGGCATCGCGGTCATCAAGGCCTTCGTCAAAGAGCTGAAGGAGCTGATGGCTTTCCGGAAGCTGAACAAGGAGAACGAGGAGATCAACGTCACCTATACCAAGATCGCCACCCTGCTGGAAGTTCTGGTCACCCTCCTCGTTGAGTCGGTCATCTGCGTCATCCTCGGCTACGGCGGCTATCTGGTCTACCGCGGCCGGTTCAACGCCGGTCAGCTCGTGGAGTACATCGGCTATTTCGAGGCGATCGTCTGGCCCATCATGGCCGTGTCGATGCTCATCGAAAAGACCTCCCGCGGCAAGGCCTCCCTCAACCGGATCACCGAGCTGTTGGATGCCCCCATCGATGTGGCGGACCGCCCCGGCGTGCCCGACCTGAAGGCTCCCAAGGGCGGCATCGAGTTCCGGAACCTGACCTTCCGCTACCCGGACGGCGAATTCGACGTGCTCAAGAACATTTCCTTTAAGATCGAGCCCGGCGAGAGCGTGGGCATCGTGGGCAAGACCGGCGCGGGCAAGACCGCACTGGTGGACCTGCTGCTCCGCACCTACAATGTGCCGGACGGCACCCTCTTCGTGGACGGGCAGGATGTGAACCGCGTGTCCATCCACTCGGTCCGCAATGCGTGCGCCTATGTGCCGCAGGACAACTTCCTTTTCTCGGATACCATCGCCCACAACATCGCCTTTGGTGTGGACGATGCCACGCAGGAGGACATCGAGCGGGCGGCCAGCCTCGCCGATGTGCGGGACAACATCGTGGACTTCAAGGACGGCTACGAGACCGTCCTCGGTGAGAGGGGCGTCACCGTCTCCGGTGGCCAGAAGCAGCGCATCTCCATCGCCCGCGCCCTACTGAAGAATGCCCCCATCCTGATCCTCGATGACTCGGTCTCGGCGGTGGATACCCGCACCGAGAAGATCATCCTCGACAACCTGAAGACCAGCCGGGCAGGGAAGACCACCCTGCTCATTGCCCACCGCATCTCCACGGTGGAGCGGCTGGATAAGATCATCTTCCTCGAAGATGGCGCCATCGAGGCCGTCGGCCCCCACGATGCGCTCTACGCTTCCTGCGAGGAGTACCGCCGCATGGTCGATCTGCAGCGGCTGGAAGACGAAACGGGAGGTGACGCGCAGTGAGTGCTCTGAATCCGCTTTTGCTGGTGGGCGCGGTCATCGGCGTCATCACGGCGCTGCTGGTGGCTGCCTACGCGGGCGTCAAGGACAAAAAGACCGCCATGGGCTTTGAGCGCAACATGGACGACGGCGAAATTCTGCGCCGTCTGGCCGGGTACGCCAGACCGTATCTGGGTAAGTTCATCCTCGTGGGCTTCCTGATGCTCTTTTCCATCGCCTATGACATCGTCTCGCCCCTCATCGTCGGCTCCATTGAGGAGCTGGTAGTCGGCGACTTTGCGCTGAACGCCCTGTTTGCCGCAGTGGCCGTCTATGCGGGCGTGCTGGTCTTTTCCATGGGCAGCACCTATTTACAGGCGGTCATTTTGCAGCGGGTGGGCCAGCGCATCATCTCCGACCTGCGCGAGGACCTGTTCACCCACATCGAGTCCCTCTCCCACGAGCAGCTCAATGAGATCCCCGTGGGCAAGCTGGTCACCCGCGTGACCAACGACACCAACGCCATCTCCATGATGTTCACGAACCTCTTGGTCCAGCTGACCAAGAACTGCTTCGTCATCCTCGGCATTCTGGTGGCGATGATCTGCCTGAACTACGAGCTGACCCTGATGGTGCTCTGCTTTGTGCCCTTCATCGTCATTTTCACGGTCATCTTCCGCAAATTCTCCCGCCGCGCCTACCGCAAGGTCAAGGACGCCACCACGGACATCAACACCTACCTGTCCGAGAACCTCTCCGGCATCAAGGTCACCCAGATCTTCGGCCGGGAGGACGAGAAGATGGAGGACTTCCGCAAAAAGAGCCAGACCCTCGCCAAGGCATCGCAGGAGCAGATCTTTGTCTTCGGCGTCTTCCGCCCGCTGGTGTATATGCTCTATATCAGCTCGATCCTTTGCCTGTTCTATCTGGGCGGCATGGGCCATCTGAACCACATTACCTTCCTCGGCCAGAGCATTTCCAGCGGCACAGTCGTCACTTTCTATATGTATATCTCCAAATTCTTCACCCCCATCCAGAACCTTGCTGAGCAGTTCAACTGGCTGCAGTCGGCGCTGGCATCCTCGGAGAAGGTCTTCTCCATCATGGACCTGCAGCCCAAGATGGTGGACGCCCCGGACGCCATTGAGCTGGACGAGGTGAAGGGCGAGATCGAGTTCAAGGACGTCTGGTTCAGCTACATCCCCGGCGAGTGGGTGCTGCAGGGCGTTTCCTTCCATGTGGACCCGCGGGAGACTGTGGCTTTTGTCGGCTCCACCGGCTCCGGCAAAAGCACCATCCTCTCCCTCATCTGCCGCAACTATGAGTTCCAGAAGGGCCAGATCCTGATTGACGGCATCGACATCCGGAAAATTAAAATTTCCTCGCTGCGCCGCCACTTCGGCCAGATGCTGCAGGACGTCTTCCTCTTCTCCGGCACCATCCGCAGCAACATCGTTCTGCGGGAGGAGAACATCTCTGACGACGAGATCATGAAGGTCTGCCGCTACGTCAACGCCGACCGATTCATCTCGAAGCTCGACCACGGCCTTGACGAGGAGGTGCGGGAGCGTGGCAACAACTTCTCCGCCGGCCAGCGCCAGCTCCTCAGTTTTGCGCGGACCATCATCCATAAGCCCAGCGTTATGATCTTGGATGAGGCTACCGCCAACATCGATACCGAGACGGAGCTGCTGATTCAGGATTCGCTGGAAAAGATGCGCTCGGTGGGCACCATGCTCATCGTGGCCCACCGCCTGTCCACCATCCAGCACGCCGACAACATCATCGTCCTGTCCCACGGGAAGATTCTGGAACAGGGTACCCATCAGCAGCTGCTGGCCAACCACGGCCGGTACTACCAGCTCTATACGCTGCAGTACCACAAAGAGCAGATGCAGAAATAAGAAAAATTCCCTCCGCCCCCTTGAAGCTGCAGCGATTGCAGCGTTTATTGTAAAAGGGTAGGAGGGAATTTTTTTATGGAAAAGAACTGGACGACCGGCAGCGTGGGAAAAAGCATCCTCCGCAGCGGGCCGCTCAGGCTGCATCCAAGAACTCTTCCGGGTCTTCGATGACGTCCTCGATGACTTCCTCCACCGAGTCGGAGACTTCTTCGTCGGAGGGGAAGAACCAGTTCTGGATGGCGTCGCGGAGGGAGAGCAGGGTGGTGTCCATCTCGGCGTTCTGGCTGAGCAGCTCGTTCACCATGTCGGGCTTGTCGGTGATCAGGTCATCCGCGCCCAGCTCCATCATGTGCTTGGCGTCCTCCTCGCGGTCGATGGTCCACGCGGAGACGGTCTTGCCGCGCAGGTGGATCTGGTTGACCATGCCGGAGGTGATAAAGGTCGTTTCCACGCTGAAAAAGTCGGCGTCGGGCAGGTCGTAATAGTTGCCCACTCCCAAGGCGAGGATGTAGCCGGTGGGGATGTCAGGGGCCAGCTCCTTGACCTTGTGGAGGGTCTCATAGCTCTGGGAGGTGATGACGCAGTGCCCCTCGAAGCCGTACTCCCGCAGAAGGCGGACCGTCTCGGCTTCCAGCGTCGGGGTAGCGGCACTGGGCTTGATCTCCACATTCAGGTCGATCTTCCCTTGGCAGAGCTGCAATACCTCTTCCAAGGAGGGAATCCGCGTCCCGGCGAAGCGGGTGCTGAACCAACTGCCCGCGTCCAACTGCTCGACCTCGGCAAATGTCAGGTCGTAGACCTTTGCATTTTTGCCGGTGCAGCGCCTTAAATTGGTGTCATGGGTCACAACGGCCACGCCGTCTTTGGTCATCTGGACGTCCAATTCGATGCGGTCACCCTTTTTCAGGATGGCCGAGCGGAAGGCGGGCATCGTATTTTCGGGGGCAATGGAGCAGTCGCCGCGGTGGTAGGTGACCAGCGGGGTCACGCCGCCCACGGCGGCAAGCAGCGCATCGTCCTGCGGCAGACTGAGCAGGTAGGCTGTAACTCCGCAGGTGACGAGGGTGACGCCCGCGACCATGGCCGTCAGCAGCAGCCGCCCGCGGGGGCGGCTGCGCTTGCCGTCGGGGCGCTCTTCCGGCGCGAAGACACCGGCGCTCCGGGTCCGGAAGTAGAGCAGACCGAGGATGGTGCACTGGGCCACTGTCACCTTGCAGTCCAGCAGGAAACCGAAGAAGGGCAGCTCCACCAATTGCAGCGCGCGGGAGAGCAGGAGCATGGCGCGGGTGCTCTCCAGCCCCACCACCGCCGCGATGCCATACATCAGCATCGTGGCCAGCACGAACAACAGACCCATGCGGAGCAGCACCCCGAAGTTCCAGCGGGCCAGCGCGGCCAATACCCGGAAAAACCGCTGCTTGACGTAGGCACAGCTCTCCTTGACGGCGGTGCCGAAATTTTTGTGCTCCAAGGTGAACAACGGCAGTACCAGCGCAAAAAAGACCGTGAGCAGCACAGCGGCAAGGAAGATCGTACTGTACAGCGCCAGATAGATCGGTTTTGCCCGGATGACGCCCATGATGTATTCGGGCACAGCCAACTGGGTGATATAATTGGAGGTGACGAAAACATCCGTAAAGGGGATGAGAACGGCGCAGTAAAAGAGGATGAGCCAGTTCTTCGGAAAAACGGCGTGGCGGATGGCGGCAAAGCTTTCCCGGAACAGGGGACGCAGCTTGCACGCCTCGCCCCGGCGGGCAAAGTCCAGCCCATGCAGCACGAGGGAGAACTCGTACAGGTTCCAGAGGGCTGCCAGCACCACAATGAGCGCGATGCCGCCCAAAATGCTGGGGGCGGTGAAGATCTGGTGCGCGTTGTTGTTGGTCAGGTAGTTCACCGGCGAAAAGCGCAGCGTTAGCGACCAGATGCCCCGCATGGCGGGCAGAAAGAACAGGTTCGTGAGGATCTTGTAGAGGACGATGGCTGTTATGAGGAAGGTCTCGGTGCGGTGCATCAGCGCCTTGGCGTTCCGGCGCAGCTCCCTATAGGCCGCATTTGCCTCCCGCAGGGTGGTTTTGGAACGGCTCAATGAAAATTCCACCTCGATCAAAAGTCCATTTTTTGAAAACTTTTTTATTTTATAGGTAGTATACCACAAAAATCGGCAAAAGAAAACGACTGGAGCTGAGAGGTTTAGCCAAAATTTGGCGCAATTTTTTCGGCATCTTTTCAGCCGGAGAAAACCATGGTACAATAAAGAAAAACGGTGGGGAGGAACGCAGGATGGATTTCCAATACAACATCAAGCCCGGCCGCTACCGGCATTTCAAGGGCAACGAGTACGAGGTACTGGGCATGGCACACCACAGCGAGACCGAGGAGGAGCTGGTGGTCTACCGTACCCTCTACGGCGACCACGACCTCTGGGTGCGCCCGGCGGCCATGTGGTGCGAGACGGTGGAGCGGGACGGCAAGGTCCAGCCGCGCTTTGCCTACATCGGGGAGTGAGCGTATGGTGATCGCAGATCGTTTCAAGAGCCGGCCGGGGGCAGAGACCGTCCGTCTGCCGTCCGGCGGGGAGATGACGCTGGCCGTGGAGCACGCGGCGGCGATCCTTGTCAACGAGCAGACGGCGTTCCGGGTGGTCTGTACGCCGGAGCTGCTGCCCCAGTTGGCGCTGGGCCGTCTGCTGACCGAGGGCTGGATCACCTGTGCCGACGAGGTGGAGCAGATTGCCGTCTGTGCCGAGGGGCTGAAGGTCAGCGTCCATCTGACACACCCGCTGGAAGCGGCGGCGGCCGCCGGGCAGGAGGTGCCCAGCTGCTGTACCGACAATCTGACCGTGGCGTCTCCCGTAAAACTCCGCCCGCTGGCCCCGGTGCCGCAGCGGGAGATCCCGGACGAGTGGGTGGAGACGCTGGCTGCCGCCATGGGGGATGAGCTGCCCCTTTACCGCGCGACCCACGCCGTCCACAGCTGCTTTGTGCTGCGGGACGGGAAAATCCTGTATCAGTGCGAGGATCTTGGCCGCCACAACGCGCTGGATAAGGCCGTTGGCTGTGCGCTGGCGGAGGGGGTGCAGCTGGGCGAGTGCGTGCTCTACACCAGCGGCCGGGTGCCGGTGGATATGGTGCGCAAGGCCATCCGGGCCGGGGTGCCCGCCCTCGTCAGCAAAACGATGCCCACGGTGCAGTCGCTGGAACTGGCGGAAGCGTATGGGCTGAAACTGCTCATCCGAAAGAAGAAATCGTTTCATGCGGCAGCGAGGAAGGTTCGAGAATGCTCTGACTGAAAAATACATCTGTATGTGTTGACTAACTTACGAGAAACGTGTTATTCTTACAACGAAGATACCGCTCCGTTCTGTTGCAGCAGGCTGGGCGGCTGTTTTTCGTGCACGGGGACCCCGTGCATGACGATAAGAATAGGCAGGTGAAACAATGAAGCAGACAAATCATGCGCCGCAGCCTTTGTGGCGCAGACGGCTGCCGGGTTATGCCGCCATGGGCGCGGCCTCGCTGGTATTGGCGCTGGGTCTGCATGGGCTGATGAATGCCCGCACCACCGTTGCGGGCACCGCTCTGGCCCTGACCGACGCCGACGCTGCCACCTACGGCATCAGCGCGGTGTACCAGTTGGATGAGAACACCTATTATGTGGTGGGCTCCCAGAAGGGCTTCCAGAGCGATGTCGAGGTCGGCGTGACCCTTGGAAAGGACGGCACAGTCCAGAGCGTCGCCATCCTTGCGCAGGGCGAGACCGACAACCTCGGCGGTCAGTGCGTGAACCCGGAGTTCACGGCCCAGTATCAGGGCACAGCGCCCTTCACGCTGGCGGGCAAGAGCTACACCGTGACCGACCCGGCCACCGGTGCCGTGTATGCTGCCGCGGGCAGCGCAGAGACCGAGGCCCCGGCGGAGGACTTCGACCCGTCCGCTTGGCGGGCAGGGGATACCTCCCCGGAGGCGGAAGCCACCCGCAAGATGTACGAGGCGGGCATGACCCTCTCGGCCATCCATGGCGAGCCGATGGACAACGAGCTGATCCCCCCGATGGATTCCAGTGCGGAGGCCGTCGCAAGCCGCAAGCTGTACCAAGCGAGCCTGAGCAAGAGCGCACAGGACGGCGAGGAACAGGCCAGGCCCTTTGCAGACTGGTCGGCCGAAAAACAGGCGGCATACCGTCTGGAACAGGCGGAGCTGACTACGAGCGGCACCGGTGCTGAAACCAGCAGCGCCGACCTGACCGAGGTGGATGCACTGACCGGCGCGACCATTACCTCGACCGCCGTGACGAATGTCGTCAACAACAGTTATTTCTATGTGACCGAAGTGCTCAGCGCAGAGTAACTTCACGGAGGAATGGAACCTATGGCAAAAACCGATTTCCTGACGGCTGACATGACCCGCCGTCAATTCATGAAAATTTCGGGCAAAAGTCTTGCAGGGCTGAGCCTTTCCGCTTCGATGCTGTCGCTGTTCGGCTGCTCCCAGAGTCAGATCGATTCCGGCGCAGTGGCTACGTGGGCGCTGCCGCAGGGTCTGCTGGTGGTCAACGCAGATCTGTGCACCGGCTGCCAGCGGTGCGAGATCAACTGCACCCTGACCAACGACGGCGTCTGCTCTTCCTACATCAGCCGCGTTAAGATCCAGCGCCGCCTGAACCTCGACGGTGCGGGCAACGGTCTGCTGTCCGGCACGGACAATTGCTGGGTCTACTTCCCGGATACCTGCCGCCAGTGCGAGGACCCCGCCTGCGGCAACGCATGCCCCCAGAAGGCCATCGTGACCAATGAGCAGGGCATCCGCGTCGTGGATACCGATAAGTGCATTGGCTGCGGTGCCTGCCACGAGGCTTGCCCGTGGCATATGCCCACCGTCAACCCGGAGACCGGCAAATCGTCCAAGTGCATCGCATGCGGTGCCTGTGTCGCGGGCTGCCCGTCCGGCGCTCTGTCCATCGTGGATTGGGATGCCGTTACCAGCGCAGCACAGGCTGCTTACATGGACCTGTAAGGAGGAACAACAATGGCTGAAACCTATGGCTGGGCAGGCAAGATCCTGCGCGTCAACCTGACCACCGGTGAAATCACCACCCAGGACGACGAAAAATACCATAAATATATCGGCGGTATGGGCATGGCCTACCGCATTATGTACGAGGAAGCTCCCATGGAGCTGGACCCCTATGACGAGAAGGCTCTGGTCATCTTTGGCGTCGGCCCCCTGACCGGTGCCGGCGTGCCCTGCTCCGGCCGTATGAACGTGACCTTCCGTTCTACTTGGTCCAAGGGCCACTCCATCATCGATGCACACATGGGCGGCCACATCGGCTCCATGCTGAAGTATGCCGGTTACGACGGCATCGTTGTCAGCGGCATCTCCGAAAAGCCCGTCTACCTGCGCATCGAGGACGGCGAGGTCTCTCTGGAGGACGCAAGCGAGATCTGGGGCAAGGGTACCTTTGCTTCCAACAAGTGGATGGTGGAGCAGAACGGCCGTGAGTTCGAGACTGCTTCCATCGGCCCCGCCGGTGAGCATCTGGTGGACTACTCTACCCTGAACACCAGCTTCGGCAACTCCGGCGGTGCCGGTCTGGGCGCTGCCATGGGCAACAAGAAGCTGAAGGGCCTGGCCATCCGCGGCACCGGCAGCGTCAAGGTGGCTGACCCCAAGAAGGTGCTGGAGCTCTCCAACTACATGATGGGCAACCTGATCGGCGGCAACAACAACCACAACGTGCCCGCACAGCCCCAGAGCTGGGCAGAGTACAGCGCCACCTCCGGCAAGAACCGCTGGTCCGGCGCCCCCGGCCGTATGTGGAAGAAGGCTCCCGGCGGCCCCGTGGATACCGGCGAACAGCCCTACAACGATATCAACAAGGTGGCTCTGCGCTGCTTCAAGGGCTACTTCGACTTCGGCGCTCCGGCTGCCGAGTACACCGTGAAGAACGGCGGCTGCTCCTCCTGCCCCATCCGCTGCTACACGGAGTACGATGTGGATCCGCTGGCCGATTACGACCTGCCCACCCACAACTCCAACACCTGTATGCCCGTGCTGTACGGCACCCGCGTCTATCCGGACGGCGTGCACGATTTCAAGTACGAAGGCGACGGCACCATGGTCATCAATCTGGCATGGTCTCATGCTGTGGACGATATGGGCCTGTGGGACAACTACGGCAACCTGAACCGCGACCTGCTGTGGATCCTGCGGATGCCCCGTGAGGAGGCCACCAAGTACATCAGCGAGGAAGAGTACGATTCTCTGCCTTGGGAGTGGGAGAAGGCCGGCGACCCGCGCTGGGAGGTGGAGCTGATCCGCCGCATGGCTTACGGTGAGGGCGACCTGTCCGTGATCGCCAAGGGCACTCTGGCCATGATGGAGAAGTTCGGCCTGCCCAAGAGCTGGCTGGACCGCGACGATGATGCCACCAACTCCAACCTGATCTACAACGGCTTCCCCAACCACCACGGCCCTGCTGAGGCATGGCAGGTGGGCATGCTGTACAACCTCGTTTTCAACCGCGACTGCATGATCCACGAGATCGTCTGCGAGACCGGTTCCGGCGCTCCCTATGAGGTGACCAAGAAGGTCATGGAGGACTTCTTCGGCGAGGGCTGCTACGATAAGGCCAAGGCCTACACTCCCATCAACGAGAACAAGGCAAAGTTGGCTGCATACTGCGTCAACGACAAGAACTTCCACGACTCTGCCACCCTGTGCAACTGGATGTGGCCCATGACCCAGTCTCCCTCCAAGGAGCGTGAGTACCACGGCGACTTGGATCTGCAGGCAGACTTTATGACTGCTGTCACCGGCGAGACCTATACCCAAGCCGGTCTGCAGGAGGACGGTGAGCGCATCACCCAGATGCTCCGCGCCATGACCGCCATCAGCTTCCAGCTCAACTGCGGCAGCGCAAACCTCCGTCAGGAGCACGATGCCATCTGTGATTGGGTGTTCGATAAGGACCCCGACTTCAAGGCATTCGAGGAAGGCACCACCAAGCTGGA
>OCHO01002150.1_pt1 | contig 10839 bp, 9 predicted proteins | sample 1538441 | NCBI WGS metagenome assembly OCHO01 (sample SAMN04571691, study PRJEB22368) | human gut metagenome | biome: human gut; material: stool | host: Homo sapiens | place: Luxembourg | collected 2012-06-29
TCGACTCTGATGTGTGCGCCCATTCTTGAAAGCTCTGCGACATATTTGAATCTGTTCTCAAATATGCTCTCGGTGACGATGCTTGTTCCGTTGGACAGTGCAAGTGTAACCGCCATCTGTGGCTGCATATCTGTCGGGAATCCCGGATATGGCAGAGTCTTGATGTTGGTAGCTTTGAGTCTCTTGTTGCACATTACTCTCACTGAATCATCGTACTCGATGACAGTGGCACCTATATCTGTAAGCTTTGAGGTTATAGCCTCAAGATGCTTAGGAATTACGTTCTTGATGAGGACGTTGCCTCTGGTGGCTGCTGCTGCAACCATGAAGGTTCCTGCCTCGATCTGATCCGGAATGATGGAATATGTAGTTCCGTGAAGTGACTTTACGCCACGGATACGGATGACATCAGTTCCGGCACCCTTGATGTTAGCACCCATACTGTTGAGGAAATTGGCAACATCAACGATATGTGGCTCCTTGGCTGCGTTCTCTATGGTAGTCTTGCCGTTTGCCATTACGGCGGCCATCATGACATTGATGGTGGCACCTACTGAGATCACATCCATGTAAATGTGGCTTCCGATCAGCTCATCAGCCTCAACGGATATCATACCGTTTGCTATATCAACGTGGGCTCCAAGTGCTTCAAAACCTTTTATGTGCAGATCTATCGGACGGGCTCCGATGTCGCATCCGCCTGGAAGAGCGACCTGTGAATGGTTATATTTGCCAAGCAGTGCGCCGAGCAGATAGTAGGATGCTCTGATCTTTCTGATATATTCGTCGTCGACACAGAGATCGGTATTCGGATTGATGGTTCCACCACATATAGCAACCGTGTGCTCGTCTATGTAACGGACCCTTGCGCCGATACCCTGAATGGCCTGAAGAAGGACTCTTGTATCTCTGACGTTCGGTACGTTTTCTATTGTGACTTCCTGGTCGGTCATGACTGCAGCGGCAAGTATTCCATTCTTAGCACCCGCAATGGTAACTTCGCCCTCCAGAGGACGACCTCCCTTGATAACATACTGTTCCATATTTCACCTCTTAGATAATTCTCGGATTATCGCAACTTTATAGATTATAGCACATAAAACTGAAAAGTAAACAGTTACTTGTCTGCTTCACAGTATATACATCTGTAAATTCGCTTTTCTCTGTCTGTGAGTTTGAATATATGGGTTATTCCCTGCTCTGTGGTCGTAATGCATCTTGGATTGGTACATTTCTTTATTCCAACCAGTCTCTCAGGCAGTTCGATCTTACGTTTTTCAACGAGCTTGCCGTCCTTGATGATGTTGACGGATATATCCGGGTCGATATACCCCAGAACATCAAGGTTTATGTCAATATCCTGATCTATCTTAAGAATGTCCTTTCTTCCCATCTTCTCGCTTTTAACATTCTTGATTATAGCAACGGAGCAATCCAGCTTATCAAGATGAAGATCGTTGTATATCTGCAGGGCTTTGCCTGCTGTTATATGGTCAAGTACAATACCATTCTGAATACTGTCAATATTCATGATCATTCCTCCTATGCCTTAAAATCCTTGTCGAGTCCGAGAAGGTCCATGATGAGTGCCATTCGGACATATTTGCCGTTGAGTGCTTGTCGGAAATAACATGCTCTCGGATCGTCATCCACCTCAACAGATATCTCATTTACACGAGGAAGCGGGTGAAGGATCGACAGGTCAGGCCTAGCGAGAGCCAGCTTTGACTTGTCAAGAATATAGGTATCTTTCAGTCTTATGTAGTCCGCCTCGTTGAAGAAACGTTCTTTCTGGACTCTTGTCATATAGAGAACGTCCAGAGATCCGATGGCGTCCTCAAGAGAGGAAATCTCCTCATATGGTATATTATTCTTTTCGATGACTTCTGTTCTTATATAATCAGGTAATTTTAATTCATCCGGTGATATGAGAATAAATTTTATGCCTTTGTATCGTGACATGGCCTTTATAAGTGAATGAACCGTACGACCAAACATAAGATCTCCGCAGAAACCTATGGTCATATTGTTTAGTCTGCCCTTCTCTCTCTTTATTGTGAGAAGATCGGCCAATGTCTGCGTAGGGTGATTGTGACCGCCGTCACCAGCATTAATAATAGGAACATCTGATTTCATGGAAGCCAGCATCGGGGCACCCTCTTTATAATGTCTCATAGCTATAATATCGGCATAACAGCTGACGATCTTGACGGTATCGCCCACACTCTCACCTTTTGTTGAAGATGAGGAGCTCGCAGATGAAAATCCGAGAACGTTTCCGCCAAGTTCCATCATGGCAGCCTCGAAGCTAAGTCTTGTGCGTGTGCTTGGTTCAAAGAACAGAGTTGCAAGCTTTTTGCCCTTACAGACTTCGCTGTATTTCTCTTTATTGTCGATGATGTCCTGTGCCAGCACGAGAAGGTGGTCAACCTCCTCAACTGACAGGTCCATTGGGTCTATTAAATGTCTCATTTGACATGATCCTCCTTAGGTTATCAGAATGAATATTTTAAGAATTAAGAAGGGTATACATAACAGCCTTCTCAGCGTGACGTCTGTTCTCAGCCTCATCCAAAATGTGGTTGAGGTTCTTGTCGATAACGCCCTGTGAGATCTCAAATCCCTGGTGCATAGGCATGTCGTGGAATACTATAGCCTTGCTGCCCTCTGTAAATTCCTCGTTGAGCTGGTAAGGCATCATCTTGGCGAGAGTCTCTTCCTTCTGCTGCTTGTATGCAGGGTTGTTGAAGAACTCCATGTCAACCCATGTATCTGTGTAGAGGATATCCATATCCTTTGCGTACTTCTTTGCCTCCTCCATGCTCATGGTAGGATCGAGTTCAACATAGTGGCCTGTAGCCTTTGCTGCCTCAAAGAAGTCATCGCCGCATACGGTGTTGTTCACAAGTGGTGTGAGTCCATAGATGGTTCCCTTCTTCATCTTTGCAAAGAACTCAACAAGAGAGTTGAATACATTATTCTTGGCACCGATGTACATAAGCTTTACATCGAGACTGCCAAACTTTTCTATAATAGTGAGGGCATCTGCCAGGATCTGGCACATCCGTTGATAAATGGAACAGTAACATTGTTGCCGAACAGCTCGACTGTCTCATTCTTTACAAGACGTGCCATGATGATATCTACATTCCTGCATACATACTTAATCTCTGATACAGGCTCACCGAGTGTAAAGTTGGAATCCTTCCAGAGCTGGTTGTAATATGTACCGCCGAGCTCAGTTATACCTGTTGTAAATGAAAGAAATGTTCTTGTGGAAGTCTTCTCAAAAAGAGTGTAGAGTTTCTTGCCCTCAAGAGCGTGAGCGTACTTATCAGGGTTCTTCTTCATGTCAAGTGCCAGATTGAGAATATCCATCAGCTCATCAGCTGTGAAATTCTTGAAGTTAAGCATGTTTTTCATAACAAATGTCCTCTTTTCTCTAGAATTATAAATTGTTTGCAATACGGACAAACATAATCTGTGGATCCTGGCAATATATTTAGGATACGGGTGTTGAGATATGTCTGCCTGAAATTTTATTATATAGCACATGGTTTCAAAAGTAAAACAGTTTACGACATCACATAAATTATGAATGTAAATATTTGAAGATTTATGCCTGATTATAAAAAAATATAGATAATAAAATATAGATAATAAAGCAAAAAACAGCTTAATTTTTTGATTTTTATTGACAAAGATGTATAGATATGGTTTTATATATTTTATAAAATTTTTATAAAAAATTTATAATTGATCAAGGGAGGACATTTTATGATCAAACAGAGGAACATTGCTTTGTGCATAGTATTTTCAATCATTACATTTGGAATTTATGCACTGTATTGGTTCGTTTGCCTTACAAACGATGCTAATCAGGAATCTGGACAGACAGATGCAACAAGCGGTGGGGTAGCATTGTTGCTTACTATCGTTACATGTAATATCTATGGATGGTTCTGGGCATACAAGATGGGCGAGAAGATTGACGCAATAAAGACAAAGAATGGTCAGTCAGCAGGAAATTCAAGCATACTTTTCCTTCTGCTCCAGTTATGCGGACTTGGAATTGTATCATATGCTATTATGCAGGATACCATCAATAAAAATGCGTAATGAATCAAATTGCATACAAATATACATTGAAAAATGTATAGATGCAGTTGCGTACAGACAAAATGTATGAGAAAATAGTCCCGTAGACTGAGTTGTGTCTGCGGGGCTATTCTGTTATTTTTATTGCAGTTATGCAGTGGTTTACATATGAGTGGAATAATTGCAGTCATACACAAGTCCTACATAATTCAATTAAGGATTTAAGTTTAAGGAGGATTATCAATTATGATCAAACAGAGGAATATTGGAATATGTATTCTGCTTTCAATTGTGACATGCGGAATATATGGATTGTATTGGTTTGTTGTGCTGACAGACGATATCAATCAGGAGTCAGGAGAGACAGATGCAACAAGTGGTGGAATGTCGCTTTTGCTCACTATCGTTACATGTAACATCTATGGATGGTTCTGGGCATATAAGATGGGCGAGAAAGTTGATATCATAAAGAATAAGAACGGTGTACCATCAAGCAACTCAGGCATATTATACGTCCTTCTTCAGGTATTTGGACTTGGAATTATTGCATATGCGCTTATGCAGGACACTGCAAACAAATATGCAGAGGCTATACCTCAGATGAATACAGGATATGGTCAGCAGACCTACAGTCAGCAGCCATATGGTCAGCAGGGATATGATCAGAATGCATACAATCAGCAGGGATATGGTCAGAATACATACAATCAGCAGGCATACGGACAGCAGCCATATGGTCAGCAGGGATATGACCAGAATGCATATAACCAGAATGCATATAACCAGCAGGCATACGGACAGCAGCCATACAGCCAGCAGGGATATGATCAGAATGCATACAATCAGCAGGGATATGGTCAGCAGGCCGGTTTAGACCAGAATACATTTGGCCAGCAGTCAGATCAGAATATTAACACATCAGCAGATGCTTCAGGCAGTGATAACAGCCAGCAGTAGTCGGCGGAGACAAAGAAATACAGAGCATGGATCAGATACAGAAATCAAGAAGAAATGCGATAATTAAAAGGGATGCCATCCTCGTGGGGATAGGCATCCTCTATTATATATTCATAAGAGTGACAGGACTTGCCATACCATGTATATTCAGAAAGATAACCGGATTTTTATGCCCAGGATGCGGGATAACACGGGCTATCCTTGCGGCCGTAAAGCTGGATTTTGCAAAGGCATTTGCTTATAATCAATTTATGTTTATAGCTCTTCCGGCGTTGGCATACATAATTGTAAAAAACGATTATGTATTCGTAAGATATGGAAACAGAAAATTATCGCGATTTGACAATATACTTATATTTATATGTATTGCCGGGGCGGTGATGTTTGCCGTTCTCAGGAATGTGATGCGCTTTTGAGAGAGAGACGATGACAAGTTTATTGGCAGCGTTATAGAATGACCATCGTAACAGACTTATTTAATATCCCATCTTCTTGACAATAAATAATAAAAAGGCATATAATTTACAATTACCGAGGAGTTTTTCGGTAAAGTTGCACAAGCATTTCATTTGTGCTTGTAGTATTTTTTCAGGGAGGGTTTTTGAAATGGCAAAAAAACCGTATTATATTACAACCGCCATTGCATATGCATCAGGTAAACCTCATATAGGCAACACCTACGAGATCGTGTTGGCTGACAGCATTGCAAGGTACAAGAGATTCGCAGGTTATGATGTAAGATTCATGACAGGAACAGATGAGCATGGACAGAAGATCGAGAACAAGGCTTTTGAGAACATGCAGACCCCAAAGGAATTCGTTGATGAGACATCAGGTGAGATCAAGAGAATATGGGATCTTATGAATACTTCATATGACAAGTTTATCCGTACAACAGATGATTACCATGAGAAGCAGGTACAGAAGATATTTAAGAAGCTGTACGATCAGGGTGATATATATAAGGGACATTATGTAGGAAAATACTGTACACCATGTGAGTCGTTCTTCACAGACGGACAGCTCATAGATGGCAAGTGCCCGGACTGTGGAAGACCTGTTCAGGAGGCCAAGGAGGAGGCATACTTCTTCAAGATGAGCAAGTATCAGGACAAGCTCATGAAGCATATAGAGCAGCATCCTGAGTTTATACAGCCTGAGTCAAGACGTAACGAGATGGTTAACAACTTCCTTAAGCCGGGACTTCAGGACCTGTGTGTTTCAAGAACATCATTCAAGTGGGGAATTCCGGTAGACTTTGATCCAAAACATGTTGTATATGTATGGGTTGATGCGCTTTCAAACTACATAACTGGACTTGGATATGACGTAGATGGAAAGAGCGATGAGAAGTTTTATAAATACTGGCCGGCAGATCTTCACTTGATCGGCAAGGATATCCTGAGATTCCATACCATTTACTGGCCTATCATGCTGATGGCACTCGGACTTCCGCTTCCAAAGCAGGTATTCGGTCATCCTTGGCTCCTCCAGAGTGATGGCAAGATGAGTAAGTCGAAGGGCAACGTAATGTACGCTGACGATATGGTCAATATATTTGGCGTGGATGCTGTCAGATTCTTTGTTCTTCACGAGATGCCATTTGAGAATGATGGAGTTATCTCATGGGAGCTCATGGTTGAGAGACTCAACTCAGAGCTTGCAAATACACTTGGAAATCTGGTCAATAGAACCATATCGATGTCAAACAAGTATTTCGGTGGCATTGTGACAAATACCAACGTCACAGAGCCTGTCGATGAGGATCTTAAGAAGGTCGTTATGGACTGCAGATACAAGGTTGCAGAGTGCATGGATAAGCTCAAGGTTGCAGATGCGATCACAGAGATATTTGCACTGTTCAAGAGATGCAACAAGTACATAGATGAGACAATGCCTTGGGCACTCGCAAAGGAGGAGGACAAGAAGGACAGACTGAACACAGTTCTGTACAACCTTGTCGAGAGCATCGTTATAGGTGCAACACTCCTTGAGCCATATATGCCTGAGACAACTGAGAAGATCATGGCACAGCTCAATACCGAGAAGAGAAAGGTCACAGAGCTTGGAAAGTTTGGTCTGTACAAGTCAGGAACAAAGGTAACAGAGCAGCCTGAGATCCTATTCGCACGTCTTGACGTGAAGGAAGTTATGGCTAAGGTTGCCGAGTTCGCTCCAGTGGAGAAGGAGTCCATGTACGAGCAGGCCAAGAAGCAGAAGGAAGAGAAGGAGAATTCTGCTGAGACCAAGAAGATCAAGATAGCTGAGGCGAAGGTCCAGGCACTCAAGGCCAATCCTGATGTAGTTGACAAGCAGGAGATAAGCATTGAGGAGTTCCAGAAGATGCAGCTCATGATTGGCGAGATTGTTGCATGTGAGGAGGTTCCTAATTCAAGAAAGCTTCTCTGCTCACAGGTAAGCTTTGGCAAGAACAATGTAAAGCAGATAGTATCAGGAATCAAGGGTACATACTCAGCAGAGGATATGGTAGGTAAGAAGGTTGTGGCTATAGTAAATCTTAAGCCATGTAAGCTTGCCGGAGTCGTATCAGAGGGTATGCTTCTGTGCGCAGAGGATCCTGAGGGCAATCTGTCACTCCTGACCACCGAGAAGGACTTCCCAGGTGGATGCTTTATAAGCTAAGATATAAAATAGTGGATATAATGAGGGAAGCATCACAGGCCGGGCACACGGCCGGGATCCGTGGTGTTTCCCTGTTTTTATTTATAAAGCTGAAGTAAATTTTATGTTACAAAGATTATACGCAGAGGCCTTTCTGCATTGATTTATTAGATGTTTCATGATAGAATTTTGTTAGGTGCACGGACAGGAGGAGTGTGCCTTTGGAAAGATTTAGAAATCTTAGCGCCATGACCCCTGGGCTTTGGCTTTCAGGGATAACGAGGTTGAAGGTTATCGAATATTCGGCGGATGCCTTCACGCAGAGTCTGGATGCGCACATGATATCCAAATATGGGGGTAACTCCAAAACAAAGAATCATGACCGGACACCCATAGCTGTTATGTATGGTGGCTTCACCTTTTTTAAGTGCGCCATATTATAATATTATCAGTATACAGCGTGGTTATAAGCCGAAAGGAGATTAATTTAATATGTGTGGAATCATAGGATATGTAGGAAAGAAACCAGCCAAGGACATTCTTATTGACGGACTGGCAAAGCTCGAGTACAGGGGATATGACAGTGCGGGAATAGCACTGCTTAATGATGATGATACACTGACGATCAAGAAGAAAGCCGGCAGAGTGGAAGACCTCAGGGAGATGTGCAGCGGCGACAGTCCTGTGTACAGATCAACCTGTGGAATAGGCCATACGAGATGGGCTACTCACGGCGGAGTTACGGATGTGAATGCACATCCACATAGGTGCGGAGATGTGGCACTTATACATAATGGAATTATAGAGAACTATAACGACATTGTGAGAGAATACGGACTGGCCGACAGGTTGGTATCCGAGACGGACACAGAGGTAGTAGCAGCACTTCTGGACACACTGTACGATGGCAATCCCATCGAGACTATCAGAAAGGCTGTTAAGGCTATAGCCGGTTCATTTGCACTCTGCATTATGTTTGCAGACAGACCGGGCAAGATATACGCAGTGAGAAATGTAAGTCCGATGATCGCTTCATACACAGATGAGGGATCGATCATTGCATCAGACCTCACAGCGATAATATCATTTTCAAAGGAATACTTTGTTGTGCCGGAGTATCATATACTGACACTCTCAAGCACAGGCATCAGAGTAGAAGACATGAAGGGGAACATGGTAGAGCCGGAGATGCTCAAGATAACATGGGACATAACGGCAGCTCAGAAGGGTGGATATCCGCACTTTATGCTGAAGGAGATCTATGAGCAGCCAGAGGCACTGAGAAACACGATAACTCCTCGTATAGTGAATGAGCTTCCTGATTTCACTGAGGACGGCATCGATGATGAGGTGTTTAAGAATCTTGAGAACATCACAGTGGTTGCATGCGGAACAGCTATGCACGCCGGAATAGTCGGCAAGGCCATGATTGAGAAGGAGTTAAAGATTCCTGTTAATGTTGAGATAGCATCAGAATTCAGATACAAGGAACCACTCATAAATGAAAAGACTCTCGTAATAGTTACATCACAGTCAGGAGAGACTATTGACACACTCGAGGCACTCAGACTTGCCAAGAGATGTGGATCAAAGGTTCTGTCCATAGTCAATGTAAAGGGATCGACCATCGCCAGAGAGAGCGATTACGTCCTTTATACACATGCCGGTCCTGAGATCGCAGTTGCAAGTACCAAGGCATATTCGGTACAGATGGCTGCAATGTATCTCATTGGATGCAGACTTGGCTATGTCAAGGGTATATACTCTGAGGACAGGGCAAAGGCATTCATCAGACAGCTTCAGGGCGTTATCCCGGTGATAGAGGAGACACTCAAGCAGGCAGATGAAGTAAAGACAGTTGCAAACTATATAAAGATGGCTCCGGATGCATTCTTCATAGGAAGAGGACTGGATTATACACTGTCACTGGAAGGTGCACTGAAGCTGAAAGAGATTTCTTATGTTCACGCTGAGGCTTATGCGGCAGGGGAGTTAAAACATGGAACGATAGCACTCATAACTGAGAACGTTCCGGTCATAGCTTTGGCTACACAGGAATCTGTATACGGAAAGATGATTTCCAATATACGCGAGGTTAAGGCAAGAGGCGCATACGTCATTCTTGTCAGCATGGATGAAGAGTACAATGATAAAGATGTATGTGACAAACACATATCCATACCAAAGCAGGATGGATTGTTCACGGTATTTTCGGCTGCTGTCATCCTGCAGCTTATAGCGTATTACACGTCCGATGCAAAGGGGTTGGACGTAGATAAGCCACGTAATCTGGCAAAGTCAGTTACAGTAGAATAATTGACTCCGGGACTTACATGGATATCGTGCGATAAATATCGGAGGGTTTTATATGAGTGATAAGATGTATTTGTGTGATGAGTACAAATTGTACTTTAAGATTGAAGACGATGTAGAGGTTCTTCACAATGAGGTAGAGCTGTACAATGCTCAGTTTGTGGGCAATAATGCGTTCTGCCATGAGGAATATATAGATGGTCAGAGAGCTCTGACATATTCTATTCCAGCCATGACTACCATGAATCAGTTCCTTGAGAAGAAGATACACAAGGATGAGCTGGTTGATCTGATATTCAGTATTGCAGATCAGCTCATGTATCTCAAGGCGAATGATCTGTCCATTGGAAAGGTTATACTGAATAAGGGATATATGTATATAGACTTCCAGAATATGGCTGTTCAGCTCATATTCCTGCCTATAGATAAGCCTATGGACAGATGTAATATGGAGAAGTTTATAAGGGATCTTATGGGCAATATGAAGTTTGCGAATAAGAAGGCATCCGATGCCGGATATGAGCTTATCAAATACTTTGATCACAATCCTACATTTTATCTGTCAGAATTTTATAAGTTTATAACAGACCTGAAGAATGACAATATAGCACATCCTGAGGATGAGCAGGAGCTTATGAAGTCAGCGGGAGTCAGCCCGGTCAATGTGGCTAAGGTAGAGGTTCCTGAGACTCCTCATGTTACAACTTCTTCATTCAAGCTTGCAAAGGAAGTTAAGGATTTCTCATCAAATGATATTGGATTTGATGACAACGATGACGGTTCGACAACAGTTCTCACAGCCAACAACCGTGGCAAGAGCGGCCCTGTCATCATAAGAACCAGAACAGG
>OCHO01002159.1_pt1 | contig 10807 bp, 7 predicted proteins | sample 1538441 | NCBI WGS metagenome assembly OCHO01 (sample SAMN04571691, study PRJEB22368) | human gut metagenome | biome: human gut; material: stool | host: Homo sapiens | place: Luxembourg | collected 2012-06-29
CGTCTCATCACAGCCTTTTCTCGGAGGATCTACGACGATAACGTCTGCATGACGTTCTTCTTTGCTGTCACGCTTTTCGTACCACTCTGGCAGCACTTCTTCTGCCTTTCCAACAAAGAACTCCGTATTGTCAAGACCATTTCGCGCTGCGTTTCCGCGCGCATCTTCAATGGCTGCTGGAATAATCTCTACTCCGTAAACCTTCTTTGCGCTGCGTGCCAAAAACAGTGAAATCGTTCCGATGCCGCAATACAGATCCCACACTGTTTCCTGTCCGGTAAGACCGGCAAATTCGAGTGCTTTTTTGTAGAGCACCTCTGTCTGGGACGGATTTACCTGAAAGAAGCTCTGCGGTGAAATCTGAAATGTTACTTCACCAATCTTATCCTCTAAATATCCTGGTCCAAACAAATTGACAACTTTTTCGCCAAGGATTACATTTGTCTTTTTATTATTGATATTTAAACATACAGATGTCATGCCCTGTATCTTTATCAAACGCTCTGTAAGCTTGTCAGCATGAGGCAGACTGTCGGCATTGATGACGAGACATACAAGAATCTGTCCTGTATGAAAGCCCACTCTAATCAGCGCATGGCGCACAATTCCTGTACCACGTTCTTCATCATATGGCGTAACGTGATACTCCTCCATGAATGACTTGATCTCTCGTATAATAGTCTGATTGATTTCTGGTGCGATCAGACAATCCTCACTGTCAATAATAGTGTGAGTGCGTCCTGCATAAAATCCAGCGCAAATGCCTCCCTTATCCGAACCAAATGGCACCTGTGCCTTATTGCGATAACGCCACGGCTTTTCCATGCCAAGCGTCATTGGCACTTCAATATCCTTTAATCCTCTACCTTACGGCGCTTGAACTTTAGCTGTTCCTCATAAGTCATACATTGGAGCGTGCAGCCGCCGCACTGACGTGCGACAGGACACAGCGGCTTTACACGATTTGGCGATGGCGTGATGATTTCCATCAGGCGTCCATAGCCATAATTCTTTTTGACCTTAATGACACGGACCTTTGCAACATCTCCAATTACCGTATCCTTGACAAACAGAGGAAATCCATTCTCATTGCCAAGCTCACCCTCGCTTATCTTGCCGATGCCTTCACCTTCCACACTTAAATCTTCGATTGTTACAATGTAATCCTGATTTTTTTTCACTTCCATACTTCTCCAACTCTTTTTCTTGTTACTGCAATACTGTTTTCTTAATATTGCTGTCCATTAAACGGTTAAATCCAATCCACTCACCTGGTGTTGCTGATGCAAGCTGCTCCTTCATAATTTCAAGCTTTGCATCTGCATTATCTGCAAAGTTAAGCGCTGCTGCCTCAATGATAGCAGGCTTTTTCGGTGAACCATACTCAAACTCACCGTGATGTGCTAAAATGCAATGCTTTAACTCAGATGCTAATACTGGCGGGAAACCTGGAATCTCACGGATATGACTTCCAATCATTTCAACGCCCATTACAATGTGACCAAGCAGCTGACCATCATCTGTGTAATCATTTTCTGGGAAATCAGACAGCTCATTTACCTTTCCAATATCATGGAACATAGCTGCGGTCAAAAGCAGATCACGATTGATCATTGGGTAAAGCGTGCAGAAAAAATCACAAATCTTAGTAACAGACAAGGTATGCTCAAGAAGACCACCGATAAAGCCATGGTGAACAGACTTTGCTGCTGAATGCTGACAGAAATTCTTTACAAACTCCTTATCTCCAAAAAAGCTCAAAAGAAGCTCATGCAGATGCGGCTCCTTAACCTTCTGAATAAAGCCATCAAGCTCCTTAAACATTACAGCCGGGTCTTTTTCAGAAACTGGGAAATAATCCTTCTGATCATATTCGCCCTCTTTTGCCTTGCGAATGCGGCGGCAATTTAACTGCAGACTGCCATTAAACAGAGTAACATCGCCATCAATTTAATAAAGTCAAGATTTTCAAAATGCTCAATTGCACCAGACAGCTCCCATACCTTGCCATCAAGCACACCTGTCTTGTCCTGCAAAGTCAGCGAATAATATGTCTTTCCTGCCTTTGTCGTTGCAATCGTTTTATTTTTACAGAAAAAAATCTGCGACAGGCGTTCTCCCTCACGCAGCTCCTGAATATATTTCATAATCTTTTACCTCTCTCACTTTTTTTGATACTTATTTAAGGGGATTATCCCCCTTTTATCTTATTATAAACAACTTCGCAATGCTTGTAAATGCTTTTACAAGTAAAAAAACTGTGGTTTTTCTTTTTCCTCTGTAGTATACTGAAGTTGCCTGTAAACTGTAACACACCAGAATCAGCGAAAGTTTCTTGCACTTTATTGTATTTTTTATTATACTTCTATTGTATTTTTTATTAAGGGGAAAATTTATGAATCAAAAAGCTTTATCAACACTTGAATATACAAAAATAATCGCCCAGCTTGAGGAATATGCATCTACCTCAATGGGCAAAAAGCGCTGTCGCGAACTCGTTCCGATGAATGATCTTCAAGAGATCAAAACAGCGCAGGCACAGACAAGCGATGCACTAGCACGCATTCTTCGAAAGGGAAGCATCTCTTTTTCTGGTGCAAAGGATATACGCGACTCACTTCTTCGTTTGAAGGTTGGCTCATCATTAAGCATCGCTGAGCTTTTGCGTGTAAGCGCACTTCTTCGCGTTGCACTTCGCGCAAGCGACTATGGCAAGCGTGACCATAGTCGCTTGCAGGAGGACGATGCACTTGACGCAATGTTTCGTGAGCTTGCACCTGTCGTTTCTCTTGCAAAGGAAATTGACCGCTGTATCCTCTCTGAGGAGGAGATCGCTGATGATGCAAGCAACGGACTTCGCTCTGTTCGCCGTGCCATGAAAACTGCTGCCGAGAAGATCCGCACGCAGTTAAACAGTCTTGTTGTAAACTCACGTACTTATCTGCAAGATGGCGTTATCACAATGAGGAATGGCCGTTACTGTGTACCTGTAAAGGCTGAGCACAAATCCAACGTGCCAGGAATGGTACATGACCAAAGCTCTAGTGGTTCTACCATTTTTGTCGAGCCATTAAGCGTTGTAAAACTGAATAATGAGCTTCGCGAATTGGAGATCCGTGAACAAAAGGAAATCGAGGCTGTTCTTGCAGCTCTAAGCAATCAGACATGTGATCATTTAGATGAGCTGACACTTGATCTTGAACTTATCGGAGAGCTTGATTTTATCTTTGCAAAGGCTACTCTCTCCCGCCATTACCGCGGCTGTGAGCCAAGATTAAATAAAGATGGCATCATTCGTCTGAAAAATGCACGTCATCCGCTTCTTGATCCGCACCGCGTTGTGCCTATTACACTTACGCTCGGTGAGAACTTTGATCTTCTGATCGTTACCGGACCAAATACTGGTGGTAAGACTGTTTCATTAAAGACAGTTGGTCTTCTGACACTTATGGGTCTTGCCGGACTTCACGTACCAGCTGCTGAGGGAACAACTCTAAGCGTCTTTACTGAGGTTTACGCAGACATTGGCGATGAGCAGAGCATTGAGCAGAATTTAAGTACCTTCTCATCTCATATGACAAACACAGTTAAATTCTTAGACAAGGCTGATAAGGATTCTCTGGTGCTGTTTGATGAGCTTGGCGCTGGTACAGACCCTGTTGAGGGTGCTGCACTTGCAATGGCAATTTTATCCTTCCTTCACAACATGAAGGTTCGCACAATGGCCACTACACATTACAGCGAATTAAAGCTTTTTGCTCTTTCCACTCCTGGTGTCGAAAATGCCAGCTGTGAATTTAACGTGGAAACACTTCGTCCGACATACCGTCTGTTAGTCGGCATTCCAGGAAAGAGTAACGCTTTTGCAATTTCAAGAAAGCTTGGTCTTCCAGAATTTATTATTGACGATGCTAAAAAGCATATCGACAGTCAGGATGAGAGCTTTGAGGATGTAATCTCTAATCTTGAGGCTTCACGTGTCCAAATGGAGCAGGATAAGGAACAAATTGCGGCTTATAAAGAGGAAATGGAGTCTCTTAAGAAGCAGCTTTCTGCCCAGAAAGAAAAGCTTGAGCAGCAAAAGGCAAAAATCTTACAGGATGCCAACGAAAAAGCACGCAAGTTTCTTCAGGATGCCAAAGATTACGCTGATGAGACTATACGAATTATCAACAAAAAGACTGATGGAGGCGAGGTTAGCCGTCTTCTTGAGGAAGAACGTACTAAGCTTCGTACTAAGCTTGACAAGACAGCATCAAAGGCACAGATTTCACAGCCAAAGGCTTCTCCATCTAAAAAGCCAGATGCTAAAAAGCTTAAGCTTGGTGATGCCGTTAAGGTAGTTTCACTTAATCTTCGTGGTATTGTAAGTTCTCTTCCAAATGCAAGAGGAGATTTATTTGTCCAGATGGGTATTCTTCGTTCTCAGGTCAATATTAATGATTTGGAGCTGATTGATGAGCAGACTATTTCTGGTGATGGCGTACCTGCAATGCGCACAAAACAAAAGGGCAATGGAAGCGGCAAGATTCGTATGTCAAAATCTGCCACTGTTTCTCCTGAAATCAATCTGATTGGAAAAACAGTTGATGAGGCAATTCCAGAACTCGACAAATATCTCGATGATGCTTATCTGGCACATCTTGAAAAGGTTCGTGTCGTACACGGACGCGGTACAGGTGCCCTTAGAAACGGTGTTCATCAGCATCTGCGCAAGCTCAAATATGTAAAGTCCTTCCATTTAGGGGAATTTGGTGAGGGCGACAGTGGTGTTACCATTGTTACTTTTAAGTAAGAAAAAGAGAGGGGAATAAATATGATCAACCATGAATTCGACATTATTCGTGTCTTAATTGCCAGTCAGGATGATGAGATGATTAAAAAGCTCATCTTGTGCCTGACAGAAAATGCATATGAAACAGTCACCGTTAACAATAAAACTGATGCAAGAAAAAATCTGCTTTCCTTTCAGCCGCATATTTTGCTGGTAGACCGTCAGATTCCAACTATGAATAGTCTTGATTTGTGCCGTGAATTTCACAATGCCTGTAATATTCCGATTTTAATGCTGTCTAATGATGATAATATCGTCGATAAGGTGCTTTCTCTTGAAATTGGATGTGATGATTTTATGACAAAAGACTTTGATTCACGTGAGCTTATTGCTCGTATCCGTGCAATTGTCCGCCGTTCCCATTCAAACATGCCAGACTTTTCTACATTGTCTGGCACATCACCGTCAGCTGACAGCGATTCTTCAGCCAAATGTATTACATTCCCTGGCCTTGTTATCAATCTGACCAATTATTCGGTCAGCTACCGCGGTGCTACAATTGAAATGCCGCCGCGCGAACTAGAACTTTTATATTTTTTAGCCTCCTCACCAAATCAGGTTTTTACAAGAGAACAGCTTCTTGATCATGTGTGGGGCTATGAGTATGTAGGCGATACCCGCACGGTAGATGTCCATATTAAACGCCTACGCGCAAAGCTTCCAGGCAAAAACAGCTGGTCTATCGCTACCGTATGGGGAGTCGGCTACAAATTTCAAACAAAACCCGCAAAAAGCGAATAATGTTTTTACTCGTTTGGATGATTCCAGTGCAGACGATGAAGCTCACCATTTAACTGCATACTGGCAAAATGATTCTGACGAAGTGCCTCATACAGCACAATCGCAACAGAATTTGATAAATTCAAGGAACGAATCTGTGGATTCATTGGAATACGGAAACACTGGTCTTCATAGTCAAGCAAAATCTCTTCCGGGATTCCAGCACTCTCCTTTCCAAACATCAGATACGCATCCTCATCATACTGGGCATCACTATATACGTGATGTCCTTTTGTTGTTGCTAAATACAGCTTTTTAGATGCATCTGGATTCTTCTCGAGAAAATCATTGAAATTTTCATAAACGCGCACATCGAGATGCTGCCAGTAATCAAGACCTGCTCTTTTTAACGCTTTCTCATCGAGTGAAAAACCAAGCGGCTTAATCAGGTGAAGTGTTGTTCCTGTTGCCACACATGTTCTTCCAATATTTCCTGTATTTGCCGGAATCTCCGGCTCTAATAATACTACATTCATACCATTTGCCTTTCTTCTTACTTTCTAATACGCACAAGCTCATCCTGTGCAGGTTTATCAAGATATCTTACTTCATCATCTCTGCGAATCACACGTGCGTTTTCTTTTGTTACCTGACCAATTACAACGCAGCTAACTCCTGCTTTTGCAAGTGCTGCACACACTTTTTCCGGTTGCATTGAAGATATAAGACAAGCACCATCTCCCATCAGCAGATAAGGATTTATACCATAAAACTCACTGATTTCAACTGATTCCTGACGAATAGGAATCTTTCGCATGTCTATGTCGAGTCCTGCACCGATACCATCTGCATAATTCCAAAGTGCGTTTAAAACACCGCCCTCTTGAATTGGATATATACAAGCATCAATATCCTCAAGAGCTTCTTTTACAGGACGAATACTAAGTGTATCCAAAAACTGCTGTGCCTGACGTATAAAGCCCTGCGTATACTGCTTTGTCAGTGCGTCTTCTCCGTAAGCCGCAAGCAGTCCAATTCCTGCCATTCCCGCATGACCTGCCATGCAAAGTGTACTTCCTGCCTGTAGTGTTTTGTTTTGATTTTTGCCGTCATTATCTGTGAAGTCTTCGTTAGCATATCCAACTGCTGTAACTGATATGACTGCCTTTTGCACGAAGCTGCTAACACCTGCTGTCACTAAGCCAAGCTTGACTGCTTCTTTCTGACACAAGGCAGCTATATACCCAGTTAACTGTGCCATAAATGCTTCTTCGCTGTCTTCTGGCCAAAGAAAGCTGACATTTACAAGCTTCGTACATCCACGCTGCGCAAAAACTATATTGCATGCTCTGTAAAATGCAAGTGCGATATCCTCTTTTGCCGAAACTGTCATCATTGCTTCTGAGACAATCTCCTTTTTTTCATGGCAAATCACTGCGCAATCATAATTTTGTGCAAAGCCTTCTGCTAACTTTTGCACTTTTTTAATTGGCCGTACAATGCTTCTTTGCTGCGCATTATACGAATATCTTCCTGTTCGCATATTTTTGCCCTTTCTGTTATTCATAATATGGCCACTCTCCTCCGCCAGGCGTTGTTACTGAGATATCAATTGTCCAGCCGATGTATGGAAATACCATGGCCTCGCCTGCATTTCCCGGACGAGCTGATGCACTGACATTACAATCTGAAGCTCGGTAAATAAGTCCCGATGCTGCCTTATAGTTGTCACGATTTAGTTCTGTTTCCTCCACAAGCTGTCCGTCAATATAAATCTGCTTATAGGATACGCACGACAATGCTGGATGAACTTCGACCTCAACTTTATGCTTATAGTTAACACGAACCTCTCCAACCTGACATTCACTATCATTTACAACAATGTTGTATAGCGTCTCTGGCCATGAAACAGATAAAATCTCTGTTCTAAATCTTACAGAACGGTTTGCATCGCGCTCCTCAATTCCCCAGATATTAATACAAATGCGGTCGTCTACTACATATGCTTCAATATAAATCGGATGATTTGAACTGTTTACGAATTTAAAATCAGAGTTATCCTGCGGCGCTACCATTGCATCCATGCCTGGATATACATAGTTAACCATCATTGAATGATTTTTACGATAGGAAACATCAAGTTCAGCACGCAGCACGGCATTATAAAGTGTCGTTGTTACCTGACAGACTCCTCCGCCAACTACCATCTCTACCCTTCCCTGATTGTAGCCTGGTGCCTCTGCGTAACCATTTTCTGTCGTAACTGCACCGTACAAATCAAGTGCAGATATTGTTTCGCCCGGATAGAAAATACGGCCATTCATACCTTCTGCAGCACGGGAAATGTTATTTCGTCTGTTCTTGTCTCCAAGACCATCTGTGTAAAAGCTTCCAAGCGGCAGCTCACTAAATGCAAAATCGGCACTAGTATATGTCGCTGGTGTTTCCGTGTAAGGAAACGTATAATTTATAGGATCAGCCGTTGAAAAATCATTTATCAAACTTGTCAGCTCATTATAAATAGCCTCTGTATCAAACGCAATTCCATTTACTGCCTCTGTTACAACAAACTGTGCATTCTCACGTTTTACGCTTGCATTTGATACTGTTCTTGACAAGGTCGATGTATATTCACTTATTGTATCATGGAGAGTCTGCGTATCAAGCGAAAACTGCAGATCAAGATCCACAGGATTTACATCCATATCCTTTTGCTTTTTATACTGATCTACGATATTTCCGCTCATAGTTAAATTGTCAAGAGAAGATACAATCTCTGCATTTGTACACGCTACGCCGAAGGAGGACGCACTGTACTCATAAGTATTTCCCACAATGTTCCATACCATATATCGTGACTGCCTGTCTTCTATATAATCAGAGATCTCGCTTTTTGCTTCTTCAAGCGTTTTTCCCTCAAGGCTTATTCCTTCATAGCTTACACCTCTTGGAAATACACCAGTCGTACTCGTATTGAACGTTAATACAAATGGTGTCTTAGCAGTATCTGCCTCTGATGCATATGATACCACACCAACCGCTCCAAGCAGCAAAAACGCTGCCGCAGCTGCCTTTGCTGCCCTTTTCTTAATTTCCTTTAATGATCTCATTCTGTGAAACTCCTTCTTACGTAGAAACATGCGCCCCTTACAATAAGCGGCGCATGGATAAAAACTACTATTTAGCGTATCATAATTTAATATGGATAATACGGCCACTGCTCACCTGAAAGCGTATACGTATCGATTGTAAACGCAATGCCAATGTTCGGGAGCGTTGCCCAGGAAGAGCCAGTCGGAACTTCGTTCGGCCTTGCCTGAATGGTACAGTCTGATGCATGAATCAGTTCACCAGATGCCGGACCATATACAGATGTATTTAACAATTCTACAGACTGCTCTACCCCATCAATATACACATGTTTGTAAGACTGTGCGGTAAATCCCGGATGCGGATCGGTCAGTGTCTTCTGCTTATACACTACATTTACATTACCAACCTTACAGTTTACATCATCCACTCTCTGAACGTACAGCGGATCCTTCCATACAAAATCTGTTGTTCTCGTACTTGTGAATGCAATAGTACGGTTTGCCGCACGTTCCTCCACGCCCCAGATGTTGACGGTTACGCTGTCTCCGTCTACATAAGATTCAATGTAAATCGGATAATTGAGTGTGTTTGTGAAAGTAAAATCCAGACCTGACTTGTAATCCACGGTAGCATCAAGCGCTGGCTCTACGTAGCTGACGATCATGGAATGAGATTTTCTGCTTACAACGGTAAGTTCTGCTCGAATGACGGCATTGTATAATGTGGTCGTCGTCTGGCAGATACCGCCGCCCATACTCGGCACAACCTTTCCAAGTTCATAGCCAAGACCCATCTGGTAGCCATTTTCCTCTGTTACATCATGGAACATCTTGAGCGTTGAAGCAGTCTCTCCCGGATAAATTACATTGCCATTCAGGTTCTGTGCGGATATCCGGATATTATTGGTTCTCGGTTCATCACCTAGACGAGTGGTTGTGTAGCTTCCGAGTGGGGTCGGTGAAAAATTAAAGTATGAGCTATCATATGTCGGTGGTGTCTCTGTAAATGGGAAACTATACTGAATAGAATCAGCAGTAGAGAAATCCTCAATCTTTGCCAACAGCTCTGCTGCAATAGCATCTGTATCAAAAGAAACTCCAGTCACACCTTCAGTTACAACAAATTGTCCGTTTTCACGCGTTACAGTTGCATTCTGAGGATCCTTATAAAAATGACTTGTGTACTCTGCAACAGTACTTCTTACTGCATCTTCATCTACTGTAAACTGTAAATCAAGATCAATCGGGCTTTGATCAAGATCCTTTTGCTTCTTGTACTGTTCTATAAGATTTCCCTCTAATGTCATATTAGAAAGCTGGCTGACTACGTCTGGATTTGCCCATGTAGTTGAAAAGGAGCTTCCGTCATAATCATATTTATATCCAAGCACATCCAACTGCATGTATCTTGTCAGACGATCATTAGCATATTCGTTAATCTCTGATACAGCCTCATCATACGTCTTTCCCTCGAGACTGATTCCCTCGTAGCTGACGCCGCGTCCAAACACGCCTGTTGTTTTTTTATTGAACGTCAGATCGTAGGACTTTGCCTGAACCTGGCCTTGCGTCTCTTCTGCAAAAGCAGAGACGACCATAGAAGCAATCATGGCTAATACGATAATCACTGCAACTGCACCTGCTAGGATGCGTTTTTTCTTATCATTCTTGTTTTTGTAGTAAAACATCCGCCTTTTTCCTTTCTATTTCTATTCATGCGCCCAGATTCTTATTATACATAATAATATGGTGTTTTTGCAATACCTTTTCAAACTTTCTTTATACATCTGAGCACATAAATTAACAGTGTTTTTTTTATCATACCATACTTTCAAAGTTTTTCACATTTCAAATTTCTTACATTTTTCGGACGATTATGACCTTTACTTTTTTCTGGCTCTGTGTTATCGTAAAGTTACAAATATAGGGATGTCAATTTAATCCCGCATATGCCGTGGGCATCGGCATTCTGTAAATTGTCCAAATTCAATATTTGAAGAAAGGTTCTTATTATGACTAAACAGGACGCTATTAACTTATTAACACAGAAAGATCAGCTGCAGCTGCTTTCATTTTATGACACTCTTACACCAGAGCAACAAGAAAATCTCCTTGCTCAGATTGAAGGAATTGACTGGTCCTTGCTTGATGTATTAAAGAC
>OCHO01002175.1_pt1 | contig 10764 bp, 5 predicted proteins | sample 1538441 | NCBI WGS metagenome assembly OCHO01 (sample SAMN04571691, study PRJEB22368) | human gut metagenome | biome: human gut; material: stool | host: Homo sapiens | place: Luxembourg | collected 2012-06-29
CGGTAGTGAATCACCACACCGCGCACGCCTTCCTGACCGCAGCGCGCCATCAGCGCACGGGCATAGTGGCTGTTGGAAGACCCTTCCAGACCGTGGATGTGCACCATAATCGGCGCCTTCGGATCAATGGGTTCCGGCGTCGACCAGTCCACGGCAATGATGTCGTCATCGGGCGTATTCCAAATCTCACGGCGATAGATCACCTTGGCCTTCGGAAACAGTTCGGCAGGCACAATGGTTTGCAGGTGGCCGCCGGGCAGCCACCAAGGAGCACGGTAGTCGGAAGCAGCGAGACTCATAAGCTAAGAAGATTCAAACTGCCTTTTAGCTTAGGTCCTTTTATGCCTCCTGACCTTCGGACGGACCAAAAACGAGCGACCAGAGCTCACGAACCTTCGCCGCATCGTCCGCAAACTCTTCTTTGGGAACACGCACTGGCACGCTCGGAGAGTTCAGCCGGAACTCGTGCTGAATGCGCCGATACTTGCGATAAATAGCCGACACTTCGAGCGCCAGGTCTTTCGGAATCAGGCCGGCGTCAGACGCCATCTCCAGCATCTTGATGTTGCCGAAGTTGTTGACAAGCTGCGGGAACTTGGCGGAATACTGAAGCACCAAATACTGAACGATGAACTCCACATCCACCATGCCGCCCTCGTCATGCTTCACATCAAAAAGCTCCGTTTTATTGGGATGGCCGTCGTGCATACGCTGGCGCATTTTGAGTACTTCAGCCTTCGTCTCTTCGGCGTTTCGCTCGCGGCGGAGTATTTCGATGCGGATTTTCTCGAACTTGTCACCGATGTCTCGGTCGCCTGCTGCATAACGAGCCCGCGTTAATGCCTGATGCTCCCAGAGCCACGCGCCGGTACCGTCTTCATTTTTCTGATACTTCTCAAAACTATCCACAGAAGAGACCAGCATGCCGGACTCTCCGTTCGGGCGCAGACGCATATCCACGTCAAAGAGGACGCCGGAGCCGGTCGTAGCCGTCAGCCAGTTAATCAGGCGGCGCGCAAAGCGCATATAGATCTTTTCAGCGTCTTGGGCGTCATCCTCAAATAAGAAGACCAGATCAAGGTCGCTCGCGTAAGCAAGCTCCTTGCCGCCGAGTTTTCCATAAGCCACGATGGCGAACTTCGGACGCTCGATGTGACGTCCCGGAACCGTCTTCCACACTTCTTCCATAACGATCTCCAGTGTGGCGTCCGCCAGCGCGGAGAGCTGGTCGGCCAATCTCTCCACCGTCAATCGTCCGGCCATGTCCGCCAAGAACAGCCGGAACAAACGGGCGTGATGGACTTCGCGGATAAGGTTCATGCGGGTTTCCTGATCGTCTTCCGGAATATCCGCAAGACGCGCCCGCGTGCGTTCGATATAGAAAGAGAAATCCACCGGAGTGTAGTCGTCAATCTGGCTCAGCCGTTCATCCCACAGCTCGTCCAAGAGCAGCGGATGGCGATTCAGATATTCGGCCGCCCATTTTCCGTTGCCCAGGCGCTTTGCCGCCAGCGGATACTGCAGGAGCAAAGACACATACGTCGGACGACCCGCGATCACTTCGTAGAACTTGATGCAGCGGCGCAGAAGCTCTTCGCGGGAGATGATTTTTAAATGCTCGGGTTTATTTTTGCCTTCAACCGTGTTTTTAACCAGCGTGACCATACGCTGCCGGGCACCCGCGTTGATGAGCTTCAAGGCGCGCAGCGACATAAGGTTAAGGATGAGCTGGGAGAGCTCTTCGGTTTCTTTAAAACCGTTTCGCTCAAGCACTTTTGCCAAACCGGGCAGTGCTTCTGCACAACCGGTCTCCCAGCCGAGCGGCCAGTCTTCTTCGCTGACCTCTTCTTTGGTCTGGAAAATCTCATCAAACCTTGCCGCCACGTACTCCGTCGAAAGCTCTAACTGTTTCTGCAGATCTTCGACAGTAAAGCCCAGCATCCTCGCGATTCTCTTTCTGTGTTCGGGATCGGCGGCAAAAAGCTGTGTCTGCTGATCGTTTTCGTACTGCAGTGCGTGCTCCACATTGCGAAGGAACACATAAATCTTCGAGAGCATCTCAGCTTTATCTTTAGCGAGAATATTCTCGGATGCGAGCGCCTGAAGCGCTTTCAGCGTAGAGCGTTCTCTTAAGAACGGGTTGCGTCCGCCGCGAATCACTTGGAAGGTCTGCGCAATGAACTCGATTTCGCGAATACCGCCGCGTCCGAGCTTAATGTTCTGACCTTCTTTCAGACTCTCTAAGGCGCGTTTCTGAGTAGAAAGACGAATCTTTGCATGCAGATCGGTAAGAGAACTGATTGCTCCGAAATCGAGGTATTTACGGTAAACAAAGGGACGAACGATATCGTTAATGTTTTTCTTTTGGATATTGAAGTCTTCTTCGGAGGCAAATACCGGTCCGTTGACGATACGGCCTTTAAGCCATGCAAAGCGCTCCCAATCGCGTCCCTGCGTCATCAGGTACTCTTCGAGCATGTCGCTGGAACCCACGATCGGACCGGAGTCTCCGTTCGGGCGCAGACGCATATCCACGCGGAACACGAAGCCTTCCCAAGTAATTTCAGATAGGGCCGGGATGACCTTCTTTGCCAGCCGCTCGTAGAACTCCTGATTGCTGATGATCTTGCGGACAGTGGGATATTCCGGTGTCGGTCCGCACTCACCGTCGCAGTCATAGAAGAAAATCAGATCAATATCGCTTGAGACATTCAGTTCGCGGCCGCCCAACTTACCCATGCCGATCACAATCAGATCCTGGGGAACGCCGGTCTCGGAGCGCGGAACACCGAATCGTTTCGCTAACTCTTTGGCATAGACGGAAACCGTACGGTCGATCGCGATCTCTGCCAAGTCGGACATCACGGTCACGACCTCTTCTAGATTCGCCAATCCGGAAATGTCGCGTGCAACAAGATTCATCATCACGTCGCGGCGCAGACGGCGCATTGCACTTTTAAGCGCTTCGCCGTCTTCGATTCCGGCCAAACGCTCACGCATTCTTTCCGGGGTCCAGGGCGTCTGAGTGATTTCCTGGACATAAGACCGAACTTTATCTTCATCTTCTCCGAACATGGCTCGGAGCGTGTTTTTGAAATACGCCGAGACTTCGGGGACTTCCGAGAGAGGAAGTCTGGGAACTTTAGGAAGGAGATCCGAGGATTCGAGTGCTGCAGACATATGGTTTTTCGAAGCTAAAAATGAGTCTATCTTCCAATATTAGAGTTTATTCGCGGCAAATTGAGCGATACTTAGAAGATCAGAAAAAAGTTAAAGGATTCGGGGCATGACGGACAATTCCGAACAACAAACATCAACCACACCAACAAAACCTAAAAAAGGCTTTTTCGGCTATGCCTGGCGAACCATTCTTTGGTTCTTAGTCATCCTTTACTTTGCACTCGGAGCAGCATGGCTCGGAGCGCGTTACTGCCTTGCACCTTACCTGAACGAACATAAGTCCAAGATCGAGAACAAGATTTCTCAGGTCCTGGATATTCCTGTCCAGTTCGGCTCTCTGGACACTGATTGGCAGGGACTGTCTCCGGAAATCACGCTTAAAAACATTGAACTCGGCGAGCCGGGCAAAGATCCGATTACGGCTGAATCCCTTACCGCCAAGCTTTCGCTCAGCTCTTTAACAAACCTCGCGCCGGTCTTTGAATCCGTCACTTTGAATAAACCCAAAGTCGAAGTCCGCCGTCTGGCACCGATGTCCTTCTCCGTCTTAGGTAGAAAGGTCAATCTCAAAAAGCTTATGTCCGGCGAGACTGAGACTCATGCGCTCACCACCAAACTGCCGTCCGACGTCATGCTTCTTTTGAAGCAGAAATCTCTGGAAATCAAGGACGGCACGATTCTGGTTCACGATCAAAAGAGCGGCAAAACACTTGAAATCAAGAATGTGAACGCCGCCTACAACGGCTCTTCGAGAGACAAGCAGTTTGCTTTTACGCTGACGCTGCCGCCTGAAATCGCTTCTCCGATTACCGTTCGCGCGCTCTTTAAGACCCCGGCGCTTAATCCGTCAAAGCTTGCCGACTGGGATGCAGAGCTCTACGCGCAGACCGACTTTATTAATTTCGGAGAACTGGCCAAGTGGATGCCCGACTTCTCCTTCAAATACAAAGGCACTGGCTCCGGCTCTTTATGGGCCAATTTTGTGAAATGGTCTCCGTCGTCTGCAAGCTTCATCGGCGCTCTGTCTCATGTCGATCTGCAGCTGCCGGACTTGGCTCCGCTGCGCCTAAAGTTCATTAAGGGCAAAGTTTCAGGAAATATGTCGGATAAGGCTTACGGCCTGTCCACAGAAAACTTCTCCTTTGAATTGGAGTCCGGAGAAAAGCTGCCCCCGCTGGATATGAGTCTGAAGCTAGACCGAGACGGCAAAGAATTTACCGGCGGTTCCTTCAAAGCAAACAGCCTCGTTTTCCAAGGCATGACGGCACTGCTGCCGTCACTGCCGCTTCCTCAGTCCTTTAAAGATTTCGTCGCCGAACGCATACTCTCGGGCTCTCTCACCAATGTTGATCTGGATTGGCAGGGTCTGCCCGACGAACCCAAGCACTACAACGGCAAACTCTCGCTTCACGACTTCTGCTCCTTCGGCGCTTCCGGAAAAAACAACACGCAATGGCTTCCCGGATTCATCAACCTCAGCGCTGACATCACGATGAAAGACGGCGTGGGCACAACCGTTCTTAACACCAAGAACGCTTCTGTCGCCTTCCCGGGCATGTTCCCGGCGGCTGCCTTCTATTTGGACAACCTTCAAGGCACTGTGGTTTGGAATACTGTTAAAGGTCTCTCTCTGGAATTCAAGGACATCCTGATTGAGAACGCAGACGCTGCGGTCAAGCTCAACGGCACCTATACCAACGCGGACGGCACGCCGTTCGGCACCGCCGATCTTAAGGCCGATGTTCTGCGCGGCAACGTTCCGGCCGTTTGGAAGTACATGCCGCTCATCGTCGGCAACGACACGATCACATGGCTTCGCTACGGCCTGCTGGAAGGCAAAGCCACCGGCGGTCAAGTCCTTCTTAAAGGGCCGCTGCATGACTTCCCGTTCAAAGAATCCAAAGAACATCAGTTCTTGGCTGCCGTTAACGTGGAAGATGTCCTGCTCGATGTCTATCCCAACATTCTCGACAACCCGAAAGTCACCGCTAAGCGCGGTGCAATCTGGCCGCTCTTTGAAAAAGTCGGAGGCGTCGTCAAGTTCGAGGGCGACGGCATGGCCATCACCGCTGACCGGGGAACTTATAAGGGCGTTCAGCTTACGCGTGCGCAGGTCGATATCCCTGCCTTCTCTGCCGACACCGTTTGGCTCGATGTGGACGCTGCCGCCTCCGGTGCGCTTCCCGGATTCCTTTCCTACGTCAAAGCCTCCCCGGTTGACGGTTATACCGGCGGTTTATTTAAGAAAGCCGAAGGATCCGGCAGCGGAGATCTGGGCCTGCAGCTGAAGATTCCTCTTGACGGACCGGGCGACGTCGCTGTTTCCGGCGCCTTTACGCTTAAGGACAACGCCGTTAAGTTCAATGACTTCTCTATTCCTGATCTAACTCATACTTCCGGCGTTGTGAACTTCAATGAAAAGGGCGCCTCGAGCAGCGGCATTACGGCTGACTGCTTCGGCAACGCAGTGAAAGCAACGCTTAATACCGATGACAAGGGCAACATTAAAGTATCTGCATCGGGTACGATTGCGGCCAAGGCTCTGCCTCAGGTTATTCCGGTTCCGATGCTGGCTCGGGCAGCCGATAAATACTTGAGCGGTAAAGCCCCCTTCACGGTCAACGTCACGGTCGGTCCGAAGGTAACCGTCAACGTCAAGAGTTCGCTGGCTGGATTGGAAAGCAAACTTCCGCCCCCGATGGAAAAGCCCGCTTCCCTTTCTGCTCCGCTTGATCTCAATATCGTCACCGACAGCAAGACTACGGATCTCAGAATCATGATCGACGGATTGCTGAGCTCCCAATTCATTCTGCAGAATGACGAAATCAAGCGTGCCGCCATCGGCAACCGCAGTCTGCCGACCCTGCCGGCGCACGGCTATGCCATCTCCGTGAAAGCACCGCTAGTTTCGGCCAAGGCCTGGCAGAACGTATTTGACCACCTAAAGGTCGATGCCAAGCCGTCGGGCACCGTGGTTCTTCCCGACATTGCTTTTGTTAAGGTCAATGTCGACGAGCTGCTAATCGATAACTTCAATCAAACGAACCTCTCGCTTTTGGCCCGTCCTTCCGGCAACTCTCTGCTGGTCACAATGAACAGCAATGAGATGAATGCCAACCTTGAATGGAAGAAAGGCCAAAACGGCAAAGAACCGGAACTCATTGCGCATATCTCTAAGCTCTTCATCCCGAGCTCAGCCGGAGACGCTGCTGAAAAATCCAAACCGGTACAAATTCAGGGCGGCTGGCCTGCGATCAACGCGGTCATCGATGATTTGACCTACGGCAATATGCGTTTAGGCAAACTGGAACTGGTTGCGCGCAACACGCCTTCTGCAAAAGGCCAGCTCTGGAAGATTACAAAGCTGAACTTATCAAACAGTGCAGCACAGCTGCACTCTTCGGGCAGCTGGCTTAAAGGCTTTGACGGCGGCAACGAAACTAATCTGCTGATCAATACCAACATCAACAATCTCGGCGGTCTGCTGAACCGCCTCGACATGAAAAACTTGGTCAGATCCGGCAACGGTTCGATCAAAGGCAATCTGTCTTGGGTCGGCACCCCGCTCGGCTTTAACACCCAAAGCTTCGACGGAGAACTGGATATCAACTTAAGAAGAGGCGAAATCCTCAAGATTCAGCCGGGCCCTGCTGCCAAGCTACTTTCTCTGCTCACGCTGCAGTCTTTGACGCGCTATCTGACCCTGGACTTCAGAGACTTTTACTCCGCCGGCTTTAACTTCTCCGCGATCCGCGGCAAGGCGGTTCTGGACGACGGCCTGATGAACATTAAGGATCTGACGATGATCGGCGGAAGCGCCACCGTTGTTATCAACGGCAACGTAAATACGCAGAAAGAAACGGAAGACCTGCACCTGCTGGTTCTACCGGACATCAATGCTGCCGGCGCCTCCGTTGCCCTGGCGGTTGCCAATCCGATCGTCGGTATCGGCAGCTTCCTGGCTCAATTGATTTTCAAGGATCCTTTAAGTAAGCTCTTTTCCTTTGAATACCAAGTGACCGGCACCTGGTCGGATCCGGTCGTCACCAAGATTAAGCATTAAGAATCATGTTACGCATAGCCACCTGCCAGATGACATCCGGTCCGGATATCGGAGCCAACGTCCAGATTGCAGAATCCCTCATCCGCAAAGCTGCTCGGGAGGGCGCTAACCTCGCGCTGCTGCCTGAAATGTTTACGATCATGAGCAACGATCCCAAGGATGTACTTCGTCTTGCAGAGCAGTACCAGGACGGTCCTGTGCAAAGGATTATGTCCGGACTTGCCAAATCTTTAGGCATTTGGATTGCTGCCGGCACCATGCCTCTTAAAACCGACGATCCGCACCGGGTGACCAACACCATGCTGGTCTACGATGCATTCGGTCAGGAAGCTGCGCGCTATGACAAGATTCATCTTTTTTCTTATGAAGGACAGCAGGAACGCTACGACGAGTCGGAGCTTTATGTCGGAGGGCATAAGACCGTCTCTTTCAACCTCCCATTAGAAAACGGCTTAGATATCCGCATCGGTCTGGCCGTTTGCTACGACCTGCGGTTCCCGCAGCTGTTCCGCCGTCAGAGCGGCATCGACTGCTTCCTGCTCCCGGCTGCCTTTACCACGAACACCGGAAAGGCCCATTGGGAAGTCTTGCTGCGCGCTCGAGCTATCGAAAACCTAAGCTACGTAGTTTCCGCCGCACAAGCCGGACGCTCTTCCTGCGGCCGTGCTTTCTGGGGGCACTCCTGCGCCGTCGATCCCTGGGGCACCGTGATCAGCAAACTCAACGGACATGAAACGGGCGTTTGCTTCGCAGACGTAGACCCGGCCTTCCTTCGTCAAGTCAGAGCTCTTTTACCGGCCCTGAACAATCGCGTTGAATATGACAAATAACAATACTTCTGTCGCCATCGAAACTCTGCTGTACCGCAACGGTCTTTCTGAAAAAGACATTGCAGATGCTTTTGCGCTTTTCAGCGGCTACGACATCGACTACGCCGATTTCTATTTCCAGCGCTCGGTCTCCGAAGGCTATGTGCTTGAAGAAAGCATCGTTAAAACCGGTCATTACAACACTGACATGGGCGTCGGCGTTCGTGCCGTCTGCGGCGAGAAATCCGCGCTGGCCTACTCGGAAGAAATTTCCCGCGAGTCTTTGTTTGAGGCGGTCAGAACCGTCCGCGCCATTGCGCAGGCCACGGACAACCAAGTCACGGTAAACGTTACGCCTAAAGACGGACCGAAAGTTCTTTATCGCACTGTCGATCCGATTGAGGCGGCAGATACGGACGCCAAAATCAAACTGCTTAGATCTCTGGACGCACATGCCCGCAGCCGTTCTCCTCTGATCACGCAGGTGACGACTTCGGTGGGCGCTTCGCATGACGCGATTTTGATCGCGAAGATGGACGGCACTTTAATCGGCGATATTCGACCGCTGGTTCGCGTGAACCTCGGCGTTATCGCTGAAAAAGACGGCAAGAAAGAACAAGGGCAGGCAGGCGGCGGGGGCCGATTCGCCTTAGATCTCTATAACGAAGAAGTCATTGAACAATATGCGCGAGAAGCGGTCGACGCTGCCGTACGCAACTTAGATGCCCGTCCGGCGCCGGCCGGAAGTATTCCCGTCGTATTGGGCAACGGCTGGCCCGGAGTGCTGATCCACGAAGCCGTCGGGCATGGCTTGGAAGCCGACTTCATCCGCAAAGGCACAAGCGTTTTCACAGATAAGGTCGGGCAGCGGGTGGCTTCTCCGATTGTGACAGTTGTCGACGACGGCACGATCGCCGGTCGCCGCGGCTCACTCACGATTGACGATGAAGGCAATGAAACGCACTGCACAACGCTGATCGACGAGGGTATTCTGCGCGGCTTTATGCACGATGAGACCAGTGCGCGCCTCATGAAGCAAAAGACCACCGGCAACGGACGCCGAGAAAGTTTTGCCTATCTGCCGATGCCGCGAATGACCAATACTTATCTACTCCAAGGCGAATCCGATCCACAGGAAATTATTTCTTCCGTGGACTACGGCATTTATGCATCCAACTTCGGAGGCGGTCAGGTCGACATCACGAACGGCAACTTTGTTTTCAGCATGAGCGAAGCCTGGCTGATCGAAAACGGCAAATTAACGGACCCGATCAAAGGTGCCACTCTGACCGGCAACGGCGCAGACGCCCTCACGAAGATCGTCATGGTCGGAAATGACCTTGAATTAGACCGAGGCTGCGGCACCTGCGGCAAGAACGGCCAGCACGTTCCGACCGGCGTCGGCATGCCGACGCTCCGCATTGACGGACTCACCGTCGGCGGTACGGCGAACTAAGCCGGCACCCGTCTCGCCGATTTCGGCGATTCTTCGCAGAAAACGAGGAAATTCTGACTTCGGAAGCGCAAACCGAAGTCAGAAGATATGCTGGTTTTGTCCTCTTTTGCTCGCGATTTCTAAAGCGCAGAATGAGGAGAAAAACTCAACCTCAAGACTTCTGCTGCTATGAACAAATTATTCGTCGGCCTTTGTGCCTCAGTCTGCCTCTTATCTCTAGCAACGGACGCTCAGGCAGTCCGCCTCGGCGGTAGAACCACCATTCGTCCGCACCGATCCTATACACCGCCTCCGCGAACTTATCGGCCTGCGCCTGTAAATCCTGCGATTCGAGGCTTCAATGCTCGTCAAAACGCCGCGCCTGCCGGCTCAAGTGTTCCGATGCCTATTTTCATTCCGCCGATTATTGCAGGACACAACACGACACAGGTTACGAATGATATGTACCTCATCAAAACCGGCATGCGGAAACAAGGCGACAAGCTGCAGTTCTGGACGCTTCAAAACCACAGTTACACGCCGGATTCGAAATCTGCAAAGGTTCAATTTAGTATGGACTGCCTGGCAAGAATTTATTCCCCGATTGCCCTTGTCACCTATCCCGAGTTAGACGGCAAGGGCAAACAGATTAAATCCACAACCTTTGATCCGAAGTTCAGACCGATTAGAGAAAAGAGCGCAATGGATCGTTTGCACGGCCTTTTGTGTCCTAAACCTGCTCCCCAGCAGCCATAACATCTGATCAATCCAGCATTCACCATTTTCGGCGGTTCATCTATGAGCCGCTTTCTTCTCCTATCCAGGCTTTCTTACAACCGACTGAGTCTCGACCGCTCAATGAAGCCGTAAATTAATCATTGATAGTCCGTTAATTCTTTCTTGCAGAATTAGCGTAAGAGATCGTCTAAAGAAAGGCTGCACTGGCAGGAAAATTTCACCCCCGATGTTTTTCTCGTTAAAACAGACATTTCTTGGAATTTGTACGTCGCAATTGAAAATTGAATCGTTCCGTCGCCCCCATGCTCGTCAAATCCGGGATCAACATGCAGGTTGGCATTGGAGGCATAATTAACAAATTAGGAATTGAAAAACGAAAGAACGTGAAACACGCATTTAAGTTCATGACACCGATGGTGTGGCTGACTCGTTTATTGGTCGGCGCATATCCTCAGTGGATCGGGTGTAAGCCCGAAAAAATTCAAAGAATTTATTTTGCCAATCACTCGAGCCACCTCGACACCATTGTGATTTGGTCC
>OCHO01002180.1_pt1 | contig 10743 bp, 7 predicted proteins | sample 1538441 | NCBI WGS metagenome assembly OCHO01 (sample SAMN04571691, study PRJEB22368) | human gut metagenome | biome: human gut; material: stool | host: Homo sapiens | place: Luxembourg | collected 2012-06-29
AGCACCGGTGACAAGATCATCATTATGGCTTACGCACAGTACGAGCAGGAAGAAGCCCGTACTCACAAGCCTGCAGTTGTATTTGTAGATGAAGAGAACAGGATCAGCAGAGTGACCAATTATGAGAAACACGGACTGCTGAAGGATATGGCCTGACGCAGATCAGGAAGATAATAAGACGAAGGTGAATTCAGAAAAGAGGCTATCTCGAATCTATAAAGAAAACCGGTTCCAGAACCGGAAAAGAGGAGAGCACAATGCAGGTAACAAAAACAGTAGAAGAAACAAGAAAACAGATCAAAGCGTGGAAAAAAGAAGGAAAAACAGTAGGCCTTGTGCCAACCATGGGATTTCTCCATGAGGGACACGCAAGCCTGATCAAAAAATGCAGAGAGCAGAATGATATCGTAGTGGTATCCGATTTCGTCAATCCTACACAGTTCGGTCCTACCGAGGACCTGGAAGCCTACCCGAGAGACTTTGAGCGTGACAGCAAACTCTGCGAAAGCCTGGGAGCAGACCTGATCTTCTGCCCGGAGCCTTCCGAGATGTATCATGATCCCCACGCATTTGTAAGTATAGATACTCTGTCAGAGACACTTTGCGGAAAAACACGTCCGATCCATTTCAAAGGTGTGTGTACCGTTGTGACCAAGCTGTTCCACATTGTGGCACCGGACAGAGCATATTTCGGACAGAAAGACGCACAGCAGCTGGCCATCATCCGCAAGATGGTGCGTGATCTGAACTTCGATATTGAGATCGTAGGCTGTCCGATCATCCGTGAGGAGGACGGACTTGCAAAATCCTCCAGAAATACATACTTAAGCCCTGAAGAGAGAAAAGCAGCTCTTTGCCTGTCAAAGGCAGTAAAAGCCGGACAGGAAGCCATTCACGCAGGAATCCCGGCAGAAGAGCTTCTCGGAAAAATGCGAGCAGTGATCGAAGCAGAGCCTCTGGCAAAGATTGATTATGTATCCATGGTAGATGCACTTACCATGCAGCCGGTGGAAAAAGCTGACCGCAGCGTTCTTGTAGCAATGGCTGTTTACATCGGAAAAACAAGACTGATCGACAACTTCAGCTACGAGGTATAATGTATGGGAAAAGTTTTAAAGAAAATCGGAATTATCAGCAGCCTAGCATCCAGATATATCGGGATCATTATCATCGCTTTTTCCTGCCTGGCTTTTTTCTGGCGTGACGGATTTTCCTGGATGACGAACTATACGTCTGTATTTCTGGGAGTGATCATGTTTGGTATGGGCCTGACCATAAAACTGGATGACTTCCGGGCAATTTTTTCCAGACCCAAAGAAGTGGTGATCGGTGCAGTGGCTCAGTATACCATTATGCCGGTGATCGCCTGGCTTCTGTGTAAAGTGATGAACCTTCCGGCAGATCTGGCACTGGGAGTGATCCTAGTGGGATGCTGTCCGGGCGGAACAGCCAGCAATGTGATCACCTATATCGCAGGAGGTGATGTGGCGCTTTCTGTGGGAATGACTATAGTTTCCACACTGGCAGCACCGTTGATGACACCGTTTCTTGTATATGTTCTGGCAGGAGCCTGGGTGGAAGTATCCTTCTGGGCCATGGTGCTTTCTGTGGTAAAGGTAATTCTGATCCCGGTTCTCCTGGGAGTTTTTCTTCGGAGCCTTGCGGGAGAGCATGTGGATAAGGTATCCGATGTTATGCCGCTGGTGTCGGTTGTAGCTATTGTTATGATCATCGGAGGAATTGTGGCTGTAAATGCAGAGAAGATCGTAAGCTGTGGAGTTCTGGTGCTTGGAGTAGTGGCGATCCACAATTTCTGCGGTATGATGCTGGGATTTCTGGCTGCAAAAATCTTCCATGTGGAGTATTCCAGAACAACAGCTATAGCTATAGAGGTAGGTATGCAGAACAGTGGCCTTGCTGTCTCACTGGCAGCAGCTAATTTTGCAGCCAATCCGCTTGCAACACTTCCGGGCGCGATCTTCAGTGTATGGCACAATATTGCGGGTTCCATTTTTGCGGGGATCCGCCGTGCAGGTGCAGAAAACCTTGCAGAGCTTGACCGGATCAGGGAAATCGACTGCTTTAATTGCGAAAAGCAATAAGCAGTGAATGCGGATTGCGGATGTCCTCCTGACGGGGAACAGCAAAGCTGTGGAAGAATGTCTGTAAAGAAAGATCCCGGGGAGTTTGAGAGATAAAATGGCAGATTATGTCGAAAGAAAAAGTCATAAAATGCAGAATTGTGGTTTACAAATTTTAGCCGGTATACTATAATAACCACATGGACGAACAAACGTCCCCAACATATGAAAACAGGGGGGCCCGCTGAAGCGAGCTGAGAGTAGACTGTAAATGTCTTGACCCATAACCTGATTTGGATAATGCCAACGTAGGGACATATGCACGAAGGATTCTTAAAGACACAGAAGATCAGAGAGTACAGAAGAGATCAGAAGTACAGAAGATTTTCATTAAGTACGTAAGATTAAGAGCCGGTTGCCGTGATGCGTATGCGTTGCAGCAGCCGGTTTTTTGTTGTATAAACACAAAGAATTTATGGAAGGAGATTTTTTTTACATGAGAAATTACAGTACACAGATGGAGGCAGCCCGTAAAGGCATCATCACACCTGAGCTTGAGATCGTAGCTAAGAAGGAACGCATGACAACAGAGGAACTGCTTCCGCTGGTAGCCTCCGGTAAGGTGGCGATCTGTGCAAATAAAAATCACAAATGTATCGATCCGGAGGGCGTAGGTTCCATGCTCCGCACCAAGATCAATGTAAACCTTGGTGTATCCAGAGACTGCAAGGATTACGATGTAGAGATGCAGAAAGTAATGGAAGCTGTAAACATGGGCGCCCATGCTATCATGGATCTTTCTTCCCACGGAAATACCATTCCGTTCCGACGCAAGCTTACATCCGAGTGTCCGGCAATGATCGGAACCGTTCCGGTTTATGATTCCGTTATCCACTATCAGAGAGATCTTGATACGCTGACAGCTAAAGATTTTATCGATGTAGTAAGACTCCATGCACAGGATGGTGTTGACTTCGTAACTCTTCACTGCGGAATCACAAGAAAGACCATCGACCAGATCCGTAACCACAAGAGAAAAATGAATATCGTTTCCAGAGGAGGATCTCTTGTATTTGCATGGATGTGCATGACCGGTGAGGAGAATCCGTTCTATGAATACTACGACGAGATCCTGGATATCTGCCGCGAGTATGATGTGACCATCTCCCTTGGAGATGCCTGCCGTCCGGGATGTCTGGCTGACGCAACAGACGTATGCCAGATCGAGGAGCTTGTACGTCTTGGCGAGCTGACCAAACGTGCATGGGAAAAGGACGTTCAGGTTATGGTTGAGGGACCGGGACATGTGCCGCTTGATCAGGTTGAGGCAAATATGAAAGTACAGCAGTCCATCTGTCAGGGTGCACCGTTCTATGTATTAGGACCTATCGTAACTGACGTTGCACCGGGATATGACCACATCACATCCGCGATCGGCGGAGCAGTAGCTGCTATGTCCGGAGCAGCATTCCTCTGCTATGTAACACCGGCCGAGCACCTTGCACTTCCGAATCTTGAGGACGTAAAACAGGGAATCATGGCATCTAAGATCGCAGCTCATGCAGCAGACATTGCCAAAGGTGTCCGCGGTGCCCGTGAGATCGATGACAAGATGGCAGATGCCAGAAGAAAGCTTGACTGGGAGGCACAGTGGGAATGCGCCATGGATCCGGAAACAGCAAAACGTATCTGGAACGAGCGCAAACCGGAGCATGAGGATACCTGCTCCATGTGTGGTAAATTCTGCGCAGTACGAAGCATGAACAAGGCACTTGCAGGAGAGCATATCGATATTCTGTAAGAATACAGAATGCATATGAGCATGCAGCATCACAGTAGAACGTGGTGTTGGCAGTATCCAGCCAGAAAACTGGTTGATTGAATGCGGATATGGAAAGAACAGTAATGCTGAAATTGTGGAAAGTCTGATGTTCCGATAATAAAACATAAACCGCTGTGATCTAAAATGAAGATCACAGCGGTTTTTTGCAGAGTAGGGGACATTATTGCAGCTTGCGAAAAGACAGGGCCGCGTTATAATAAAAACAGAACTTACATATAAATGGTTTACATAAAAAGGAAGGAAAGGTACGAAATGAAATTTCCGAAAAAATTGATAGCATTTGGTCTGTCATTATGTATGTCTGTTGTTCCATGTGGACCGGTGGCGGCCGAAGATTTTACAGATGCACAGACGGATATGACAGACACCATTGATACTTTTACAGATGACGGGAATTCTGAGGAATCAGAAAATACCGTAAACACAGATCAGATCACGGAAGAAGATACTGCCGTGAGCACAGATCAGATTACAGAAGAAGAGTTTCCGGGATCAGATATCGGAACGGAAACGGATGAAGCTGAAAGCTCAGAGAGTGAGGAAATACAACAGGATTCTGATGAAGGATTAATTCTGGAAGAACCTTCGGCGGTCATCAGAAAAGCAGAAGGAACAGAGGATACAGAGGAGGCTGCGGCACCGGAAGAAATTTTTGGTGACGGAGAAAACCAGGAGCAGCAGGAAGATATATTCACAGATGATATTCCGGCAGCAGGCACTTCCGAAAAAGAAACAGATGTAGAGAGCACAGAAATATATCTGTATGCGATGAATGATACTTACAGCAGTGTGATCTCCATGCCGGATACCATGCAGACATCTTATCAGATCCAGACATCCGGCAAAAATCCGGTATATACGGTTGTTTCCGGTTATACTGCGAAAGTCAGCGAAACCGGTCTTGTTACTCCTAAAATGCAGTATGTAACCTATGTAGACAAAAACGGAAATGACGTAAAGAGCCAGTGGGAATACATGTTTGGAGAGACCCTGATCTCTGTACAGGATGGAAACAGTACCGTTTATTATAAATTCATACTCAAAGATTATGCGGAGTATTACGCAGAACAAAAAATGGATACATTCCTCAAAGAAAATATTACTGCGGAAATGTCCGATTATAAAAAGGTTGAGACGATCGCCAGATGGCTTGCCAACAACTTCAATTACAGTCAGTATCATTCCGGTTATACAGGCCTGATGCTGGATGGCGGCGGAGACTGCTGGGCCAATACCAGCGCAGTGAACTATATGTGCGAAAAACTGGGACTGACCGTGTATGCAAGGTATGCGGCAAATGATCCGGGGGCGGGAAGCGGTCACAGGAACTCTGTAGTCATAATTGACGGAGAAAGATATCTGGTTGACTGCGGATATACGGGAAATGCCCCCAGACATTATGAATTGTCCAAAATGGACTATGACTATTCTTATAAGATTCTGAATGATGGAACACTCAGGCTGTATCAGTATGAAGGGACAGATACAAATATCGTAGTTCCGGATACTATTGACGGAAGAAAAGTAACGGTTCTTGGAAACAGTACCTTCCAGTATTGCACCCAGGCTTCTGATATAGAGTCTGTTACTTTGCCGGATTCGCTTACAACCATCGAAAAGAATGCTTTTTACAACTGTGAGAAATTGAAATCTGTTACGATTCCCCCAAATGTGTCATCTATAGGGCTGGCTGCTTTTGTGGAGGGCTTGTCCGAGTCCAGTCTGACAGAAATTAAAGTAGATCCGGAAAATCCGTATTTTTCTGAAAAAGACGGAGTGGTATTCAGCAAGGATGGCACAAAACTGATCGTGTTTCCGTCCGGACGTTCCGGAGATTACCAGATCCCGGATGGAACTGTAAGCGTGGGAGACTATGCTTTTTATTACTGTGTAAATGTTTCTTCCATAACAGTACCGGGAAGTGTCAGAAGCCTTGGAGAAGGTGCTTTCGGAAACTGTTCGTCGCTTACGAAAGCTGTCCTGAACGAAGGCTTGGAAGAAATCGGTGAATATGCATTCCAGAGCAGTTCAGGGATCCGTGATATTATAATTCCCGCATCTGTAAAATCAGTTGGGAAAAATGGACTTCGTCTGTCTTCCGGGTGCAGGATAAGAGTACTGAGCACAGATACTGTCTGGGCGGATGATGCGTTCAGGGATTCAGCACTGATCGCGGGAAAAAAGGATTCCACACTTCAGAAATACGCAGAGGACCGTGGCTGCACGTTTGTGGAGCTGTCAGCAGACAACCGGATACCGCTTCAGAATGAATGGTTTGAACAGATCACTTCAGACTATGAATATAATGGAAAAAGCCATGAACCCGAAATAGAATCCAGTGAATCCGCACCGGAACTTGAGCAGGGCTTCGATTATGAAGTAACTTATGAAAATAACATCAATGCAGGAACTGCGACTGTAAAGATCACGGGAAAAGATATTTTCTGCGGTACAGTAGAGCGGAGTTTCAAGATTACGCCAGATGAAAATGGAATGTATGTGTGCTATTTTGCGGAAAATAATGAAACATACCTGGAAACCACCTTTAAAGGAAAAAAAGTGGAACCGGAAGTGGTAATTGACGGACTGGTACAGGGAAAAGATTATACGGTAACCTATGTTAATAATGAAAAGCCTGGTGAAGCTCGTGCAGAGCTCACGGGAATCGGCAATTATAAAGGATCGGAAACATTATATTTTACTATTTACGGAAAACTACCGGCTGCGGATCCAATAGCTGATCAGACATATACAGGAAAAGAACTCACACCTGCCATCGTAATCCCCGGATTGAAAGCCGGCGAAGATTATTATATGTACTACGAGGATAATCAGTATCCGGGTGTTGCAACGGTAACCATTTATGGTACCGGTTATTATAAAGGTACCGCAACCATTCATTTCAAGATCATAAAAAAGACAGAAAAGTTTGTCAGCAATGTTAAGCTAAACAGAACCTCTTACACTTATACGGGAAAAACCATCCGGCCATCAGTAACCGTAACTGTAAATGGAAAGAAGATCGGTGCGAGTGCTTATAAGCTGTATTACAAAAATAATAAAAATTCCGGAATTGGAACTGTGCAGGTCAGAGGAATCGGAAAATACAGTCGTATCAACAAAACGCTTACCTTTAAGATCCTGCCTCCAAAAACTCTGCTGACAGGACTGAAAAAAGCAAACAGATCCTTTACTGCAAGCTGGAAAAAAAATATACAGGCAACCGGCTATCAGATCCAGTATGCAGCAGACCGCAGATTTACAAAAGAAAGAAAAACGGTCACAGTTGGAAAACAGTCTGCGACCAGATATAAGATATCAGGACTGAAAAACAAAAAGACCTATTATGTCCGCATCCGGTCATATAAAAGAGTCGGAAAAAAGGTTCTTTACAGTAGCTGGAGTACGGTAAAGAAAATCTGGGTTTGATCATAAAGGAGTGGATCTTAGATTTATATAAATGGAGCAGAATGCTTCTGTGACAGAATTAAGCCTTGTAATTATAAAAAGAGCGCGTTATAATGAACTCATAAAAAAGAAAATTTCTTCGGGGCAGGGTGTGATTCCCTACCGGCGGTATAGTCCGCGACCCGCTTCGGCGGCTGATCTGGTGAAATTCCGGAACCGACAGTAAAGTCTGGATGAGAGAAGAACGCGCAGTATTTAAAGAACGTGCTCAGTGCCCCGGGAAGAAGCTCCCGGGGCTTTTTATGTGAAGAAATAGAAATTTTTTTCGCATAAAGATTTCTTGTGGAAATTTTCTTTGAATATTTCTGAAGAAGGAGAGAGAGTTATGAGTGAACAGATATTACAGAGAGGAAATGCCGTGGAAAGAAGCAGAACAAGGACCATCGCGCAGGTAGCCATGCTTGGTGCTGTGGCAGGAGTATTAATGAATCTTGAGTTTCCGATCCCGTTTCTTGCACCGTCTTTTTATCAGCTTGATTTTTCCGAGGTACCGGTTATGGTAGGAACCTTCGCTATGGGACCTGTAGCAGGTATCCTGATCGAGCTTGTGAAGATTCTCGTACATCTTGTGACTAAGGGAACCATGACTGCCGGTGTTGGTGATGTTGCCAACTTCCTGTTTGGATGTGCCTATGTGGTACCGGCCGGCCTGATCTATCGTTTCCGTCACAAAAAGAGCAGAGTACATGCAGTTGCAGGTATGGCAGCAGGAACAGTTCTGACGGCGATCCTTGCATGCTTTGTCAATGCCTTTGTACTGCTTCCGGCTTACGGTAAGGCTTTTGGAATGCCAATCGAGACCTTTATCCAGATGGGAAGCGCAGTACACAGCTCCGTAAACGGACTGCTTACCTTTGCACTGCTGATCATTGCTCCGTTTAATATCTTTAAATATGCACTGACATCTCTGATCGTATTTGTAATTTATAAGAAGATCCGTGTTGTACTGAAGGGTGACTGATCATAAGCAGCTGCCGGAGGATGATGGAAAGATCAGAAAATGGTGGTTTCAGATAAATATCTGAGAATGTGAGAAATGCCATGTAATATATTGCCGATGGGCAGTAAATTACATGGCATTTTTTATGTCAGGCGTTTTGTTCTGCAGCTTTCATGACTCCAAGCTCACGTCTGGCAAAAACAACGGCCAGCACAAATGCAGAGGTATCTGCAATTGGTCCTGCGTACATGACGCCATCGATTCCGAAGAAGACCGGGAAGATGACGATCAGCGGCAGCAGGAAGAGCACCTGCCTTGTGAGGGACATGATCACACCAAGCCGGGCTTTTCCAATGGAGGTAAAAAAGCCGGCGGACATAGGCTGGATCCCGTTGGCAAAGGTCATCAGCATGAAGATGCGGAGATATTTTTCTGCAAAATGAAAGTACAGGTCGCTGCCGTTTCCGAAGATGCCTACGATCTGATGCGGGAAGAACTGGAAGCAGATAAAAAATATGGTTGCGATCACAGTACATAAGGTTACGGAATAGCGGTATGTCTGGCGTACACGGCTGTATTTTTCGGCACCGTAGTTAAATCCCCAGATGGGCTGGGAGCCCTGGGAGATTCCGATGCAGATGGCCATAAATACCTGATTGACTTTGGAAATGATCCCTGCACAGGCGATCGGAATATCACTCCCGTAGGCGGAGAGTGCTCCGTAATGGCGAAGTGTATTGTTCATGACGATCTGCACTGCAGCAATGGCAACCTGATTGATACAGGATGCCATTCCCAGAGAAAAAATGGCAGACAGATTGCGTGCCTTAGGAATCAGCATGGAGTGGTCCAGGTACATTTTTCGGAGTCTGGAAAAATAAAAGATGATCAGAAGTCCGGATACAATCTGGCCGATCACGGTTGCCCAGGCTGCACCTTTGATGCCCCAGCCGAATCCAAAGATGAAAAGCGGGTCCAGGATGGTGTTGATGGCGGCACCGGCCAGGATGCAGGTCATGGAATAGGTAGGACTCCTGTCTGCTCGGATCAGGTGGTTGCCGCCTGTGCTTAAAACATAAAAGGGAAGTCCAATGGCGGTGATCCCCATGTAATCAATGGCATAGGGCATGACGTCCGGTGTTCCGCCGAAAAAATGAAGCAGTGGCTTCAGGAACAGAAGGACGATGACAGAGAGGACAATGACCGCTAAGATTCCGCCTGAGATCACCAGGGAAGAGAGTCCGGTTCCTGCAATGGAGCTGGCTTTTTTTTCGTTTCCTGCGCCCATTTCCAGGTTGTAATTGGAGGCGCTGCCGATTCCCAGGAGCAATGCAGCAGCAGTAGAGATAATGGTTACGGGAAATGCGATGTTTGTGGCGGCGTTTCCAAGCATTCCTACGCCCTGGCCGATAAAGATCTGGTCAACGATATTGTACAGAGCGCTGACCAGCATGCTGATGATGGCGGGAATGGCGAATTTGGCGATCAGGCTGCCTACAGGGACGGTTCCCAGAGGGTTTTCGGCCTGGGCAGCATTGGTCTGGTTTTTCAATGTTTTTTCCTTCTTTCTTGTCTGCAGTAGCTGTTTGGTAATGTGATAAGTGGATTTTTAATTTTATAGCAGAGTATTTATTATAGCACTATTGTGAAGGGAGTGTAAGTATAAAAAATTGACCTTTGGTTTTGGATGGGATAAAATGTTTTTAGAAAAAATTTTCGGGAAGGAGTTTTTCAGATGGGTAAGATCAATAGTGTGAAAAAACTTACAGATAATAAGTTCGTGAATCTTTATGGAGTGGATGCGACCAGTGTACATGATACGCCGGTTTCTTATTTTGTGGCCTCCAGGGCGAAGAGTGTGGAGGATATGAAGCTTTCTACAGGGGAGAATCATCCGGATGGGGTGATCATTTACAGTGTTTATGGAGAGAAGCGGGATAAGGTTGTGCTGATCCGTCAGTATCGGTATACGATCGGCGGGTATATTTATGAGTTTCCGGCGGGGCTTGTGGAGCCTGGGGAGGATTTCCATGAGGGTGCTGTGCGGGAGATGTTTGAGGAGACCGGGTTGAAGCTGGAGCCGATCAAGGTTGCGGAGGCTTTTGAGAAGCCTTATTTTACGACGATTGGGATGACGGATGAATCCTGTGCTACGGTTTATGGGTATGCCAGTGGTGAGGTTAGTAAGGCTGCTCAGGAGGATAGTGAGGAGATCGAGGTTGTGATCGCGGACCGGGATGAGGTCAGGAGGATCCTGAAGGAGGAGAGGGTTGCGATCATGTGTGCTTATATGCTGATGCATTTTCTTGAGGATGAGGAGGTGTTTGGATTTCTTGGGGAGATTTAAACGGAGGTAGTTATATGGCGGAAGGGGACGCCAGTGAGGGGCTTCTTTCCAGGCTGGGGCTTCG
>OCHO01002185.1_pt1 | contig 10711 bp, 10 predicted proteins | sample 1538441 | NCBI WGS metagenome assembly OCHO01 (sample SAMN04571691, study PRJEB22368) | human gut metagenome | biome: human gut; material: stool | host: Homo sapiens | place: Luxembourg | collected 2012-06-29
ATAATAATGATAATTTTATATTCACCTCGGATGAGGAAACAAGAAACAATTTATTAAGATTAGGATTTTCAGAAATTCCTTCTGGTAATTCTTTTTTTATATTTATAAACGATTCAATTTTAAAATTCGATGATACAATCCAAACAGAGAAAATTGGGGTTACAAATAAGTTGATGTTTTAGCCACTCTTCTATTGAGTGGTATTTTTGTACCAAAATTTAGGAAAGGAGGTTAAAAATTGAATAATCGATTACTTACATTAGAAGATTTATATGATTTCTACAGTAAGAAGAAAAAATCTTTAAAATTTAATGCAGAGAAATCTGGATATAATATAGCAATTCAGACAAAGGCAACATTTGAAGTAAATGACGATTTATCAGAGGGATTGCTTTACGGAAAAATAAGAGCATTCCATGATTTAACAAACAACAATAAATCTCATATTGAAACAGATGTGTTGGAAGATAAAATGATGTCTATCAAAGATCGCCCAATTATGGCAGATATTGTTGACACTGGTGAAACAGACGAAAATGGAGAGCCGATCAAAGATTTTTCTGGGCACACAATGTATTATGACGAAGATTCTGACAAAATGATTTATAAGGAAATTCCAGTTGGTCACTTTATCAATCCTGAAAATATTCATCTGGAATATGATGAAAAACTGGATAGAAATTTTGTATGCTCTGATGTTGTTGTATATGAAGAATATACTGACACATGTGAAATTTTGAGAAGGAGAAAAACTGTTGATTGCTCTGTAGAGCTTTGTATACGTGCAATGCATTGGGATAACACAGACAAAACTCTTCATCTCGATGATTTCTATGTACAAGGTACAACTCTTCTTGGATCTAATGTTCTGCCCGGAATGAGTGGGAGTAAATTAACTCTTAAAGATTTTTCAGAAGAAAATAATTCGATCTTCTCTTCTATTTTGGAAGATGAACATTCAAAATTGATTGAAACTTTAGATAAATTAAATAAAACATTATCTAGTCTCAATATAGAACCAAAAACAAATCAAATCGAAAAATTTGAGAAAGGAGGAAATAAAAAGATAGATATGACGAAATTTGAAGAACTTTTAAAGAAATATAACAAAAAAACTGAAGACATAACCTTTGAATATGAAGAATTGTCGGACGAAGAACTTGAAAAGGCATTCTCAACTGCTTTTGCTGAATCTGATAATAACGATGGAAAAGATTCTGACATTGAAGACGATGACAAGGAAACAAAAGAAAACCACTCGGAAGATGATAAGAAAGATGACACTGATTCTGATACGGATGATGAGCCGGAAAATTCCGATGAGGATGCGACAGATGATTCTAATGACTCTGACGATGTAGATTCTGATAAAAAAGATGATGAAAAAAAAGAAAACGAGTCATGTAAAGATAAGGAAAAATATTCAAAAACTTTTGAATTGTCTCATGATGATATTCGAAGTGCACTTTATAAGTTAGTAGCACCTCTTGAAGAAACATTAAATGAATGCTATTGGATTGTATCTGTATATGATAAGTATTTTATTTATCAGTCTTGTTATGGCAATTATTATGAACAGGAATATACGAAAGAAAATGATACAGTAGCATTATCCGGTGAACGTCAGGAGGTATTTGCCGAGTTTGTTACGACAGAAGAAAAGGCAGAACTTGATGAAATTATGTGTGCTATCAAGTAGGTTTTACAAATACTCCAAAATATAACACTATTGAAAAATACAACACTATTACTTTTACTATTTTTGTGCATGGTGATGACCGTATAGACAAACTTACCGGCATTCCAAGACATGATTTGATCGCTGCAATTATACAGGAACAAATTAATTGGACAAATCTATTTGGAACGAAATGCAAAATTGTTTCAGACAAGTTTCAAAGTAGAAGCTGGTAATATATATGCAACTGCTGAATCGGTGGATAAAAATAATAATAAATTAGCATCATTAATTCAACAGAGCTCTAATGGATGGGAAGCTTTATTCGCTGAACTTAACATGGGTGAAAATAAAGATAAATATAATATTCAGACAAATATTACGCTTAACAAAAATGGTATAACTGTTACTAATCCGACAACAGGGCAAACTACACAAATGACGATCGATCAGTTTTGCGGGTTGTATCATGGCGAAAAAGTATTCTGGATAGATAAAGATACAACGAAAACACGAAGATTATTATGTGAAAAAGGATGGGATACTGATTATATCAAAATGACAACAAATGCTTATAAATATGCTAATGGAACAGTTGTAAAAGGTGTTGCATTTGTAAAATCCGGAGGTACAAGTTAATTTTTATGAGAGGTTTAATTACCTCTCTTTTTTTAATTTAGAGAGATGAGGTGATTGAATGGCAAGTGGTTCATGGACATTTGGAACGGGGAATAGTTATATTCAAGGAAAGGTTAATTGGTCTTCTTCGAGTAATGGATCTTCTGCGAATAGCTCAAATATTAGTGTATCTGTATATTTTAGAAGAACAAATTCAGGATATACAAGTTTCGGAAAAGTTAATACATATTGTGTAATTAATGGTGGTAGCCAAAAAAATGAAACGGGGTTTTCAGTGTCAATGTCTAATCCAAATACATGGACATTGGTATATGCAAAAAATTGGACAGTTGGTCATAATTCAGATGGTTCTAAGCAAATTAATATTCGTGTTTGGGGAAATGGTAACTTTTCAATTGGTTCGTATGATACGAATAAGACAGTAACATTAGACAAGATTCCAAGATATACGTCTATTAGAACTTGGTCTGTTGCTGAAGTTGGAAAGACATATGTAAAACTTAATTGGGCTACAGCGGAAACAGTAGACTGGGTAAGAGTATATCTTAATGACTCTTCTCAATGGACTGACAATCCTGGTTCTGTTAATGGGACTTCTGGTTCATTTGTTTATACTGGAGTTGCATCTTCAGGTGCAAGTATACCAAGCGTAAGTACATTAAAACCGGGAACGACATATAAACTTAAATGTTGGGTAAAAAGAAAAGATTCTCAATTGAGTACGACTTCTTCCAATATTGAATTTACTACAAAATCTGTAGCTTCAATTTCTAACTTGAATGAAGGATTTTCTTACAATATAGGAGACGATCTTAATTTAACATTTGATAATTCTTCTGAAAACAAATCATGGTTAGCTTTTTATATAAAAGATGAATCTGATAACTGGGAAGAAATTTTAAAAACAGACGAAGTTATTCAAGCGAATTCGTATACATGGCAGTTGTCAAATTATGCTTCTATCTTCTATTCCAAACTTCCAAACGATAATTCTAAGAAATGTAAAATTGAATGTGGAACAACAATTACAGAAAATAAACAAACTATAAGTTGTATCTCAAGTAAATTTGTAGGTACTATCAATGTTAAAAATTCTAATCCAGTATTTACAGATTTTAATTATGGCGACGAAGACACCTCTACACAAGCTGTGTTAGGCAATAAAACATACATGATAAAAAACTATGGCTCAATGAAAGTAAGAATCCCAGTTGCTAAAAAAGCAGTTGCTAAAAATGGAGCCACGATAATTAAATATATAATATCTGTTGATGGAGTTGCTATTGATTCGTATGAGAAAAAGTATAGCGATAGTTCAGAAATTTTGTGCGAGCTTGGTAAATATAACACAGATGGAATTGGAACAATTAGTATTTATGCTATTGATTCAAGAGGTAATGTTTCTGATACAGTTAAAAAATCTTTTACTGTATTACCATATTCTCTTCCTCGATTTTCTGCAATTAATTTAAAACGTCTTAATGATTATGAATCAGAAATCGTCTTAGACTTTCAAGGAGTTATTTCAAAACTTTCAGTTAACAATGTTGAAAAGAATACAATAAAAACTGTTGGATATAGATATGCAGAAGAAGGGAGTTCGTATCCTACTAATTTTTCTGTAATTAATGGAGTTACTGTATCTTCTACTTCTTCAGAATATATTTTATCTTTTGCTCAAAACACAAGTGATGATACTTTTGGGATTACTGGTTCTGGATCAAGCAAATTAGTTTTGGATAATAACAAGTCTTATAATTTTCAATTTTATATTAGAGATTCTTTTTCAAATGAAGACTATTATGAGTTAAATATTGAGCAAGGCGTTCCAATTATGTTTATTGGAGACAATAATCAAGTATTAGTTGGAATGATTCCTGATATTGAGAGAACTGAAAAACTTCAAGTTGGAAGCGATATTATGGCTACTGATTCAAAAGGAGAAAAGGTTGGCATATTGGACAGCTTGAATAAAATGATAATTATTAGTGAAGAAGAACCGACAGATCAACCGATTGGTGGAATATGGTTACGACCAAGATCGGTTGGATAAAAGAAAGGAATATGCGATGAATAAATATATACGATTACCAAATGGAAATAAAATTAAATATTATAGTTTTGCAATTACAAATTCCTTAATTGTAAAATTTATTGACACAGATGTAAATGTTATAAAAGATTTTTTCGGTGTAAGTATTATTGATTATATGGATATCACGAATGAAAATGATGATATTTTAGAAAGCCATAATCTGTATATGAAATTAAAAACTATCACATCTGAGTCAACTACTATTATGGAATACGAAGACAGAATTGTTAAAGACTCATGGACAGATGAAGAAGGAATTCAGCATGAAGCTATCACAGAAAAAATCCCAAGAGAAGTTCCTTGTACTCTTGTAACAGTTATATTAGAAAAACCTTCTACATCAGAAGAATTAGATAATATTAAATCAGTTGTAGGTATTGTAAATACAAACAATATGACTTTAGATGAATTCAAATCATATTACAAAGAACAGATTGGTAAGGAATGTACTGCTGCGATTGAAAATGGAGTTGATGTAGAAACGACTCTTGGTAAGAAACATTTTTCTTATACAATCGAAGACCAAAGTAATGTAAAAGATTTAATTATAACTGCTATCTTCACAGACTTTACTCTTCCGCTGCCTTATCATGCCGATGGAGAATTGTGTACGCTTTATCAGCCAAATGATATCCAAAAAATTTATATGCTTTTATGTTCAAATAAAACTTATCATACAACTTATTGCAACGTTTTAAATGCAATGATTAATGAAGCCAAAGATCTCGTATCTGTAAAAGCAATTACATATGGCATGGAAATTACAGATGAAAAGTATCTCGAAGTAATGACAAAGATTAACGAATCTAAAGATGCTTTATTAACATATGTTGAAAAGAAATTTACTTTAAATAAGTCAGAAGATTTAAAGGAAGAAAGCAACAATGAATAAAATAAAATATTATTTAAAACGAATTCTTTGTCATGTATTTATCTTTTTATTCTCCGGAACAATTTATTATTGTATGGAAGTTATTTATAAAGATACGCACACTTCTCATTGGACAATGTTTCTATTAGCTGGATTCTCAGCATTACTTTTCATTGATGGTTTAAATGATTTATTTGGATATGATATGGATTATTTATTGCAATGTTTTATTTGTGCAACTGCAATAATTATTGGAGAACTATGCGTAGGATTGATATGGAATTCTAATTTTGAGATATGGGATTATCGTAATATGCCATTCAATTTTAAAGGACAGATTTGTTTACCATTTTATTTTTTGTGGTTGCTTTTATCTGCAATTTTTATTCCTGTTTTGGATTATATTGAATGGAAATGGTTTGATTATGAACCAGATAATCCACCGTATTATAAAATATTTGGAAAAGTTATATTTAGATTTGGTGGTGATAAATAATGGCTATATTAGATGAAACAAAAGTTGTAGACACTTATGATAAAAAAGATGCAACCTGTTATCAAAAAATAATGTTCCCATCTGATTGTATCGCAATGAGTGATGGGACGGATTTGGAGACAACAATAACTAATATTAAAAATGATATAGGTAGTAAATATAAATGGACAAAACTTTGTGAATTAGCTGGTAATAGTTCAACATCTAAAACATTTACAGTAAAAAATTTACGTAATTATTCTGAAATATTGTTGACATGTGGTCCCGCCGTTGCTTATCAAACGGGTAGAATTTTATCTTCAACAGTTATTCCAATAGCAAATTGGAATTGGTCAACAAGTGACCATAATAGCGGTGCATTCCAAGCAGTATATGATGGAAAAACGTATGTTGCTGGTGTTTCTAGGATGTCTGATACATCCGTAAAATTATATGCAAATACAAAAACAGTTGCTGGTTTATTTGTTCGATAATTACGATAACTATTTTTTTGATCACTCTAAGAGTCAAGTTTAAAAGCTTGGCTCTTTTTATTTTGCAATTTTTTACAATGAAAGGAGAATTTTATATGGTATCAATCACAAAAAATATTACTACTGTTAATAGAACCAAAGGCGTGAATACGAAAAAATATATTGTAATCCACTACACAGGTAATCGGACAGATAGTGCGTTAGCTAATGCTAACTATTTTAAATCAGTAAACCGTGGCGCATCTGCTCATTATTTTGTGGACAAAACAAGCATTTATCAGTGCGTTGAAGATAATGATGCATCATGGGCTGTTGGTGTAAATTATGGGAAAAATAATTTGTTTAATACTGTTAAAAATAGAAATAGTATTTCTATTGAGATGTGTTCTAATGGCGGAAAAATTGCAGATGAAACTTATAAGAACACTGTAGAACTTACAAGATATCTGATGAGAAAATATAGAATTTCTGCAAACAATGTTGTGAGACATTGGGATGTATGTTCGAAAGTTTGTCCTGGATGGAATGGATGGGGAGCTAATGGATGCAATGCTTCTATTTGGAATCAGTTTAAAAAAGATATTGCAAATGGAACGGTTAGTACTCCTAATGTAGTAAGCTCTAGTTCATCAACAGCAAACAAATCTACTTCATCTTCTACTCTTTTAAAAGTTGGAAGTCGTGGAGCTGCTGTACAGGATGTTCAGAAAAAATTGGTTGCTTTAGGATATAATGTTGGATCAACTGGAGCCGATGGTATTTTTGGCAATGCCACAAAAAATGCTGTTATCAAGTTCCAAAAATCAGTTGAAATTTCTCAGGACGGTATCATTGGTTCAGTTACTCTTGCGAAATTAAATGAAGCATATAATAGCAGAAATAAAGGACAGTCTGTTACTTCTACTACTTCTTATACAGGCAAAGATTATGTAAGAAAAGCTCAGGTACATATGAATAATTTTGCCGGAGCTGGTTTAGCAACTGACGGATTATGGGGAACAAATAGCAGAAAAGGTCTTGTTAAATGTTTACAGAGAGCATTGAATAAAGATTATAAATTAAAATTAGGCGAAGATGGCATTAGAGGTAATGCCACTAATAATGCTCTTGGAACCCATTACGTAAAACGTGGAGAAACTCAGTACCTTGTAACATTTGTTGAGATTGGATTGATGGCTCTCGGTTATTATAATGGTTCTGTAGAAGCTCCGGGAGTATTTGGTGGCGGATTAGAAACTGCTGTTAGAAACTTCCAAAAAGCTAACGGATTAATTTGTGATGGTATTTGCGGTCGTAATAGTATCTTAAAGATTCTTTCAGCTCTTGGATGCTAAAATTAGATATGATTATAGGGAATGGCTTAATTGTCATTCCCTATTTTTTACGATTTTCTATTCAAATATTTCTTTAAGTTTTAAATATGCTTCATACAATTCTTGATTTTCTTTTGTTACGTTTTTTGGAAGTTTTTCATCTTCTTTTTTATAATCTGTGAGGATAGCTTGAGAAGGAGTCGTTACAGAACTAAGTCCCTCTTCTGTTGCATGTGTGTAAATGTTTTCTACACTGATGGCATTATGACCCATCATTAATGCGGTATTAATTACATTTGCTCCTTTTGATGAATTGGCAATTGTATCCATAGTATGTCTAAGAGAATGAATGCTTAATCCTCTCATTCCATTTCTTGTCATATGAACATCTCTGTCTACGCCAAGTTTGTCACAAAGAGTTTTAAATCCAACTTCTATCGTTTCATGAGTTCTTCTTTTGCCAGTGCTAAATACAGGGTAAAGTAAGTTGTCTGGATTATTTTTACAATAGATTTTCGTTTGTTCCATCATATATTGAGCACATTCTTTGGCTAAAGAAGACATGATAATAAATCTTGGTTTAGTATTTTTAGGAACCTTTGTATATCTTTCCAATCCTTTTGTTTTATCATTATCTATATATCTTGTTGCTTGAGATTCTACAACATATATTTTATTATTCTCGAAATCTATGTTGTCATTTCTAAGAGATGAAAATTCTCCAGATCTCAATCCTGTTTCAAGAATGAACATAACGACTACTGCATATTGCCCCATGTTATTTTTGTATGCATAATAAAATTTTTCGATGTCCTCTGGAGTAAATACTTCTTTTCTGTTTTTAACTTCTTCGTCTAATTTTTTGTCATATTCATCAATAATTTCTTTTTTTACTCTTGCTTGTTCTGCATAATTTTCTTTCAGAAGACTTCTATTGACTAACCATTTACAGCATCTTCGTGTTAATTGAATTGGGAAGCTGCAAGTTTTTCTGCTTTTTAATCCTAAAATAGTATCATAATAACTTTCAAATTCTACTGCACTCAACATATGAAGTTGATATTTTGCTATTGGGAAATTATCAAAATTTGCCCTCATTGTATTAACATAGGAATGATACGTACTTCCAGCAACAGTTGGTTTTACTTCTGTTTCTATATACTCATCCATATACTCACCGAAAGTTTTCTTTTTATCTACTTTGATATCTTTTCCCCTCTCGTATTCCTTTTCCCAAGCATCTCTAGCCATTATAGATAATCGTCTTGCTTCTTTTTCTGTCTTGGCTGTTCGTTTAAATCTTTTTGGGTTTGCTGTTTTTGGATTAAGATACTTTGCTTGGGTGATACATTCCCAAGAACCATTTTTTAATTGTCTGGTACTTCCTTCTCTGTTATCATTTTTATCCATTTTCATCCCTCCGATATCACCATATCACTTTTTGAAAATTTAGTGATATCCTTCGCAAAAAGTGATATCACTTAGTGATATTGGAGTAATTATAAAACACCTCCAAACATATTTCAATACAGAATTTATTTCCATATTTACTATATTTGGAGGTGTTTTGATGTGTTTTATTTGTTTATGTTATACAAGATTAATGACTTATTTGTAGTTTACGATCTTTCCGAAATCAGCTTTCAGAGATGCTCCACCTACAAGTCCGCCGTCGATATCAGCCTGAGCGAATAACTCTGCTGCATTTCCAGCGTTTACAGATCCGCCGTACTGGATACGGATAGCTTCTGCTGTAGCTTCATCATATACTTCAGCGATGCATGCACGAATACCAGCGCAAACTTCTTCAGCCTGCTCTGTAGTAGCTGTCTTACCTGTTCCGATAGCCCAGATTGGCTCGTAAGCGATAACTGCTGTCTTAGCCTGATCAGCTGTTACATTCTGGAATCCAACTTTAACCTGCTGACGGATGAAGTCCATTGTTACACCCTGTTCTCTCTGCTCCAGAGTCTCGCCACAGCACATGATTGGTGTAATACCATGCTCGAAAGCTTTCAGCATTTTCTTATTTACTGTCTCGTTTGACTCTGCAAAGTATTCTCTTCTTTCAGAGTGTCCAAGAACAACGTATTTTACTCCTGCATCTGTAAGCATAGCCGGAGAGATTTCTCCTGTATATGCTCCGCTTTCTTCAAAATACATATTCTCAGCACCAACCTGGATATTGGTTCCCTTTACAGCCTCTGCTACAGGGATAATATCGATTGCAGGTACGCAGAATACTACGTCTACATCTTCATTAGCTACTAATGGTTTTAATTCTTCAACTAAAGCTACTGCTTCACTTGGAGTTTTGTTCATTTTCCAGTTTCCGGCTACGATTTTCTTTCTTGCCATCTTTCCAAATCTCCTTATTCTATTTATCGTTAGCTGCTGCTACACCCGGGAGTTCTTTTCCTTCAAGGAATTCAAGAGAAGCTCCACCACCTGTTGAAATGTGTGTCATCTTATCTCCATATCCCAGCTGGTTAACTGCTGCTGCAGAATCTCCTCCGCCGATGATTGTTACAGCGTCTGTGTCTGCAAGTGCTTTTGCAACCGTTTCTGTTCCTTTTGCAAATTTAGGCATCTCGAAGCATCCCATTGGTCCGTTCCATACAACTGTCTTAGCTGTCTTAACAGCATCAGCAAATAACTCTGCTGTCTTCGGTCCGATATCAAGACCTTCCCATCCATCCGGGATTTCTCCACTTGCAACTACCTGAATATTTGCATCATTTGAGAAATCATCAGCGATCACATTATCAACCGGAAGAAGCAGCTTTACACCTTTATCTTCTGCTTTTTTCAGCATATCAAGTGCATACTGGCAGTAGTCTTCCTCAAGGAGAGATGTACCAACATTTCCACCCATTGCTTTGCTGAATGTATAAGCCATTCCACCTCCAATGATCAGTGTATCAACTTTCTCAAGCAAGTTCTCGATAACTGAGATTTTGCTGGATACTTTTGCACCACCAAGGATTGCAACAAATGGTCTTTCCGGATTCTCTACAGCATTTCCGAGGAAATCGATTTCTTTCTGCATCAGATATCCAACAACTGCTGTATCAACAAACTGAGTCACTCCAACGTTAGAGCAGTGTGCTCTGTGAGCTGTTCCGAATGCATCGTTTACAAATACA
>OCHO01002189.1_pt1 | contig 10705 bp, 8 predicted proteins | sample 1538441 | NCBI WGS metagenome assembly OCHO01 (sample SAMN04571691, study PRJEB22368) | human gut metagenome | biome: human gut; material: stool | host: Homo sapiens | place: Luxembourg | collected 2012-06-29
GGAGCGAGAATGGAACGCGACATGCGCCAGCAATTATTTGAACATTATGAAAAATTATCGTTTTCTTATTATGATCAGAACAATTCCGGACAGATGATGAGTAAGCTGGTGTCGGATCTGTTTGATATTTCCGAGTTTGCGCACCATGGACCGGAGAATTTATTTATATCTGTAATTAAAATCGTTGGTTCGTTTACATTTTTGTTTCTTATTAACTGGAGACTGGCGATTCCGCTGCTTGTGATGGTTGTATTTATGCTGATCTTTTCTTATAAGCAGAACCGTCAGATGCAGGAGACTTTTATGGACAACCGGAGAAAGATCGGGGATGTCAATTCCAGTCTGCAGGATACACTTGCGGGAATCCGTGTGGTGCAGTCTTTTGCAAATGAAAAGATTGAACGGGAGAAATTCGAGAAAAGCAATGAAGGATTTCTGGTATCCAAGGATGCAAACTATCATTGTATGGGAAGCTTTATGAGTGGCAATCTTTTCTTCCAGGGAATGATGTATCTGATCACATTAGTGTTCGGCGGATGGCTGATCGCACATGAGAAAATGGAAGCTGCCGATCTTGCCATGTATGCGCTTTACATCGGAATTTTTATCAGCCCGATCCAGATTCTTGTGGAGCTTACCGAGATGATGCAGAAAGGTCTTTCCGGTTTCCGGCGCTTTCTGGATGTTGTGGAGACGGAGCCGGAGATTGTAAATGCACCGGATGCGGAGCCGCTTGAAAATGTAAAGGGTGAAGTGGAATATAAAAATGTTTCTTTCCATTACAGCGATGATGATACGCCGGTACTGGATCGGGTATCTTTTAAGATCCCGGCTGGCAGATCCATTGCCATTGTGGGACCGTCGGGAAGTGGAAAGACGACGATCTGTTCCCTGCTTCCAAGATTTTATGATGTGACCGGAGGTGTGATCACGATCGACGGGCAGGATGTAAGAAAGCTGACACTGGAAAGTCTGAGAAGCCAGATCGGACTGGTACAGCAGGATGTCTATCTGTTCTGTGGATCGATCAGGGAAAATATTGCTTATGGAAAACCGGGGGCATCGATGGAAGAAATTATCGATGCGGCGAAGAAGGCAAATATCCATGAATTTATCATGTCCCTGCCGGATGGATATGACAGCTTTGTAGGAGAACGAGGAACCCGTCTGTCGGGTGGACAGAAGCAGAGGATTTCGATTGCAAGAGTATTTCTTAAGAACCCGCCGATATTGATTTTGGACGAGGCGACCAGTGCGCTTGACAATGAGAGTGAGCGCTGGATCCAGCAGAGCCTGGAAGAGCTTGCGAAGAACCGGACCACGATCACGATCGCACACCGGCTTTCTACGATCCGCAATGCGGATGAGATTCTTGTGGTTGCAAATAATGGAATCGCTGAACGGGGAAATCATGATGAATTGCTTGAGCAGGGTGGAATTTATGCGCATTATTATGAGATGTCATAATAGTAAGTGAGAAAATCAAAATAAGTAAACAAAAAAGCTTCTTTTCAGAAAAACAGGAGGGCCGTTTCTGAAAAAGAAGCTTTTTATATCGTAAAATTGTAAGCAGTGTGTGCTGGTCTATATTTGCAAAACATTACACAGCTTAATCACACATATGGCAGGCTGCGCATGCAGACGGTGTCGTTGCGCATCCGCCTTTCCTACAGTGTACACCGCTTCCAGCATTTCATCGAATGGAATCAGCTGGCGTACTCCGGAAAGGGCGATCTCTGCAGCAATCGTTGCATTTGCCACACCGGCAGCATTACGGTTCTGGCAAGGATATTCGACCAGCCCGCCGACCGGATCGCAGACCAGACCGAGCATATTCATAAGAACAGTGGATGCTGCGGCAAGGGATTGTTCCGGAGATCCGCCCATCAGTTCAACGGTTGCAGATGCCGCCATTGCAGATGCGATTCCGACTTCTGCCTGACATCCACCGACTGCTCCGGCGACAGTTGCATTGCGCATAGCAAGATAACCGATCGCGCTGGCATTATAAAGTCCCTGCTTGATCTGTTCATCGGAAAGATCATAGGTTTCCTGGAGGGCAAGCAGAAGTCCCGGAACGATACCGGCAGATCCGGCAGTCGGGGAAGCTACGATCACACCCATGGAAGCATTGGTTTCCAGAGTTGCCATCGCGTAAATGACAGCTCTTTCCAGAAGATCTCCGCAAAGACCTTTTCCGGTATCTTTGTGATCTGAGATCTTTTTTGCTTCGCCACCGATCAGTCCACCCATGGATTTGACCGGGGTATGGATCGGAGTAGAAGCGGCTGATTTCATGATCTCAAGAACACGATCCATTTTGCGGTCTGTCTCTTCCGGATCCTGTTCTCCCTCTGTGAGCTCTCTTTGAAGCATCACAGCAGAAATTGAAAGGCCTTGTTCCTGACAGACTTTTAATAATTCTTTTGCATTTCTAAAATCCATAATCTGTATTCTCCTTCCAATTACATCTGAACAACCATAACGTTGTATACATTTTTGTTTCTTCTGATTGTATCTGCGATATCTTCCGGTACCAGATCATCGGATTCTACGATGGTATAAGCGGTATTTCCTTTGGATTCGCGGAACAGACGCATGAATGCGATATTGATTCCAAGTTCACTGAGGCATTTGGTAATGTAAGCAACAACGCCCGGTGCATCTTTCTGGACGACGACGATCGAGCTGTATTCTCCGGTAAAATCAACCTCCACACCATTGATCCGGCACAGGCGGGCTTTTCCGCCACCGAGAGATTCTCCGCGGATCGTCATCTCCTGCCCTTCTTCATTTACCATCAGGATATCGACGGTATTCGGGTGTACGTCGGTTTCTACGTTGTTCGGAATGAAAGAATATTCGATTCCGTTGTCTGTCGCGATCTGGAAGGAATCGCGGATGCGCACGTCATCGGTGACAAATCCCATAATACCGCCGAGAAGAGCACGGTCCGTACCATGACCGTGATAGGTTTTGGCAAAAGATCCATAAAGGGTAAATTCTACTTTTTTAAGAGAACCGGTGAGAAGCTTTCTTGCAAGCAGAGCGATTCTGGCAGCTCCCGCAGTATGGGAGCTTGATGGTCCGATCATATTCGGTCCCATGACATCAAAAACACTGATAAAGGACATAGTAAACCTCCTGTAAAATAATTGTTTTACGTAAGTAAAAAGGATTGACGTCTTATTAGTTATATTGTACCATCAACTTATGAGTGAAACAAATTCATAGATTTTATGAAGACGTTGAAAATTTTTCATAATGGAGTCAGAAGATGGAATTACGTCAATTACAGACTTTTATACAGATCGCGCAGATGCAGAGTTTTTCCAGAACGGCAGAGATGCTGGGGTATTCGCAGTCGGCAGTGACGGTTCAGATCCGCCAGCTGGAAAACGAACTTGGGAAAAGGCTGTTCGACAGGACAGGAAAGAAAGTGGTGCTTACCCCGCAGGGGGAAGAATTTCTGGAGCATGCCAACCGGATCCTTTATGATGTTCATCAGGCGAAAGCATCCATGAATGATACGGATGAATTGAAAAATCCACTTCACATTGGGACGATCGAGTCTCTGTGTACGGTGAAATTTCCAAAGATCATAAGGAAATTCAGGGAACAGTATCCCAGGGTTTCTATCCGGATCACGGTAGATTCTCCGGAAAAGCTGATCCAGATGATGGAACATAATGAACTGGATCTGATCTATATTCTGGATACACCAAGATGGGACAGCAACTGGATCAAGGTGATGGAGAAGGCAGAACCGGTTATGTTTGTGACATCAGTCAGTCACCGGCTGGCAAAAGAAAGAAATTTATTGCTTGATGATCTGCTGAAAGAGTCTTTTTATCTTACAGAGCGCAATGCCAATTACAGGCAGGCACTTGATGGTCAGCTGGCGTTAAGAAGAAAAGAGCTTTCTCCGATGCTGGAGATCAGTGATACTGCATTTATCAAAAAAATGCTGATGCGTGGGGGAGGCGTTTCATTCCTGCCACGTTTTGCAGTAGAAGATGATATTGAGAAAAAGAAACTCACACTTTTGGATGTGAAAGATATAGAAATTACGATGTATCGTCAGATTTTCTATCATAAAAATAAGTTCAAGACAAAAGAGATGGAGAAATTTGCAGAGTTTGCACTGGCGGACAACTAAGAGAAAATACGGCTATGGATAAGAAAAATACTGATTTTGGCTTGGATGTATTACGAAAATTTATCTGAAGAGCAGGGAGAGCATAATATTTTCTACGTCATCTTGCGAAGTCTCAAAAAAGGATTTATACTAAAAATTAGCAGAAAATCATAAGAGGAAAGAAGGAAATAAAAGATGGAAAATTTCACATTTTATGCACCGACTTATTTTGCTTTTGGTAAGGATACAGAAAATGATACCGGAAAGTATGTAAAACGTTTTGGCGGCAGTCGTGTACTGCTCCATTATGGCGGAGGTTCTGTCATTCGTTCCGGACTTTTGGATCGTGTTAAGAAATCTCTGGACGGAGAAGGGGTTTCTTATGTAGAATTAGGCGGCGTAAAGCCAAATCCGAGAAGTGGTCTTGTATATGAAGGAATCGATCTGTGCCGGAAAGAAAAAGTAGATTTTGTACTGGCAGTCGGAGGCGGAAGTACAATTGATTCCGCAAAGGCAATTGCGGCAGGTGCAGTATACGATGGAGATTTCTGGGATTATTATGAAGGAAAGCTTGTCGAGGAAGCACTTCCGATCGGAACAGTTATTACGATTTCAGCTGCAGGAAGTGAAGGATCACCGGACTCTGTTATTACAAAAGAAGAAGGAATGTTCAAAAGAGGGGCAACCGGAGAAGCATTCCGTCCGAAATTCACGATCATGAACCCGGCACTTACACAGACACTTCCGGCATATCAGACAGCTTGCGGAATTACAGATATTATGGCACATCTGTATGAGCGTTATCTGACCAATACCGAAGAAGTAGAAGTGACAGACCGTATGATCGAAGGGCTTCTTCTGACGATGATCCATGAAGGACCGAGAGTCATTGCAGACCCGGATAATTATCAGGCAAGAGCAAACATTATGTGGGCAGGTATGATGGCACACAATAATTCCTGCGGAGTAGGACGTACACAGGACTGGACAAGCCATAACATCGAGCACGAATTATCTGCATTGTATGACTGCGCGCACGGTGCAGGGCTTGCGGTTGTTATGCCGGCTGTATTTACTTATACACTGGAACACAATGTGATGCGTTTTGCACAGGCTGCAGTCCGTGTCTGGGGCTGTCAGATGGATTTTGCAGATCCAAAGAGAACGGCACTGGAAGGAATTGAGGCACTTCGAAACTTTTTAATTTCGATTGGGATGCCAAAGAATTTTGCAGAGCTTGGAGCCAAAGAAGAAGATATTGAAAAGCTGGCACATACCTGCTGTTATGGAGATGTAAATACTGGTACAGTGGAAGGATTTGCAACTCTTGATCAGAAAGATGTGGAAAATATTTATAAACTGATGGTATTTTAGAAAAAGAAATATCGGAAAACAGGAAATTTGGAAGAGGGAGTGTGTGACTTAAACTCAAGTCATACACTCCCTCTTTTTGAAACGTCTATTTTCCAACAGGCTATGCATTTTCATAAATCGGTTCGAAATCATCTGCGCCGTGTCCACAGAGCGGGCAGGTGAATTCTTCCGGAAGATTGCTTCCTTCGTATACATAATTGCAGATCTTACAGCGCCATCCGATAATCTTCTTATCCTCTTTTTTCTGTTCTGGTTTTGGCTTTACATGTGCCTGATAATCTGCGTAAGTCAGAGGCGGATTGTCACTTAAAAGTTTCGCATCGGTTACTTCAGCAATAAAAAGGGTATGTGTTCCAAGATCCTGTCTGGAAACTACTTTTGCGCTGAGAACAGAACAAGTCTGCCATCCGAGGTAAGGAACTGCATTTTCATCTGCAGGTGCAGTGATATTTGCGAATTTATCAACATCTCTGCCGGACTGGAAACCGAAATGCCGGATCGTTTCAAAAGAGCAGGTCTGGTCAAGCAGGCTTAACGTAAAAATGCCGCTCTCTTTGATCAGATCACAGGTATAGTTGCTATTCAGCACAGAGATTGCGATCCGTACCGGATTATTCGCAACCTGGATGCAGGTGTTGGTAATACATCCGTTTACTACATTCCCAGAGCGTGTTGCAAGCATAAATACTCCATAAGATAAATTGTAAAGTGCTTTTTTATCCATATAACATTCCTCCTAACTTTCAAAACTTGATAATAAGAATCATTACTATAATTAAAGAATACATGATAAAAGAAAAATTGTCAATTATAAAATCAAGATTTCAGGAAAATCAGAATCACAAAAAATGTGATGATTTCTGATCCTAAGAAGGAAAGCCAGATTCCATTCAGCCCCAGAATCTGTGAGAACAGAATCGCACAGAAAGCAATTGCGATAATGCCGCGCATAACAGAACCAAGGACGGCAGGACGTGCCCGGTCGATTGCGGAAAAATAGGCAACCAGCACAATATTGATACCGGCGACTAAAAAGCCCAGGAAATAAAGCCTAAGACCAGTATGGGCGTAAGCAAGCAGCTGGAGATTATGTTCGCTGTTAAAGATACTGATAAAGGTATCCGTAAATCCGTAGATCAGTACAACGATCACAAGCTCGATCAGAAGTGCTGCAGCAAGAGACCAGTTGAGAAATTTACGGACTAGATCATGTTCACCCTTTCCGTAACTCTGGCTGATCAGCGGCTGTGCACCCTGGGCAAGTCCGTTTAGGATCGCCATTGCGACCAGTGAAATATTTGCAACTACGCCGTAGGCTGCGATCCCGATATTTCCCGCAATGCGCAGGATCAGCATGTTAAATATAATCGTAATGACAGCGGAAGAAATTTCAGCAAAAAATGCAGAAACACCAAGCTGGCAGCATCCGATGATCCGGCGAAGAGAGGGCTTGCGCCAGTGAAACTCTACATGGTTATTCTTTCCAAGATAATGTGTCGAACATACCAGCATCGTCACAACCGGTGAAAGAGCGGTTGCAAGTGCAGCCCCCAGAAATCCAAGATTCAAAGGGAACATGAAAATATAGTCAAATAAAATATTAAAGAAGCTTCCGGAAATGGAACCGATCATGGCGATAGAGGTCGCATGGTCATTCCTCGCAAATGCCGTGAAGGTATAGTTTGACATAAAAAACGGGGTAAAGAGCAGGACGATACGCATATAATTACGTCCAAGCCGGATGAGCCCGGCATCTGCCCCTAAAAGTGCAAGTGCTTTATGCGGAATGAAGATTCCGGTGAGCATAAAAGGAATGCTGCATATGAGACACCAGAAGATGGACTGGGTAAAATAGTAGTCCGAAGGTGAACCTTGGGCTGTGCTGATATTGTATCGTGTGGCGGAGCCGATTCCGATCATCGAACCGATTGCGAAGACCAGACCGAACACCGGCAGGATCAGATTCAGGGCAGCAAGTCCATCTGCACCGCATTTGTAAGAGATAAAAAAGGTATCTGCCAGAATGTAGACGGAGACACCGATCATTCCGGAAATACTCTGGGAAATGTATTTTAAAAATTTATGAAACATGTTTTTGAATTCCTCGTCTTTCTTAAAGTCAGATTAAATGAAATAACCATCTGTACCAGCCTGGTAATAAGCGGACTCTGATATCTCCATATAAGAATAGCATAAACATACTGGTTTGTCGAAAAAAGAATCTTGCAATTATTGCGGTAACGTGCTATAGTAAGTTTTGTAAAACCAAATAATGCTTCAGGGCGGGGCGAAATTCCCCACCGGCGGTAAAGCCCGCGAGCCGTAAGGCATGAACTGGTGAGATTCCAGTGCCGACAGTAAAGTCTGGATGGAAGAAGTTGAATCGTTGCTGATAGAAGCGGTTTCTATCATATATGCAGGAATAAAAAGTAAAACGCTCTGGAATGGGAATCATTCCAGAGTTTTTATTTTCCGGAAAATAAAATGCCGAGGCCAGATTCGATGAGAAAATGGTATTTCCGAGAAGTATGACAGAGCGTACAGCGATATAACTGAGAAAGAAAGCCCTGACAGGTAAGAGAATCTGTCAGGGCTTTTCCTATATGCCAAAGCACATTTTTTGAAAAGAGACTTATCCGGCAACATACCTAAAATGTTTAGCAGAGTACATTTCCAGGGGGCTTTTCCGGGAGAGATGAGAAAGGAGAAAAAATGACAGATGAATTTTACATGCGCCGTGCAATTGAACTGGCAAAAAAAGGACGTGGATGGACAAATCCAAACCCGATGGTTGGTGCCGTGATCGTAAAGAATGGAAGCATTATCGGGGAAGGGTATCACGAAAAATGTGGTGAGCTTCATGCAGAACGGAACGCAATCGCATCCCTGACAGAAAGCGCCGAGGGAGCAACACTTTATGTGACGCTGGAGCCGTGCTGCCATTATGGGAAGACACCACCATGTACGGAAGCGATTCTGGAACAGAAGATTGCACGGGTTGTGATCGGATCGAGAGATCCGAATCCGAAAGTGTCCGGCAAAGGAGCAAAGATTTTACGCGAGGCAGGCGTCCGGGTGGAAGAGGATTTCCTGCGCGAAGAATGTGATGCGTTAAATCCGGTCTTTTTCCACTATATCACAACAGGGCTGCCCTATGTGGTGATGAAATACGCAATGACGGCAGACGGAAAGAGTGCGACAAAAACAGGAGCATCAAAATGGATATCCGGTGAGGAAGCAAGAAGTCTGGTACATGAGATGCGCCATGACTATATGGCAATCATGGCAGGAATCGGAACGGTTCTGGCAGATGATCCGATGCTGAATGTGCGTCTGGAGGGAAAGAAAAGTCCGGTCAGAATTATCTGTGACAGTATGCTCAGGATCCCACTGGACAGTCAGATCTGCCAGACAGCAGGGAGATACCGGACGATTGTTGCATATGCCGGTGAAAAGGGGAATGCGATTTATTTAGAAGAGAAAAAACGCAGTCTGGAAAAGCTTGGAGTCGTGCTTCTCGGAGTTCCTTCGGAAAAAGGGGAGATCAATCTGCAGCTTCTGATGAGAAAGCTTGGAGAGCTGGGAATTGACAGTGTACTTATTGAAGGCGGTGGAACTTTAAATGAGGATGCCCTGCAATCCGGTATTGTAAATGAGGTGAAAGCTTTTATCGCACCGAAAATTTTTGGCGGAAGAGGCGGCAAGACTCCGGTGGAAGGCTTTGGAGTTGAGAAAGTAGACGATGCCATCAAGCTACAGCTTATGAGAATCTCGCAGGTTGGAGAAGATATTCTGGCAGAGTATAAGGTTTTGGAGGAAATGTAAATGTTTACAGGAATTGTAGAAGAAACCGGATCTATCCGGTCACTCCGACTTTCTGGATCATCCGGGAAGATTGCGATCCGGGCAAAAAAAGTACTCGGCGGAACCAGGATCGGAGACAGTATTGCGGTAAATGGTGTCTGCCTGACGGTGGTTTCTCTGGAAAAGGATGGATTTACCGCAGATGTGATGGCGGAAACAGTGAGAAGAACCAACCTTGGTGATACGAAGATTGGTGAGAAAGTGAATCTGGAACGCGCGATGGCGGCAGATGGCAGATTCGGTGGACATATCGTTGCAGGGCATATTGACGGGACCGGAATGATTGAAGAACTCAGAAAGGAAGAAAATGCGGTATGGGTAAAAATCCGGACAACGCCGGAGATTCTGGAACTGATCGTAGAAAAAGGTTCAATCTGTATTGACGGGATCAGTCTGACAGTGGCAGAAGTAAGTGAAAAAAGCTTTCAGGTATCAGTCATTCCTCATACCGGAGAGGAAACCACACTGCTGAGGAAAAAAGCTGGGGACAGGGTGAATCTGGAAAATGATATTGTAGGGAAGTATATTAAAAAGTTTCTTACACCATCGGAACCGGCTGGAAAATGTGGTGGACTTACCATGGAATTATTAGAGGAGTATGGAATTTGATGCGAAGAAATTCCGGGACCGGAATGGAGAGCATACAGAAGAACAGGATAAAAATGAGTTATAGATCGGACAGGAGGAAGTAACAAATGGAGAAACAGTATCAATACAATAGCGTAGAAGAGGCACTTGAAGAATTGCGCCGTGGAAGGATCGTTCTGGTAACGGATGATCCGGACCGGGAAAATGAAGGAGATATGATCTGCGCGGCGGAATTTGCAACTCAGGAGAATATCAATTTTATGGCATGCCATGCGAAAGGGCTGATCTGCACACCGATGAGTGCAGCGCTGGCCGGACGGCTTGGGCTTTCACAGATGGTCTCCGAAAATACAGATAACCATTCGACTGCATTTACGGTATCCGTTGACCATGTGGATACGACAACGGGAATTTCAGCAGCAGAGCGCGGATATACTATGCGCAGCCTGACAGAAGAAGGAACGAAACCGCAGGACCTTCGAAGACCGGGGCATGTATTTCCGCTGGTGGCAAGGCATGGAGGTGTGTTGGTAAGAAATGGTCATACCGAGGCAACGGTTGATCTGATGCGTCTTGCCGGACTGAAAGAATGTGGAATCTGCTGTGAAATCATGGAAGAGGACGGAACGATGATGCGGACAGAGAATCTCTGGAAGCTGGCGAAGAAGTACGACCTGAAATTTATTACGATCAAAGATCTGCAGGATTACTGCAGGATCCATGAAAAACATGTCGTAAGGG
>OCHO01002201.1_pt1 | contig 10634 bp, 7 predicted proteins | sample 1538441 | NCBI WGS metagenome assembly OCHO01 (sample SAMN04571691, study PRJEB22368) | human gut metagenome | biome: human gut; material: stool | host: Homo sapiens | place: Luxembourg | collected 2012-06-29
GGCACATAGCTCTGCAGGCTGCAATTGGACTTGACGGCGATGAAACCGCGCTTGGTGCCCAGACGCTTGCGCTGGGCAGGGATGATCTCGATATGGTCGGCATTGATCTCAGGTACCACCATGGGAACGTCCGGGGTGAAACGATGGGCACTGTTATTGGAGACCACCGGGCACTCTGCCTTGGCGTATGCTTCCTCCAGTGCTTTGATCTCGTCCTTGGGCATATTGACAGCGCAGAAAACAAAATCCACCTGTGAAGCAACTTCCTCTACCTTGGAAGCGTCCAGAACGGTCATCTTCTTCACGCTCTCCGGCATGGGAGTAGTCATGGCCCAGCGGGAGCCCACTGCATCCTCATAGCTTTTGCCCGCACTGCGGCCGGATGCAGCCAGCACGGTCAGTTTGAACCAGGGATGATTCTCCAGCAGAGTCACAAAACGCTGACCCACCATGCCAGTTGCGCCTACGATACCCACTTTATACTGTCTATCCATTTCCAGCACCTTTCCTTTCAAAAAAACAAACAGCAAATCTTATCATTGTGCACAACACGGCTTGCAAACCGGACAGCGATGCAATATAATAGATACTGTTTATACAGATTCTATAATATCATTGATACGTTGTCCGTGTCAATCATCGGAAAGGCAAATGCACAGTATGTTAAAAAAAGATTTTTGGTATGATTTACCCAAAGAGCTCATTGCACAGGAACCTGCGTCCCCGCGGGATGCGGCACGGCTGATGGTTCTGAGCCAAAAGGACGACAGCATCCAGCACAAGGTGTTCCGCGACCTGCCGGAATTTCTGGAGCCGGGGGATCTTTTGGTGGTGAATAATTCCAAGGTTCTGCCCGCCCGCATCGTGGGCGTCAAGCAACCTACCGGTGCCGTATGCGAGTTGCTGCTGCTGCGGCAGGTGAAGGGCGACCAGTGGGAGTGCCTGGCAAAGCCCGGCAAGCGGATGCAGCCCGGCACAAAGGTAAGCTTTGGCGACGGCAGCCTGACCGCTGTGGTGGACGAGACCATGGAGGACGGCAACAAGTACGTTACATTCTATTATGATACCGAAACGCTTTATGAAAAGCTGGATGAATTTGGCAAGATGCCGCTGCCGCCCTACATCACAAAGCAGCTGGAGGATCAGAGCCAGTACCAGACCGTCTATGCCAAGGAGCTGGGCAGCGCAGCTGCTCCCACCGCCGGGCTGCACTTTACCCCGGAGCTGATGGACACCATCCGCGCCATGGGGGTCGGCATTGCCGAGGTCACCCTGCACGTTGGTCTGGGCACCTTCCGACCTGTGCAGGAGGACGAGATCTCCGACCATAAGATGCACAGCGAGTGGTACTCCATCAGCGAGGAGACCGCCCGGCGCATCCGCGAGACCAAGGCCGCAGGCCACCGGGTCATCGCTGTGGGCACTACCAGCTGCCGCACACTGGAGGCTGCCGCTGCCAAGTACGGCGAGATCAAGGCTTGCAGCGGCAACACCTCCATCTTCCTGTACCCGGGGGTGAAGTTCAACTGCATCGACGGTCTGATCACCAACTTCCATCTGCCGGAGAGCACCCTGATCATGTTGGTGTCCGCCCTGTACGGCTACGAAAAGACCATGCACGCCTATGAGGTAGCTGTGGCAGAGAAGTACCGTTTCTTCTCCTTTGGCGATGCTATGCTGATAGTCTGATACAAAATTCGCGCTTTTTGCGATATTTGTATGTGAAAGGTAAGGATGCGATCTGCATCCGCCGCTCCCTTTACAATTACGGCAGACCGCTGCTGTGATCATTCTGATAACTTGCAGGCTCGTGGCCTGCATCGAGGCTGCACGGCTGTTTTCCGTGCGCAGAAAGGAACGAATAATCATGCCTTCTTTGACGACTTACACCCTGCTCAAGCAGGAGCACAGCGCCCGGCGGGGCGAGTTCAAAACCGTGCACGGCACGGTGCAGACCCCTGCCTTCCAGAACGTTGCCACCGCTGGTGCCATCAAGGGCGGCCTGTCGGCGCAGGATCTGAAGGATATCGGCGCGCAGGTCATGCTGTGCAACACCTACCATCTGCATCTGCGTCCCGGCGACAAGCTGGTAGCGGATATGGGCGGCCTGCACAAGTTTACCCGCTGGAACGGGCCTATCCTGACCGACAGCGGCGGATTTCAGGTGTTCAGTCTGGCAAAGCTGCGCAAGATCACCGAGGAGGGCGTGACCTTCGCCTCCCATCTGGACGGGCACCGCATCTTTATGGGGCCCGAGGAGAGCATGCAGATTCAGGCAAATCTGGGCTCTACCATCGCCATGGCCTTTGATGAGTGCGTAGAGAACCCCGCCCAGCACGATTACTCCAAGGACAGCTGCGAACGCACCACCCGCTGGCTGAAGCGCTGCAAGGCCGAAATGGCACGCCTGAAGCACGAGGGTATCTCGGTCAACCCGGATCAGCTTCTGTTCGGCATCAATCAGGGCTGTACCTATGCAGACCTGCGCGTGGAGCACATGAAGCAGATTGCAGAGCTGGAGTTGGACGGCTACGCCATCGGCGGTCTGGCTGTGGGCGAGCCCACCGAAGTGATGTATGAGATGATCAGTCAGGTGGAACCGCACATGCCCAAGGACAAGATCCGCTATCTGATGGGTGTCGGCACTCCCGGCAACATCATCGAGGCCGTAGCCCGTGGTGTGGATTTGTTTGACTGCGTTATGCCCAGCCGCAATGCCCGCCACGGCCACCTGAATACATGGAGCGGCATCATTAACATCAAGAATGCCAAGTATGAGCGGGACGAGCGTCCCATTGATCCCGCCTGCGGCTGCCCGGTGTGCCGCAACTATTCCCGCGCCTACATCCGGCACCTGCTCAAGGCAGATGAGATGTTGGGTATGCGCCTGACCGTGATGCACAATCTGTGGTTCTACAATCATCTGATGGAACGTATCCGGGACGAACTGGATGCCGGCACCTTTACCGCCTTCCATGACAGATACGTTAAACTTCTGGATACCCGAATTTAAACTTTAGCCTTGCAACAAGGCTGATAAGAGGGTATAATAGCATTATCTGAATTTTTGAGAGGAGATTTTGCCCCATGCAATTTCTGACTACCACGTCCGAAGGCTATATCAGCCTGTTCTTCACGCTGGCACTGATGCTGGTCCTGCTGTACTTCATGATCTACCGTCCTCAGAAGAAGCAGGAAAAGAAGGATGCCGCTATGCGCAGCAGTCTGGAGATCGGCGATCAGGTCACCACCATCGGTGGTGTCATTGGCCGCGTTGTCGCCATCAAGGATGACACCTTTGTTCTGGAGACCGGCGCAGACCGCGTGAAGATCCGCTTCACCAAGTCTGCGATCTCTTCGGTCGAAAAGCTGAACATGGACAAGGCTCCTGCCGACAAGAAGTAAGCGTTTACACCGTGCATACATGAACCGCCTCCCTGCATAGACTATGTGCAGGGAGGCGGTTTTGTTATGTCTGAGTCTCGAGGTTTCCCGGCGGAGCTTCTTTCGTTTCTGCTTTTCGGGGTGCTGGGGGTAGCTGTAACGGCGGCAGCTTTGGCATGTTTTGCGCAGCTGATGGCCGGGCAGCTCCGGCAGTGTAGTGCCGATACTTGCCACAACAGCCGTGTGCATGGGCAGCCTGCTGTGTGCACTGACGGCAGCGTTTCGTAAAAAGGCGCGCGGTCTGCTGACCGGACTGCTCCAAAGTACATTTCTGGCAGTGCCGCTGGCGCTTTCTGCTATATGGAACGGCACAGCCGCTGAGCCTGCTGTGGTATGCCGCCTTCTGGCGGTGCTACTCTGCGGTTGCATTGGTGGGCTTCTTGGAGTCACCCTGCGCAGTCGCAGACACACGCTTCGTTGATCGATCCGGCAAATCGAATCCATCAGAGGGAGAAAACAGCGTATGTGGATCTATGAACAGACAAAATCAGAAGAAAACTTTTCTTTGCTGCCGCAGACGGTCGGCCTACCGGTGCAAACAGCAGAGTCTGCCCTTCCGCCTGTACCGGCACAGGCAGCTGAACCGGCAGAGCAATTGACGCAAAAAGAGCCCTGCATCCCGGCAAAGCGCCACGCCACCCAGGATTGCTGGCTGCTAGCTGCGGCGTTTCTGGTGGGGTGTACGGCAGCCGGTGTATTGCAGGCCGTATGCGATGCCCGGCAGACAGAACTGCTGCAGTATTATCTGGAAGCGTGGCAAAGGCTGTTTGCGCCGGGCAGTATGCAAGGAGCGGTACAGCTTTTCGGCATGGAATACCTGGCACTCGGCCTTGTGGTCAGCCTGTTTCTGTTACTGGGACTTTCTGCCCTTGGCCCAGTAATGATCTTTGGCAATATGATGTTGTACGGCTTGGGCAGCGGGCTGCTTATGGTACAGCTTTGCGCCGCAGGCGGGTGGAAAGCAATACTTCCGGCACTGCTATGGACAGGCTTACCGGCGGCAGCAGCAAGCGGTTGTCTGTGCTTTTTCGGAGCCTGCGCTTTGCAGGTCAGCAGCCGAATCCACGCATATTCTTTCCGCAAGCATCCCGGCGGACAAGCCCGCCCCGGGGTACAGGCACTGTTGGGACAATATCTGCTGACCATGGTGGTGCTGCTGCCGCTGTGCGGTGCGGCAGCAGGGCTTTCGTATTTGGGCAGCCGCCTGTAAATGGTATCCTTTTCTTGCGGGTTTTGGCGCAGTGTGTTACAATAACAAAAGACCATAATAAACGAGGGACAAACATGAAACTAAAATCCGTCTATGTATGCTCCAATTGCGGAGAGACAAGCCCCCGCTGGATGGGGCGCTGCCCCAGCTGCGGCAGTTGGAATACCATGAACGAGGATGTTGTGGCCGAAGCCCCTAAGGCAGGGACTCCTGCCGCCCGTCAGGCTGCCGCGGCTCGTCAGGAGGGCGTGACCACCCTGACCGCCCGGCGGCTGTCAGAAATCAGCACGACGGAGGAAAAAAGCCGCATCCTGACCGGCATCTCGGAACTGGACCGCGTATTGGGCGGCGGTATCGTGCTGGGCGGTGTAGTGCTTTTGAGCGGTGAGCCTGGCGTGGGTAAATCCACCATGCTGTTACAGCTGTGCGGTGCCATCTCCAACCAGCACAGCGTTCTGTATATCACTGGTGAGGAGTCTGTCCGGCAGGTCAAGCTGCGGGCAGCGCGGCTGAAGGTACCGCAGAATAACATTTTTCTGGCGGCAGAGAACGATGTGGATGAGATATGCGGCCTGATCGAAAAAGAAAAACCGGACCTTGTGGTCATCGACTCCATCCAGACCATGCGCTGCATGGATATCTCGTCCTCGTCCGGCACGGTCAGTCAGGTGAAGGAGAGTGCCGCCCGGCTGCTGGCGGTAGCCAAAAAGCAGGAGATTCCCATGTTCATCGTGGGTCATGTGAACAAGGACGGCGCAATTGCAGGCCCCAAGGTCATGGAACATATCGTGGATACGGTGCTCTACTTTGAGGGCGACAAGATGCTGCCGTACCGCATTCTGCGGGCAGCCAAAAACCGCTACGGCTCCACTAATGAGCTGGGAATGTTCGATATGACCGGCACAGGGCTTGCCGAGATTGAAAATCCCTCCCAGATGCTGCTGGAAGGACGTCCGCTGGGCGTTTCCGGCAACTGCGTGGCCTGCACCATGGAGGGCAGCCGTCCTATCCTAAGCGAGATACAGGCACTTGCCACCAAGACGAATTTCCCGGCACCCCGTCGCGCCTGCAGCGGATACGACTATAACCGCATGAACCTTTTGATTGCCGTGCTGGAAAAGCGGGCAGGGTACTTCTTTGGAAATCTGGATGTTTACGTCAACATTGTGGGCGGCATTGCACTGCGGGATACCGCCTGCGACCTTGCAGTCTGCCTGAGCATGGTCTCCTCGCTGCTGGACCGCCCGGTCAGCGATAAGCTTATCGCCATTGGTGAGGTAGGTCTGGGCGGGGAAGTGCGCAGTGTGCCCAATCTGGAACAGCGCCTGCACGAGGCTGAGCGTATCGGCTTTGAGCGGGCTGTTATCCCAAAGCACAGCCTTGCACACCTGAATGCCGCAGATTATCCCGGCATGAAGCTGGTCGGTGCAGCGTATATCGCAGATGCCATCAATGCGCTAAAAAATGACCGCCTGTGATGAAACGAGGAACCTATGTCGATTTATCTGGACGAAAGAAACCCCGGCAAACACGCACCCTTTGAGGATGCTGCGCCGGATATTGTAGAATATGTGCGGTACCTTGAGGTGATCGCCGGCAAAAGCGCCAATACGGCGTTCAGTTATTACTGTGACCTACGCTCCTTCAGCCGTTTTATGAAGCGCCGCCGCGGGCTTGTGGCCACGGATGCAGAATTCAAAGAGATCGATCCCAAGGGGCTGGATACGGCCTTCTGGGGTAGCATAACAAAAGAGGATATCTACGAATATCTGTATTTTCTGAACCGGGAGTGCGGCAACAAAAAATCCTCTACCGCCCGGCGGCTGGCCAGTCTGCACGGCTTTTATGATTATCTGGTCAATCAGGTCAACCGCTTATCCGAGGACCCTACGGCGGCCATCCGCCCGCCCAAACAGGATAAGGTCTTGCCCAAGTACCTGACGGCAGAGCAATCCATCTCGCTTTTGGAGAGCACCCAGACCCAGAGCGATTTCCCGGAGCGGGATTATTGCATGGTGGTGCTGTTCCTCAACTGCGGTATGCGTCTTGCGGAACTGGTAGGCATGAACCTTGGAGACATCGATTTAGAGCAGCGTCAGATCCGCCTGTTCGGCAAAGGCCATAAAGAGCGCATGGTCTACCTGAATGATGCCTGCGTGGAGGCACTGCAACTATATCTGCGCAAGCGCAACACCATGGAGGGACTTTCACCCAAGGAAAAAGCGGTGTTTATTACCCGTATGCGCAAGGAACGTATTTCGAACCGCAGGGTAGAACAGCTGATCTCCGGTGCAATGAAGGCTGCGGGGCTGAAGGGCTTTTCCACCCATAAGTTGCGCCATACTGCCGCTACGTTGATGTATCAGACCGGCAATGTGGATATCCTTACCCTCAAGCAGCTTCTGGGGCACAGCAGTGTGGGAACAACACAAATTTATACGCACCTGCAAGAATTTCAGGTGCGCTCTGCCATTGAGGAAAACCCGCTGGGCAAGGTACTACCCATCAAAGCTGCAAAAGCAAGCTTGGATACAACAGATGCAGCAGGGGAGACATCTGTTGAAAATGACCCGGCGGGAGAGGACGCTTCTGAGCCGTCCGGCCCTATGGCGGCCTTTGAGGGCGTTGCACAGGATGGCTTCCGGGCAGATATCTCGGCAATGTCCAACGATGAAATAGACGATTCATCGCGCGATACTTAAACCTGCACAAAACGTCTGAGACGATTCAAAGACCTATGGCGCGATCCGGCTTGACCGGATAACGTCATGGGTCTTTATAATTTACATTATAAGCAGTCAGCAGCAATACAGGAGCATCCATAGAAACGCGCAACGTAATGTCTACACAAAAACAAATGTTATAAAGCAAGCACCTAGATGCTTACTGGAATAAAATGAATTACAAATGAACCGATGCAGCAGCACATAACACAGGAAGCATCTGTAAGCATGAGACAAATAAAACCATAAAATATGATAAAAATTGCAGAATGTGCAGAACGGCTGAACTAAGCCCGAAAATGAGCCAGCTGAGGCTGAAACGCCAAAATTCCGGGAAATGGGCATTTTTCACTCCCCTAAGTTTCGCATAACGTGCATTATACGAAATATGTACAATTAAAAAGAGAAGCTGCCCTTCTCTCTTTCTGTCAGATTTTCGGCAGCTTCTGTGGACGCTTTTCTGTTTGCACACGGCCGCTTCTACGCCGCTGGACGTATTACCAGTATGTTCAAGCGTACAACTTATGCCTGCGGTAGCCGTTCCAGTGCGTTACAGGTCCTGTTATAAAAGCAGTATCGTTTCTTTTCCTTTGGTGATGCGATGTTCATTTCACCGGCAGCGGTTCTGTACCGAAGTATGCACAGATGGCTTCGTAATAAATGCGTGCTACTGCCTTGCAGCCCTGTTCACTGCCAAAATGCTCCACATCCTCATCGTTCGTCACAAAACACTGCTCTGCCAACACTGCCGGACAATCCACATCCTCCAGCAGCGTAAAGCTGCGCTCAGGCCGCACCTGCGTGTAGGTATTCTCCACCAGCTGCTTCTGGTCGTTTTCCAGATAATAAATGTAACGCACTCCCCCTCGCCCGCGCAGCCTTGCGCCGATGCTCTGCATTCCACCTGCCAGCAGTTTTGCAAAATAAAAACTTTCCTGATGCCATGTACGCCCGGGCACTGCCGGATAGCATTCAAACCCGGCTGCCGTAGAGCCATTGGCTGCGGAGTTGCCGTGGATAGACAGCAGCAGCTGCGGGCTTTGGGCGCTGGCTTCGGCTGCACGCTGGGCAGGCGTGGCGGTTGCATCAAAGCTTTCCCGGGTTTGCAGCGGGATGTAATTCGAATCCTCTTCTAACCATTGGAGCAGCGCAGCAGCCGTGGCTGCGGTGACCTGTTTTTCTTCGACCACTCCCCTTGCGCCCGGGTCACTGCCGCCATGTCCTGCGTCCACTGCCACACGGTACGGCGGGTCGCCCACCACAGGGCGAAAGTCCTCCGCTGAGACTGAGGCTGCGGATTCTGCGGGTGCATTCAGTTCCAGCGCCGCCTTCCATAAAAACAGGCCGAAACAGAGCATCAGTGCCGCAAAAACAAACAGCAAACCGTGTAAAAACCGGTTCCTCGTTTTGCGGCGGTGCGTTTTACGTTTGCTATGTTTATTTACTGGTCTGCGCTGACTGGTTGGCATAAAGCTTTACTTCCTGTTCGTTTTACATTCCTATTTATATAATACGAGTATACTCGCCTTTTCCTTGCACTGCAACAAAAAAAGACTGCCAATTTTTCAAAAGGCAGTCCTTACTGGATTATTTCAGCTCTACAACCGTCACGCCGCTCTCACCTTCGCCGTAACGACCAAGACGGAAGCTTTTTACCATGCGGTTGCCGCGCAGATGCTTATGAATGGCGGTGCGCAGCGCACCGGTGCCGTTGCCGTGGATCAGATAGATCACCGTCTGTCCGTTCAGGATGGCGCGGTCGATAAAGGAGTCCACCTCCGACAGCGCCTCATCCACCGTCAGCCCCAGCAGATTGCACTCCATTTTGGCGGTGCGCTGTACGCGCTCTACCCTGCCGTTGGGACGGTTGGTATCGCCGGTCAGGCGAGAATAACGCTGCTGCGCCTTTGTCTTAGTCTTAGGTGCAGTGGGTTCTTTTACCAGCTTTTCCGGCTGCTTCAAGCCCTTGAGGGGCACCTTAGTCTTGATGATACCGGCACGCACCAGCACATCGCCGTTTTTATCAGGCAGCGCCAGAACGGTGGCCAGCTGGTTCAGTTCTGCAATGCAGACCTCCTGTCCCACTTTTACCTCCTTCAGCGGCACAAACTCCTTGACGGGGTTATGCACCACCTCCGTACCGGCAAACAGCTTTTCGGTCTCCTTTTTGGCAATTTCGCGGGCACGCTGCGCCTTCTGCTGGGCGCTCATGCGCTCGTCCTTTTGCAGCTGGCGCAGTTCATCGGTCAGTGCGTAGGCCTGCGTTTCCACCTGCTGTGCCAGCGTGCGCGCCTTGGCACGGGCGGCTTCCAATTCATTCTCGCCCTGCTGGATCAACTCATCCCGTTTTTTGCGGGCGGCTTCCAGCTGATGGGAAGCTTCGTTGCGCAGCTGCTCCACTTCGTTCTGGCTTTCCTTCAGCTGCAACTTCAGGTCGTCCAGCTGACCCAGAACCGCATCCAGACGCTTATCCTCAGCAGACAGATGCTGCTGAGCCGCTTCAATGACGCGGCTGGGGATGCCCAGCTTTTCGCTGATCAGGAATGCGTTGGATTTGCCCGGTACGCCCACGCTCAGCTTATAGGTGGGACGCAGGGTCTCCAGATCAAACTCGCAACTGGCGTTGACCACACCCTTAGTCTCCAGTGCAAAAACCTTCAGTTCCGCATAGTGGGTGGTCGCCATCAGCAGCACACCACGGCGGCGCAGCTCCTCAATGATGGCAACTGCCAGCGCGGCACCCTCAGCGGGGTCGGTACCGGCACCCAGCTCGTCCAGCAGCACAAGGGTGTGCGGCATAGCCAGTTCCAGAATACCGGTGATTTTTTTCATGTGGCCGGAGAAGGTGGAAAGGCTCTGCTCAATGCTCTGTTCGTCGCCGATATCCACCAGAAATTCATCAAACACACAGATCTCGCTGCGCTCGTCAGCAGGGATCAAAAAACCGCACTGTGCCATAGCGCACAGCAGACCGGCGGTTTTCAGGGTGACCGTCTTACCGCCGGTGTTCGGGCCGGTGATGATAAGGGAATCGTATTCCCCGCCCAGTGCAATATCCACAGGAACACACTTTTGCGGGTCGATCAGCGGGTGGCGGGCACGGATCAGATTAAAGGAAGAATCCGTCCGCACAGCGGGCTTGAAGGCCTTCAACTCCAGTGCAAGCCGCGCCTTTGCCAGCAGGATGTCGATTTCCAGCATGGCCTTGTAGCTGTACTGGAACTGCGGCTCAATGGCGGCCACCTGTGCGGTAAAGG
>OCHO01002202.1_pt1 | contig 10622 bp, 7 predicted proteins | sample 1538441 | NCBI WGS metagenome assembly OCHO01 (sample SAMN04571691, study PRJEB22368) | human gut metagenome | biome: human gut; material: stool | host: Homo sapiens | place: Luxembourg | collected 2012-06-29
GGCGCGCTCGCCGCCGATCAGCTTCGGGCGGGTATAGGCGCACAGAATGTTTGCTTCGCCGATCTTATTAAGGCTCAGCCGCACCGGCACTGCCACCCGCTTCAGATGCATCCCGATCAGGGTGCCGCCGATATCCATGCCCGCGTTGGCGCGGATCTCCTCCACAGCCACCGGGTCTTTGAAGTTCTTCCAGCAGGTAGTGGCCCAGCTGCCGCCCGCATGGGGACGGGGCACAACGCACACTTCCTCCCAGCCGTACTTCTCTGCGGCTTCCCGCTCAAGGATGATGGCGCGGTTCAAATGCTCACAGCACTGGGCTGCCAGCCAGATGCCTTTTTCCGCCAGCACCGGCGCAGCGCCCGCGTACAGCGCCCGGGCGGCTTCTATGCTGGAATCCTTGCCGATGTGACCGCCCACCATCTCACTGGAAGAGCAGCCCACCACGAGCACATCTCCCTTTTTCAGCTTTGCCGCAGCCACCAGCTCGGTCATGGCCTGCCGCGCTTCGGTCTCGATCTGTTTTGCAAATGCTTCGGTCATACAAAAACACCTCGCTTATCGGTTTGCAGCCAGCAGGCTGTTTGCCCCTGCCGCACCGAAATATACTTTACTTTCCACCGGACACACCGCCGCGCAGCTGTCCTGTGCAAGGCCGGTAAAGGTCTGCTCCCACGCTCCGGTAGCAAGGCTCACTGCTTCGGCGCAGGGGGCGTCTGCCGTGCGCCGGAACAGCCGCTCCTGCGTATTCTGCCCCGCCCGCAGGGCAATGCCCCGCAGCAGGGTGCTGTCCGCGTTCTTTTCCAGCCAGCTGCTGCGCGCCCAGCGGTAGCTGATGTACAGCGTGCCGTCCGTGTCCGCAGCCAGCGCACCGGGATAGCCCGGCAGACCGGCAAAAGCGGCGGTGCAGCCCCGTCCCCCGGCGGTCAGTTCCCGGGCGGCGGCATCCACTGCCCAGATGCAGCGGCTGCCGAGGTCGGAGACATACAGGGTGCCGCCGTCCGGGCTGAGCGCCAGACCGGCAGCACCTGCCACCCCGCCCAGCACCTTTTCCACCGTGCGGGCAGCGGGGTCGTACACATACACGCAGCCGGTAGCGGTGTGCGCCAGCAGCTCGGTGCGCAGGGCGCTTTCCAGCCCGTTCTCCGCGCCTGCCGCCGCTGCCACTGCAAAGTATACCTTGCCCGCCGGGCTTACCTCCACGGCAGATACCGCCCCCAGCGGCGCACCGTCCAGCTGGGTGACCACCTGTTCCACCGCTGCGCCCCAGCTGTCGTGCTTTGCGCGGCACAAGATACCTCCGGCGGTGGTCAGCTGGGTCAGCCACACATCCCCGGCGGCATCAAAGGCAAAGCCGGTCAGCTCCCCTTCCACGCTCAGGATGGCGGCAGCGTGCCCGCCATCGGTGCGCACAAGGTCGCTGGTGCGCTTTTTCAATGCAGCACCGTTCCATGCGGCGGCATACAACAGGCCGTCCTTGGCGCGGATGCAGTCCACGCCCTGATACTCCCCCAGCTCCAGCTGGGTCTTGCGGTCGGTGGAAACGGCCGTCTGCATCGCGCCCGTCTCCTGCCGGAGGTCGGGGGCTTTATAGATCTGCGGCGGGGTGTCGATGGGGCGGAAGCCCAGCGCGTACACCAGCACCAGCAAAATGCCCACCCCGAACACGGTACTGGCGGTGCGGAACCGCTTGAGCATGGCGTCCCGTTCTGCGGCCATCTGGGCGGCATACTCTGCCCGGCGGCGCGCCGCCATGGCGTTGGCGCGGTTGGCGCGGCGCATCCACCGGTCCACGAACAAGGCCACCCGCGGCCCAACCGTGAGGGACGCAATGGCCAGTATGAGCAAAAATTCAATCAGTCCGATTCGCATAAGCGCTTTTCCTTATCTCCGAAAAACCTGCGGACAGTACACTGTCCTTTATCGCTAAAGTATAGCATTCCTGCGCAAAAAGGGCAAGCGGGACAAAAAAGAACTGCCGCACAGCATCGTGCAGCAGCTCCTCTAAGAACAACGATTTCAAATGGCCTCCGCGTTGCTCTGGCCATGCACAGCGGAATGATTTTTTTAAATTTGAGTGTTCATCGCGGCCTGCGGGCCGCGATGAACACATCTTTACGAGAGGGGATGCCTTATCTTGTCTCAATTGGCCGGGTGGTCTGCTCCCCGCTGCGGGTCACGAGGGAACCGGCGGGCACTGCGCCCCGGATAACGCAGCCCGCGCCGATGACGCAGTTGTCCCCGATGTCCGTGCCCTTGAGCAGCACCACGTCCGAGGCGATCCAGCAGCTGCGCCCCACAGTGATGCAGCCCGCCGTGCATTCCCGGCTGACCCCTTCCTCCCGGCTGAAGCAGTGGTTGTTATCAAAGATCTTCACCCCGGGACCAAAAAGGGTGTTATCGCCGATGGTTATCTTTCCAAGGCAGCTGATGACCGCGCCGTCGTTGAAGTAGACCCCGCTGCCGATGTTCAGCTGGCTGGAATAGCCGGTGGTGATAAACACTCTGCCGTCGCTCTCCACCCGGTCGCCCAGCGTCACCCGGGAGCCGCTGTTCAGCTGCAGCTTGAGCTCTTTGTCCAGCAGGATGCAGCGGCCAAATTGCAGCCCGCAGCAGCCGAACCATTTTTTCCATTGCAGGCGGCAGCGGTTATGCAGGCTGCGCCGTTTTTCCCGCAGCCAGCGGGGCGAACACTGCCGCAGCCACATACACCAGCGCCCGACTTTGGTGCACTTGAAGCGCTTGCGCCAGCGGTTTACCTTGTTGCCGCTTTGCCAGCTGCCCTGATAGTAGTGGATGCCGAAGGTGCGCTCCGTCCTGTGCATTCGCTCGGTCACATAATCAAAGGGGGAAAAGCAGTCGGTGGGCAGCACCAGAAAGCCGTCCAGTTCCTGCTGCTCGTCTTTCTGCTGCAAACCGGCCTTGGTAAACAGCGGGGTATCCCGCTGGGTGCAGGTGCACAGATCCGGCTCGCCGGTCTCCTGAATAAAAGCGGCATTGCGGTAGGCCGCCAGCATTTTGCCGATCATCTCGCAGCCCGGCTCTGCGCCCACGCCGGAGCCGGTATTCACCAGCAGCGTGCGGCCGTAGGGCGAGGGCGCACTGTGCTCCATGCCGATAAAGCCCTTGTGCTCCAGCAGTTCGTCCAGCGGGCGCACCAGCTCCACGTCCGTGTCCAGATAGATGCCGCCGCACCGGTACAGCACCGCCAGCCGCACATAGTCCGACACAAAGGCATATTTTTTTGCCTCGTAGGCCTGCTGTGCGTAGCGGTTTTGGCTGATCTCAAAGTTCTGCTCGTTCCATTCGATGATCTTGTAATCCGGGCAGTATTTTTTCCAGCTTTCGATACATTTACGGCTCTCCGGGCTGATGGGCCCGCCGCCGAACCAGCAGTAGTGGATGATCTTGGGGATGCTCATGCCTGTTTCTCCTGTTTTGTCGCAAGTGCTCTGCTCTCTACGACCTTATTTTACAAAAGGCCCTGTTTTTTTGTCAAGTTTCCCCGGCGCATTTTGCCGCGTATTCCCGCAAAAAGATTGCCGCCCCGCCGCCCGGTGTGGTATACTGGGGTGCAGACGGTTTTGTTTTTCCAAACCATTCACTTAAAATTCACAGCTTTTTCCAATTCTTGCTTTAGAATAGAGTTGTATATTGAACTATGATAGGAGGAGTCCTGTTTTATGGCAAAGATCCTGATCGTTGATGATGAGCCCCGCATCCGGGAGCTGATCCACGAGCATCTGCAATATGCCGGTTACATCTGCGAGGAAGCCGGGGACGGCTCTGCGGCGCTGGCACAGCTGTCCGGCGGCGGGTTTGATCTGGTGATCTTAGACCTGATGATGCCCTTTATGGACGGCATGACCTGCCTGCGGGAGATGCGCGCCCGCCACATCAACACCCCGGTCATCATCCTGACCGCCCGGGGCGAGGAATACGACAAGCTTGCCGGGCTGGAAAGCGGCGCGGACGACTATGTGGTAAAGCCCTTCTCCCCCCGGGAGCTTGTGGCGCGGGTGCGCGCAGTGCTGAACCGCCCCACCGAGGCCGCCGACACCATGACCTTTGGTGAATTGACCATCGACACTGCCAGCCATACCGTGCGGGTATCCGGCGAGGAAGTCGCCCTGACCCCCAAGGAGTTTGACCTGCTGGTATTTCTGGCCTCCAACAAGGGCATTGCCCTGAGCCGGGAAAAGATTTTGCAGAAGGTGTGGAACTACGACTACTTCGGCGAGGACCGCACCGTGGACACCCATGTGAAGATGCTGCGCGGCCATCTGGGCAAATGCCGCAGCTACATTGCTACGGTATGGGGCATCGGCTATAAGTTCGACCCCGATGCCGCCCGTTGACTGAAGGAGCGTGCGGAGCATGCGGCGAACCACCAAAGCACGGCATACCCTTGGCATCCGCGGACAGCTGATGTGGTTTTTGTGCTTCATCTGCCTGTTTCTGCTGGGGTTGTTCTGGCTGCTGTCCACCCAGCTGCTGGAGCCTTTGTACACCAAACACATCGAGACCCAGCTTACCAATCAGGCCGACAGCATCGTGGAGCGGCTGGACGATGCCATTGCCGAGGGCAAGGTGCTGTCCAGCTGGTCTTTTGGGCAGCTTGCGGTCAACAGTGATTTTTTTGATAAGCTCACGCTGGAACTGTACACCAAAGGCTCTTTGAACAGCTTCTGCGTGGATATCTCGGACACCACCCTGCACACCATTTATAAGATCGAGAACCAGTCCTTCTGCAACCTGCACGGCACCTATCTTTCAGACTCTGCCAACAACGATAAGATCATTGCCACTGCCCTTGCCATGCGCCGCAAGTGCCGCAGCGTGGGCAGCTTTGTGCAGACGCTCAACCCGCCCCGGCTCTCCGGCTCGGCGCAGCTATTGGTAGGGCGCATTACCGCCGACGGCAGCTATACCGTGCTGGTGACCACCAGCCTTGTGCACGTTACCGAGGCCGGCAAGGTGCTCAGTACCCTGCTGCCGCTGGCGGCGGCGCTGATCTTCGGCTTTGCCATGTCGGCGGCGTGGCTGTTCAGCGAGTGGTTCACAAAGCCGCTGCGCCAGCTTTCCAGCGCCGCGCGGCAGATGGCGCTGGGCAACTACGCCGTGCAGGTGGACAACCGCCGCAACGACGAGCTGGGCGACCTTGCCCGGGACTTTAACCACATGGCCGAGGAGGTGCAGCACGCGGTGCAGATGCAGCGCGATCTGCTGGCCAACGTCTCCCACGACCTGCGCACCCCGCTGACCCTCATCAAGGGCTATGCCGAGACGGTGCGCGATCTGACCGGCGACGATAAAGCCCACCGGGACGAGCAGATGAACATCATCGTGGATGAGGCCGACCGCCTGACCGCGCTGGTCTCCAGCGTGATGGAGCTGAGCAAAGTGACCAGCGGCACCTATAAGTGCGAGCGGGTGCACTTTGACATGGGGCAGCTGTGCGACGAGGTGAGCGAGCGCTACGACGCCATCTGCGCCCAGAACGGCTGGCAGCTGCAGCTGGAACTGCCGGAGGAGGAGTTGCCGGTCTACGCCGACCCGGACATGATGCAGCGTGCACTGCACAATTTGCTGGGCAACGCCATGCACCACATTGGCCAGGACGGCATTTTTATCCTGCGCGCCTTCCGCTGCTCTGAGGGCGTGCGGGTAGAGGTGGAGGATCACGGCCCGGGCATTGCCGCCGCCGACCTGCCCTATATCTTTGACCGGTACTACCGCTCCCGCTCGGACGCGGGCAAGCAGGGCACCGGTCTGGGGCTTTCCATCACCAAAGCTATCTTCCAGCAGCACAGTTTCCGCTTTGGCGTACAAAGCACCGTAGGCAAGGGCACCACCTTCTGGTTCGTCATGAGCGATTTGCCCTATGTGGACGATTTTGAGGGCAAGTGAACGCCCCCTGTGATACAGAAAAAGCACCGGCAGTTTTCCAGATCTTCCAATCGGGAAACTGCCGGTGCTCTTATTATGTTCCGCTCTCTGCCGTATGGTAAATGCCAAAGGTGTTGTCCGGGGCGGGCATCTCCACCCGGGAGGCGCGGTCGTTCACCGCCCACATCATCGCGCCCATGGCGCCCAGCACCACCAGAATGATGAGCCATTTTACTGCATTGGGTAATTTTTTCATTCCGTTATCCTTTCCGTAGTCTCCATGCGGCACTTCTGCCGGGCAGCACGCAGCAGCGCAGCGGCCTCGGCAGCCGAAAGCGCCTGCACCCAGCCGGGACGTTCCCCTGCGCCTGCGCCGGTGCTGCCTGCCTCGGCAAAGCCGGCCAGCGCCGTGTCGGTGCGGTCGTTCCAGCCGGCAAAACCCTCCGGCGCAATGTGCGCCCCAAGGCGGCAGTCCAGCACCGCCGTTTTACCGGTAGGCCGCCACGGTCTGCCCAGATACACGCTGCCCGCCGGGCAGTCCGAGACAAAATCGCAGTCCCAGAACACAAAGCCCAGTCCCTGTGCCGCACCGGAGGGTGCGGTGACCCAGCTGTGCGCAAGGCCGTTATCCACCGTGCGCAGGGTGCAGTGCTCAAACAGGGCGTCCGCCCCGCCAAAGATAAAATCAATGTCCCCGGCGATCTCGCAGGCGTGGTAATACTGCGCGCTTGCCCGGCGGGGTGCCAGCCCACGCGGGCCCAGAAAACCGTCCTTCTCCCGCTCTTTCTCCGGCAGAGGGGCGCAGAACAGAGTATCCTGATTACCCAGCAGCCGCACACGGTCAAACGCCGCCCGGGCGCTGTCCACATAGGCTGCGATGGCCTGCCCGGCCTTTGCGCCGGGGCCTGCGTCGTTCTCGATGGTCATATCCTCCACCCGCAGCTTTTCGCCGCTGAAAAAGGCAGTGTAGCTGCGGAAGGTGTGGGTGGGACGCCCGTCCGGGTGCGGCAGCTTGCCGCCGTCGTTCCATACCAGCCGGGTGGCATCCATGCCCGCGCCCGCAAGGGTGATATCCTTTTTCTCGCACACCAGCTTTTCCCGGTAAATACCCGGAGCGATGCGGATGACCGCAGGGCAGTCGTAGGGCACCGCCAGCACCGCCTCGGAAATGGTGGTAAACTGTCCGCTGCCGTCGGGTGCAACATTGATTGTAAGCATAAGCCGCCTCCTGCGCCCGGCACTGCCGGGCAAAAAAATATGCTTCCAGTATACCCCTCCTTCCCGCAAATTGCAACGGAAACTCTGCCGCCGTTACCCGCTCTTTTCCAGCCGGAGCACGGCGGCGGTGATATCGTCCGGGCGGCCGGTCTTTTGTGCGCGGATGCGGGCGGTCTGCACCAGCGTTTCGGCCAGCTTTTCCGGCGCGTCTCCCGCCGCCGCCGAAAGCTCCACCTGTTTTGCCACCCAGCCCGCGCCATCCACCAGTAAGCCGTCCGATACCAGCACCGCGTAGTCCCCGGCGGTCAGGTGCACCACCCGGCTCTGCCCGTTCACCCCGCCCAGCACCCCCATGGGCAGGGTAGCTTCGCCCACAGCCCGCACCCGCCCGCCGTGCACCAGAAACCCCGGGGCGGCACCGGCCTTGAACAGCCGCGCCGTGCCGGTGTATAAGTCCACGCTGATCAGGTCCAGCGTTGCGCCGCTCTCGTCCTCGCTTTTCAGGGCCAGCGCCACGTTCACCAGCCGCGCCGCCAGCTCGGCGGTAAAGCCCGCCTTGAGCAGCCGGGCGGTCAGCTCTGCCGCCAGATTGCCGTCCACCGCCGCCGGGCGTCCGGTGCCCATGCCGTCACATAGGATCATCTGCGCCGCCGTAGGGCTGCAAAACTGCTGCACTGCATCGCCGGATACCTCACCCCGGGCGGCAGCGCTTGCCGCCCCGAACACCGCCCGCAGCGCCGGTCTTTCGCTGAACAGCAGGGTGGTCATGCCCTTGCAGGAAAGCACCTGCGGCATCTCCAGCGTGCGGCGGCAGATATGCCCCACCTCCCCCGCCAGCGCTGCCAGTTCCTGCGGGGTGAACCGGGTGCGCGGCAGGGTAACGGCGGCATGGGTGCGGCCAAGGTCGTCCAGCGTGACGGCGCACTCTTGCGGCGGCGCACCCAGCCCGGTAAAGAACTCCGCCACCCGGCTGGATTTATAGGGCTCCGGGTCGCCGGGACGTCCCAGCTGCTCGCTGAGCACCCCAAGTGCTTCGGCTACGGCGCTGTACTGCTCGGTCAGGGCGGTGCGCATGGCTTCGGAATGGATGCGCGCTTCCTTGCGGCTGCGGTACAGCGCAAAGCTGCGCCCCGCCGCCGCGCACAGCGCCGCCGGGTGGATGCAGCGGGACAATTCCCCGGGCAATTGCGCGGTCTCCACGCTGCCGCTGCCTTCCAGCAGCGGGCGCAGCGCTTCCATGCCCGCCATGGTGGCAGTATATTCCTGCTTCCAGCAGGTCTCCCGCCGCCCGCAGTTAAAACAAAGAGTATCATGTACATTGTCTATGACCCAGCGGAAACCCTCCCGCCGCCGGGGCAAGCCCTCGTAGACCGCGTTCACCGTTTCTGCCAGTGAGGAAAGGCTCTGCGCCACGGCTTCCAGCCGAGTGGACGCCGCCGCACTGCGGGCGGGCGCGGGAGCGTTTTCCCCGCTCTGCGGGGTGTCTGCTGCCGGGGCAAGCCAGCCGCCGGGCAGCAGACAGACCACCGCCATGCCGCCGCAGGCGCTGAACAGCAGCCCAAAGGCGTTTCCGGGCGGCTGTACGCAGAGTACCCCGGACACGCACCCGCCCGCGTAGGCGGCAAGGGTTTCCATCCGCCGCCCGGGTGCCAGCACCACTGCCGCTGCCGTGGCACAGCCAAGCCCCGCTGCCGCCGGGGCAAGGGCAGGGTCTGCGGCGCAAAGAGCGGCGCCCAGCACCGCGCTGCCGCTCAGGGCGGCAAACTTCTGTGCCCGGCAGCACAGTGCCAGTTCTGCGGCGGCACACGCCAGCACCCCGGGCGAAAACCACCCCCACCGCACACTGCCCAGCGCCGCCGCCACAGCTGCGCCCACCAGCAGCGTGCCCATGCCCGGGCGCTCCGGGGCAAATCTGCGCAGCCCGAAGCCGATTGCCGCCGCAAGCAGGGCGTCTGCCGCACTGTACAGCAGAAGGTCTGCCCCGCCGCTGCTGCCCAGCGCAAAGCACAGCGCCATGCCGGTCAATGTACCGCAGCCCGCCAGCGCGGCGGGGACAAACTTTTGCGGCAGCAGCCAGCGGGCTGCCACGGCAGCGCCCAGCGCACACAGCTGACACAGGCTGCGCAGCGAGAGCGCACCCAGTCCATGGAGCAGCAGCCCCAGCGCCGCCCCTGCCGCGCAGGGCGCAAAGCAATCCTCTGCCAGCCCAAGGGTCAGCCCCAGCCCAAAGGGCATCAGCGCCCCGTACAGCACCGCCCAGCCGCCGGCAAAGCCGATGCCCACCGCTGCCAGCCGCCGCGCCGCCGGGCGCAGCATCGCCCGTGCCGCCAAGGGCGAAGGCTGCAAGCACCGCCCGTCCGAAGATAAAACACCCATCCGCTCTGTCATAAAAATCCCCCGCTTTCCGGCGGGGATTTTTGTTCTGTTCCCCGCACTGTCTGCATATACTGTAACGCGGGGCAGCGGCAGTTTTTGGCGCGGTGCATAGAACCGCCCCAAACCCGCCCAAAGACGCAAAAAAGCCCTGCGGCCGTCATTTTGCCGCAGGGCTTTGGGGGTATTTTGTAAAACTTAACCGTTCAGCTTTGCAATGGCATCCTGCACGCGCTGCAGGGTCTTTTCGCGGCCCATCATGCAGGCAAGGTCGGTGCCGCCGCCGGGGGTGCGCTGCTTGCCGGACAGGGCAATGCCCAGCGGGTAGAGCAGCCAGCCGTTCTTTTTGCCCAGCTCCTCTGCCTTTGCCTTGCAGGCATCAAACACGGCATCGCGGTTTGCAAAATCCAGCGCCTCGTCGCTCAGCACCGGCAGCAGGGCTTCCAGTGCTTCTTTGGCCGTTTCCGGGGTGGTCTTTTGCTTTTTGTTGGCGTACAGGCTCACGTCGTACTCCGGCATGGCGTCAAAGAAATCCAGCTGCTCGGGGATCTCGCCCAGCACCTCGCACCGGGGCTGCAGGTTTGCGCACAGCAGCTTTTTGTCGATGGCGCTGTGCACGGCGCTGTCGATCCACGGCTCGGCCTTTTTCTGGAACTCCTCGGGGCTCAGGCGGCGGATATACTCCGCATTGATGGCGCGCAGCTTGAGGGGGTCGAAGATGGCGGGGGACTTGGAGATGCCCTCCGGGGACCAGATCTTGACCAGCTCCGGCAGGGAGAAGATCTCCTGCTCGGCATACTCGCCGCGGGGGCTCCAGCCCAGCAGGCAGATATAGTTCAGCACGGCCTCGGTCAGGTAGCCCTTTGCCACCAGATCCTGATAGCTGGCATCGCCGTTGCGCTTGGAAAGCTTATTCTGCGCATCCTTCATGACCGGCGGGCAGTGGATATAGGTGGGGATGTCCCAGCCAAAGGCCTGATACAGCAGGTTATACTTGGGGGTGGAGGACAGGTACTCGCTGCCGCGGATGACGTGGGTAATGCCCATCAGGTGATCGTCCACAACGTTGGCAAAGTTGTAGGTGGGCATCCCGTCGGTCTTGATGAGGATCTGGTCGTCCATCTCGCTGTTGTTCACCTCGATGT
>OCHO01002205.1_pt1 | contig 10619 bp, 10 predicted proteins | sample 1538441 | NCBI WGS metagenome assembly OCHO01 (sample SAMN04571691, study PRJEB22368) | human gut metagenome | biome: human gut; material: stool | host: Homo sapiens | place: Luxembourg | collected 2012-06-29
ATGGCGGTTTCGGGTGGAAGCGAGGCAGGGACGTGCACGTGGAAGCACACGCTTAGGCGTGCGTCCGGAGAAACGTTTTCTAAGCGCTCGGCGATGTCTTCCCAGATATCCTGAGGGCTTTCTTCACGCACCAGGCGTCCGCAGCAGCGGCAGTAAAGCGAAGAAGCCTGAGAAAAGAGCATCTTCAGATGATCGTTGATCTCAGTCATCGTGCCCACGGTCGAGCGCGAGTTTCTGACCGGATTGGTCTGGTCAATCGCGATAGCGGGCGGCACACCTTCGACTTTGTCGACCTTAGGGCGATCCATACGGTCCATGAACTGGCGAACGTAGGGGCTGAAAGTTTCGACATAGCGGCGCTGGCCTTCAGCATAAAGGGTGTCAAAAACCAAAGAGGACTTACCCGAGCCGGAGACGCCGGTGACGACGGTTAATTTGCCGTGTTCGAAAGAAACGTCGATATTTTTTAAGTTGTTTTGTTTTGCTCCGCGGACGGAGATAAATTCTTTTGCGTTGTTCTTAGTCTGCATGTTCTTCCAAGTTAACGGAGTAGGCCGCCTATAGTGGAATCCGAAGGCGATTTTTAAAGACGGCACTTTGGTAGCGTTAACTATACTCTCGTCAAGATTTCAGGAAAATCAACGAGTTGTGAGGGAATGTTTGAAATCGAAACGAAAAGAAACGCGAACGGAAGGCAAAAATAAACCCGCCTCGGCATCTGTCGGGCGGGTGTCGGACTCATTAAAGAGTCTGCGGTTGCATCAAGCAGAAAAGAGGATTAATTGCCTCTGCGCTTTGCAGCATTGTCTTTGACCTGGCGGGCCAAAGAGTCGAAAGCAGCGCGAACGGCTGCGTGGGCGTCTTCGTTCTTCGTGTTCATGATGAATTCGTGGCCGGGAGCGTTAAGAGAAACGCGAACGCTGCACTCTCTGCCTTGGTTCTGGTGGCGGCCTTCGCTTTCAACGGCAACGCGGCAGCTGATCAGATCAGCGTCAAACTTGTGGAGTCCTTCGACTTCTTTTGCGATTAAATTTTCAAGAGCTTCAGAACGATCGATACCGTGGAAACTAACTTGCAGTGGAAGCTTCATATAATCCTCACTTTCTTTTTAAAACTTCTACCCCCAATTGTTTCATATTTTTCGAATAATTGTTAGGGATTTTTAAACTTGCTTTTTTGGAGCAAAATAGAAAAAGTTGTGTTTTCGCAGAATTTCACTGGAAAATAAACGAAGTTAATAGAAATTCGGCGTTTACCTAAGAGAAAACCCCTCCTTGCTTAATTCTCTTATTCTTCCGGCCGCCTTTGTTAACTCGTTTTAGGCTGTAAAAAAGGCTGATATCGATAATTTTTAGACCGGATTCGTTTAATACGGGACAAAAGACATCAATTTCGGCAGACTCTTTTACAAGAGAGAGAAGAAAATTCGGCTATCGGTCTGCTCGTTGTGTTAGTTTGACGATACAAATCCGGCTTTTAGTTCCACCGCCGGAGATTAATCAAAGAATCTACGAGGCTCTTCCGGATGATTGGAACCACAGAATTGATAGCTTCTCTGGACTTAGGGACGACAAGTGCCCGAGCGATTATTTTTAATGCCGAGGGGCGGCCCCTGGCAGCCTGTCAAAAACCGCTCACTCAATATTTTCCGCACGACGGCTGGGTCGAGCAGGATGCCGAGGAAATCTGGCTGAAACAAAAAGAATGTTTGCTAGGCGCATTGGCCGATCTCAACCTGTCCGGATCGGCGCTGCGGGCGCTTGGCATCACAAATCAAAGAGAGACCACGATCGTATGGTCGAAGAAAACCGGAGAGCCGATCTATCGCGCGATTGTTTGGCAGGACAGGCGTACTGCGGCTTTTTGCGAACGGCTTCACGACAATGGGTTTGAGCCTTTAATTCATGACAAAACCGGACTTTGTCTGGATCCTTATTTTTCCGCCTCGAAGGTTCGCTGGATCTTAGACAACGTTGAGGGTGCGAGAGAGAAGGCTTTGGCCGGCGAGCTTTTATTCGGCACTGTCGACAGCTGGCTTATTTGGAATCTGACAGGAGGTTTAGAGCACGTCACGGACGTCTCGAATGCTTCCCGCACACTCTTATTTAATATTCACAATTGCCGCTGGGATGAGGAGCTGCTGGATATCTTCGGCATTCCGGCGTCCATGCTCCCCTGCGTTGTTCCCAGCTCCGGCCTTATCGGCAGGACGGCGCCTGCAATCCTCGGCGCTTCGATTGACATCTGCGGCGCGGCAGGAGACCAGCAGGCAGCTACCTTCGGGCAGGCATGCTTTCAGCCCGGCATGACCAAAAATACTTACGGCACCGGCGGCTTCCTCCTTATGAATACAGGTTCGACGCCTAAGTTATCCGACAACCGGCTTTTGAGTACCGTCGGTTGGAAGATTCCGGACGCAACCAGCTATGCTTTGGAAGGAAGCGTTTTCGTGGCCGGTGCTGTTGTGCAGTGGCTTAGGGAGGGTATGGGACTGATTGGGACAAGCGCGGAAATCGAGAGCCTGGCGCGGCAAGTTAAAGACAACGGAGGCGTTTACTTGATTCCGGCCTTTGTCGGGTTGGGTGCCCCTTACTGGGATCCTCATGCACGAGGATTAATGATCGGTCTGACTCGTGGAACGACACGCGCGCATATTGCTCGGGCTGCATTAGAATCAATAACATTCCAGTGCAATGACGTACTTCGGGCAATGATGAATGATGCCGGCGCGCGGCTTACCGAGCTGCGGGTAGACGGCGGCGCCTCGGAAAATGACCTGATGATGCAGTTTCAGGCAGATATTTCCGGCGTTCCGGTCGTGCGTCCCGAAGTGGTTGAGACTACGGCTTTGGGAGCAGCTTACTTAGCCGGCCTTGGCTGCGGGGTATGGAAGAGTACGGAAGAAATTGAAAAGTTGTGGCGGCGCGAGCGGACGTTTGAGCCGACGATGTCGCAGGATCAACGCGAATTTTTAACGACACAATGGGGCCGGGCAGTGGCGCGGTCTAAAGGATGGGAGCAGTAAGAATGGACTTCAACGCAAAGACTAATCCGGGGCGAGAAAGCCGTCTTCAGCAATTGGAAGAGGACAAAGTCTGGGATGTGCTCATCATCGGCGGCGGTGCGACCGGCGCCGGTATTTTCCACAGTGTTGTTTGACACGCAGGACTTTTCCGAAGGTACTTCCAGCCGTTCAACCAAATTGATTCACGGCGGCGTTCGCTATATGAAGAATCCCCGCGACTGGAAGCTGGTTCGCGAGGCGATGATCGAACGCAAATTGCTTTTGGGCAACGCACCGCATATTGTCCATCCGGAGCCGTTCATTCTTCCCTGCTACGAGAACTTTGAGCGTGAATACTATATGGCCGGCCTCTGCCTTTACGGCGCCATGGCCTACGGCGGCTACGAAGTCGGCAAGACAGAATTCCTTTCTGCGGCCGAAACCATTCGCCGTTTGCCCGGCGTCAAAGCCGACGGCTTAAAGGGCGGCGTGCAGTTCTGGGATGCTCAGTTCGATGATTCCCGTCTCAATATTGCCTTGATGAAAACTGCCGAAGCCCGCGGTGCGCTTTTACTGAACTATGTGCCGGTCGTGGGATTCGAAAGGGGATGCGGCGGCGAAATTACGGTTGTGAAAGTCAAGGATAAGTTCAGCGGCAAAGAGTACAGCGTTAAGACCCGCATGGTCTTTAATGCAGCCGGCGTCTGGGCTGATGAAATCCGCCGCATGGTTTCTCCGGACGTGAAGCCCTTTATCCGCGCCTCCCGAGGCTCTCATATTGTTGTCAGCACGGATCACTTCGGCGGCAAGACCGGCATGTTTATTCCGAAAACTTCCGACGGACGTGTGCTCTTCTGCATTCCCTGGCACGGCGTTCTTGAAATCGGAACCACAGACAAGGAAGAAAAAGACATCTCCTTCAATCCGGAGCCGACAGAAGAAGAAATCGAATTCATGCTCGAGACGGCCCGCAAGTATCTGGCCTATCCGATTTCGCGCAAGGACGTCTTGGCTTCCTTTGCCGGACTGCGTCCTCTTTTTAATCCGAATGCCGGCGGTTCGACCGCAGCTGTGTCCAGAGAGCACTCGGTCATTCCTGAATTCAAGAACATGATTACGGTCACCGGCGGCAAGTGGACGGCTTACCGCAAGATGGCAGAGCATGCCATGTCTGTGGCCGTGGACCAAGGCTTAATTTATAAGCGTCCGTGCCCGACGAAATATATGTCGATCTATCGGGACAACGAGTTCAATCCTGACGAACTCGAAGCCGAGATTCTCAAAGGCACGCTGACGGATGAACAGCTGAAGGCCTACGCAGTACACTGCCGCGACACGCAGTTTGCGATGACACGGGAAGATGTTCTTTACCGCCGTCTGAGAATCGGCCAGATGAATAAGGCCAAGACAGAAGAGCTTCTGCCTAAGATCAAAGAGGTTTTTGAAGCCGAAGCTTCTTGATGAAAAGTTTGGCCAAGCAAAGTTTGCTCGGCCAAATTGCAAAAAACTTTATCAAAGAGGTATCAAGTTGAATTGACTTGATTTTTTACGTATAATCCTGTCCTCTCTGTTGGAGCGTTGTCCTTTCGTCATCGCTCGTCCGTTGTAAATAATGTCGTCTCGGGAATTAATCCGCCCGAGCTTAAAGATAATTTGCGGCGCATTTGTATGCGCCAAATTTATAGGTGAATAGTAATGAAAACCTTCTCGGCCAAGCCGCTTGAAGTGAAGCGTGAATGGTACGTGGTTGATGCAACCGATAAGGTTGTCGGCCGCCTTGCCGCTGAAATCGCTCTCAGACTCCGTGGCAAAGACAAGCCTGAATACACACCGCACGTCGACACGGGCGATTACATCATTGTTGTCAACGCTGACAAGCTCGTCATGACCGGTGCTAAAGCTGAAGACAAGAAATATTTCCGTCACTCCGGCTACCCCGGCGGCGTATATGAGACCACTTTCCGCAAGATGCAGGAAAAGCATCCCGGCCGTGCTCTCGAAATCGCAGTTAAAGGCATGCTTCCGAAGGGCCCGCTTGGCTACGCCATGTTCAAGAAGCTCTTCGTTTATGCCGGCAGCGACCATAAACACTCCGCCCAGCAACCCAAACAGCTTGAGATCTAAAAAATGATTGGAAATTACAACTACGGCACTGGCCGCCGCAAGAGCTCCGTTGCTCGCGTTTTCATGAAGCGCGGCACCGGCAAGATCGAAATCAACGGCCGTTCTCTTGATGAGTACATCCACCGCGAAACCGGCCGTATGGTCGTTCGTCAGCCGCTCATCCTCACCGACAACGTCGAAACATTCGATATCAAAGTCAATGTTCGCGGCGGCGGTGAATCCGGTCAGGCCGGCGCTATCCGTCACGGTATTACTCGCGCTCTGATCGATTACGATGCAGCTCTCAAGTCTGTTCTGTCTCAGGCAGGTCTTGTTACACGTGACGCTCGTGAAGTCGAACGTAAGAAAGTCGGTCTTCGCAAGGCACGTCGTCGTAAACAGTTCTCCAAGCGTTAATTCGCTGCAGAATTGCGGAAACTGCCTTCCGGCAGTTTTCAACAAAGGTCGCTTCGGCGGCCTTTTGCTTTTTCTACCGCTGAAAACTTTTAGCCGCAGACAGCCTCTCGGGTGCCACCGACGATATACTTTCCGAAAGTTTGTTCAAATCCTCATTCCTAAAGGCTCAAAATGAAAAAAGTAAAAGTCGGCATTGTGGGCGGTTCCGGTTACACGGGCATTGAATTACTCCGTCTTTTAGCACAGCATCCGCATGCGGAGATTGTCACGATTACGGGTCGAAAGGACGCCGGAACGCATGTTGCCAAGATGTTTCCTTCACTCAGAGGACGAGTGGATTTGGTTTTTGAAGATCCTGCTTCCGCACCTCTGGATCAATGTGATGTCGTCTTCTTTGCGACGCCGCACGGCGTTGCGATGAGCATGGCCGAAGAGCTCACTTCTAAAGGCGTCAAGGTCATTGACCTCGCCGCCGACTTCCGTCTGAAAGACAAGGAAGTTTTCAAAAAGTGGTACAAGATGGACCACAAATGTCCCGATATTTTGGCGAAAGCCGTCTACGGCCAGCCGGAAAGCATGCGGGACGAAATGAAGAAGGCAGATGTTCTCGGTATGGCCGGCTGCTATCCGACCACCATTGAATTGGGACTTATGCCGCTGCTCAAACTTCATAAAGAAGTCGGTGATATTGTTAACCTAGACGTTTCGATTATTGCGGACAGCAAGTCCGGCATCAGCGGCGCCGGCCGCAAAGCCGATATCAGTCTGAACTGCGCCGAGTTTTCCGATAATTTCAAAGCCTACGGGGTTGCGGGACACCGTCATGAGCCGGAAATGGTGCAGCAGCTGAGCCTTTTTGCCGGAGAAACTGTTCCTCTGACGTTTATTCCTCATTTGCTGCCCAATATTCGCGGCATCTTCTCCACGATTTATGTGCGATTGAAAGAAAAGGGCAAGAGCGTCGATTATCAGGCTCTTTATGAAAAAGCCTATGCCGAAGAACCGTTTGTCGACGTGCTGCCGGCAGGCTCGCTGCCGGAGACGAGAATGGTGCGCGGCTCCAACATGGTCCGTATTGCGCTCTACCGCAAAGAACCGGATCTTTTGGTGATTTTGGTAGTTGAGGACAACTTGGTCAAAGGCTCTGCCGGGCAAGCTGTACAGGCCATGAACCTTGTCATGGGCCTTCCCGAAACTGAAGGTCTTGAGCAAATCGCTTTGGTTCCGTGAGAAAGCGACCAATAAAAGCCGAAGGGCCGCGAAAAGCGGCCCTTCGTGCTAAATGCGATTAAGAATTTTTCAGCAGCTTCGGGTTCAGAGTGTAAGTCCCGACGGTGGAGGCCGACGCGAGGATGTGGCCTTTCATGGCTTCTATGACATCTCTGCCGTTGAAGCTCCCCTTGAGGGGCAGCAGCGGAAAGTCGACTGCGTAAACAGTAAAGACATAGCGGTGAACTCGTTCATCGTTCCACGGAGGGCACGGACCGTCATAGCCATAATAGTGTCCTTCGTTGTTCGGGTCGCCTTTGAAAGCATCGGTATAGTCGTTGAGTCCCTGGCGCATGCCGTTGGCACAGGCCGGCCCTTTTTTGCCGCGGGGAGAGATGCCTTTAGAAAGCGAGGCTGCATCGATGCAGGGCTCTTCCGGCACGATATCAACCAATACCCAGTGAATAAAGCTTGTTCTCGGAGCATCGGCCGGAATCGTTTCTCCTTCGACGTTGGCTTTGGAAAAATCAGCAGGGACGTCGTTGTCTTCGCAAATGACGATTAACGACTTTGTTCCGAGAGGCGGGTTAGACCAGGCAATCTGAGGATTTCGGTTGCCTGCCGGCAGTGTGTGTTCTTTTCCCATCGGGTCGGGTTTTGCAAAGGCAAAACCTTCGGGGATGGGCTTGCCGTCTTCAAAAGAGTCGCTCCAAACGCGAAAAATCGTATCCATTATTTTTCCTAGTCTTTCTTCTTTGGGTAGCAAAGGCGGAACGTCACCGGACCGTCGTTAACGAGGCTAATCTGCATATGGGCGCCGAACACGCCTGTCACCGGGTTAAAGCCGAGGGTCCGGAGCTTCTCGAGAAAACGCTCATAAAGGGTCTTTCCGAGGGCGGGGTCTGCTGCCGGAGAAAAGCTCGGGCGCGTACCGCTGTTGGTGTCGGCAGCCAGCGTGAACTGGGATGCCACGAGAATTCCGCCGCCGACAGCCTTCAGGCTCAGGTTCATCTTGCCGTCGGCGTCACTGAAAACTCGGTAGCCGGCGACCTTCTCTGCGAGGGCGTCGGCATACTCGAGTTTATCGTTTTTTTCTCCGCATACCAGAACCATCAAGCCCTGACCGATACTGCCGCGGAATTCACCGTCGGCAGTAATCGACGCTTCCGAGACGCGCTGAATCAATGCGATCATGACTGGAGGTTACTTCAGTGTGACCTTAGCCCATTTTCTCTTGCCGACCTGAAGCGTATAAGTTCCGGGCTGGACCTGGAGGGCTTTATCTGTGACCTTTTCGCCGTTCAGATGAACGCCGCCTTGCGTGACGTTGCGTCCTGCTTCAGTGGTAGACGGTGCCAAACCGGCTTCTTTGATGAGCTTAAGGATGCCCATCGCTTCGCCGTTGTTTTCGAGCGTGACTTCAGGAATGTTTTCAGGAACGGCACCCTTGCGGAAGCGATTGATAAATTCCTGCTCGGCAGCGTCGGCAGCTTCGGCGTTGTGGAAGCGCGTGACGATTTCTTTAGCCAGCATGACCTTGGCGTCGCGCGGATTGCGGCCGGCTTCGCACTCTTTCTTGAGCTGCTGAATTTCTTCGTTGCTTCTCATAGAGAGCAGGTCGAACCAGTTCCACATCAGGTCATCGGACAAGGACATGACTTTTCCGAACATTTCGTTCGGTTCTTCAGTGATACCGATGTAGTTGTGTTTGGACTTGCTCATCTTATTGACGCCGTCCAAACCGACGAGCAGAGGCATCGTGATAATGCACTGAGCTTTCTGGTTGTACTGACGCTGCAGCTCACGGCCGACCAAGAGGTTGAAACGCTGGTCGGAGCCGCCGAGTTCGACATCGGCTTCAAGCTCAACAGAGTCGTATCCCTGCATCAGCGGGTAGATCAGCTCGTGCATGGCAATCGGTGCCTGGGAAGCAAAACGCTTGGCGAAGTCGTCGCGTTCAAGCAGACGGGCAAGCGTATAGCGGGATGCGAGTTTGATGAAGCCGGCCGAGCCCAATTTATTGCACCATTCGGAGTTAAAACGAACTTCGGTTTTGTCTTTGTCCAAAACTTTGTAGGCCTGATCGAGATAAGTCTTAGCATTGGCCTCGATCTGTTCACGAGTCAGCGGCGGACGAGTGGTGTTGCGGCCGGAAGGATCACCGATCGCGCTGGTGAAGTCGCCCACAAGGAAGATCACCGTATGACCGAGGTTTTGGAATTGACGAAGTTTGTTCAAGACGACGGTATGACCCAAATGAATGTCGGGAGCCGTGGGGTCAAGACCTAATTTAATTCTCAGAGGTTTGCCGGTTGCTTTCGAACGAGCCAGCTTTTGTTCGAGCTCTTCTTCAACGAGGAGCGTGTCTGTGCCGCGTTTAATCAGCGCCATCGCTTCCTTAATATCTTCCGTTACCGGAAACTTTTTTGCCTGACCAGTATCTGTCATTTTTAGAAAAATCCTGAATTATGTAGGTGGTACCCCGTGAAGACTTGAGAAAATTAATGTTTTATAATCAATCGACTCAAATCCGAAGGGCAGATTTCCAAAACAGCCCTTATTCTACTTTCTCTGCCCGACATTGTCAGATATCGGGGATGTGGGAGTGTTCGTTTTTAATAGAGAGATCAGAGTGAAGCCGTTTAGAACCAAATTTACGAACATTTTGACAGGTCTGGGTGTGACTGCGGCTTTACTGTTTTCCATTCCCTCTTCAGCCGTTTCTCAGGAAACAGCTCTTCCCGGGAAAGGCGAAGTGGTATTAGAGAAAGCCGGCGAGATTGAACTCGGGGATTTGATTCAGCAGTGGGCCAGCGAGATGGATCATGTTTACGCCGAGACCCGCATCCAAGCAAAAGACACGAACAAAAAGATTTTCGAAAGACTGGGCATTAACGACAAAGCGTTTGTTCGTTATGTAAATTCCATTAAAGGTAAAGAGAATCCTTTTGCTCGCCTCCAGACAGGACGTTTGATTCAGGCCCGCCTGACACCGACCGGAGAAGTGATTTCTCTGCGCGTTTTCCGTCCGATTGACTCCTTGTCTCGCGACGTCGCTTATTTCCAGGTCAGCAAAGAATCCGGAAAATTTAAGCACGCCAACTTAAAGAGCGAGATTGACGCTTTCCCGATTGCCTCTTCCGCAGTGATTAAAACTTCACTCGAGAGCGCAGCCGTTTCGGCCAATATTCCTGCCAATGTTTTGACTCAGATCAAAGAAAGACTGAGCACATCGATGGATGTGAACAAAGGTGTTGCCGTCGGCGATTCTTTCAGCGTTATTTATGAACGCCGTCAGATTGACGGTGCCGACCTCGGTTCCGGCAAACTTTTGGCGATTGAATATTTCTCCAAAGGCAAGACCATTGATTCTTACTGGTACGAGGGCGAAGGCGTCGAGGGCTACTTTGATTCCGAAGGCAACAACACGGACATTACGTTCCTGCGTATGCCCTGTGAAGCCCGTGTAACCTCTACTTTCAACCGCGTCCGCAAGCATCCTGTGACGGGACGCCTGCGTCCGCACTGGGGCGTTGACCTCGGTGCACCGCGCGGAACTCCGGTTTACGCAGCCGGCGACGGAGTGATTTCTTCCAAGAAATATCAACGCCGCGGCTACGGTTACTGGCTTGAGCTGACTCATGCCGGCGGTTATAAATCCCTTTATGCTCACTTAAGCAAGTACGCTCCCGGCATGGCCGAAGGCGTCAGAGTTAAGAAGGGACAACTGATCGGATATGTCGGTACTTCCGGTATGGTGACCGGTCCTCATCTTCACTATGAACTGAAGAAGGACGGTCAGCAGATCAATCCGCTCATCGCCGATCTTCGAACCGGAGAAAACCTGAAAGAGGATGCGCTGGAAGATTTCAAGCTTGCAATCTCT
>OCHO01002206.1_pt1 | contig 10619 bp, 10 predicted proteins | sample 1538441 | NCBI WGS metagenome assembly OCHO01 (sample SAMN04571691, study PRJEB22368) | human gut metagenome | biome: human gut; material: stool | host: Homo sapiens | place: Luxembourg | collected 2012-06-29
TGAACTGCACTTTTTACTTTATCCTGTATCTCCTCGGCAACGGAAACCGCCTTAGCTCCACGGCAAAGTATTATACCTATAGACACTGACAGCACATCGTCAACAAGGCCTATCCTGATATTGCCGAAATTTTCCTGCCTAAACCAGAGCTGACGTGGAGTCTTCATAACATGAGCGATACCATAAACGCCCTCTATCTCATTAACAGAGTTTGTAACGATCTGTGCTATAACGTCCTGACTTATGTGCAGGCTTTTTTCTACTTTCTTTGAAACATCATTCATATTTATCCAAGCCTCCCTTTTTAGATATAAAAAAGAAATCCTTCAATCTATACTTATAACCATTATATCATAAAAATCAATAGGTTACAAGTATTTTGAAGGACTTTTTTTATTTGCTGACAAATTTTATTCTACATCATAAATTCTGATGTTTTCATTTGCAACTGAAACTTCGCTAAGGAGGATATCTTTTATCTGTGCCGCTTCGCTTGCAACAAGCCCGTCGCTGTCGGTCTTTACAACGATATTTGCGTTGTCACCGTCAAGATAAACAACACAGTCCTCAAAGCCTGCTGCTTTCACAAGTGTCTCTACCTTGCTCTCCGCAAATTCATCCACAACCACCACGATATAGGGAAGGTATTTATGTCCATTATTGGGGTTCAGTTGTCTTTTGATGAATTTTTCATTATATTCTTTAATGTTTCTACCGCCTCGTCCCTTGAATTCATTCTGTCTATTCTTGCCTGTGCAAAATAATCTGAAGTACTGTCAGTGCTTACGAGCTGTGCGTCGCCGTAATTCACGCTTTGACTTTTCACAACGTCCGTCGCCTTTATCTTGCCGTCTGAGGTCGATACTGCATAATTTATGTATACTGCAAGACCGAGTATCAGCGTCATTCCTGCAAGGATTATCTGCTTTTTGCCTATTATCATGGTCGGTTTTTTCATCTTTATTACCTCTTTCTGTTATTTTCTGCCCTCAACGCAGATCTTACTGCTTGATATACCTAGAACTGTCGAAACCGCTTTAAGCACACGTTCGTTTACTTTTATATCTCCACCTCCTTCGCAAACAATGACAACGCCGCATATCTGCGGTTTTATTATTTTTCTGACCAATGCCTCCTTTTTGCCGTCATTATCAGTTATTACTATCTCGTTTTCATATCTGTCGCTTGTTCTGTCACCATTATTATCTGTGCTTTTGGTAAGATTTTCGGCATAAACATATTCGGTAGTTCCCTCAACTGTCACCATTACCTCGCACTCGCCAACTCCCCTGACTTTAGAAAGAACATCTTTAAGCTCTTTTTCTATCTGCTTTTTGTAGCTGTCCGTATCATCAGTGGCAACGCTTTCCGTGGGAATGCTCTTGCTCTCTGCCGTATTTTTAGCAGGAAACATCTCAGAAACAAATATAAGCAATATCCCTGCAAGACCTACGGCTATCACTATCTTCGTTTTCATAGGAAGCTTTTTAAGAGCCTTTATTTTCCCCTCAACTTTACTTTTCAGCAACGTTTATTCCTCCTGCACGATAACTTGAGTATCAGGCAGATCTTCTGCAATAAGTTTTTCAACAAGCCCTCTGTCGCTTGTTTTAGTCAGATATACCCTTACCGCTGTTATCTCTATTTCATTATATTCATTTATATCTGTGGTTATGTCCACTTTGACGTTTTCTATGCCATTCTTATTCAGCTTATCCAAAAAATATTCTTCAAGCCTGCTTTCGGATTCGGACAGATAATAAAGTTTCGTCGCTGTTGAAACGCTGTCAAACTCAGGCAGATCTGCAAGCTCTGTATAGTCGCTTAGGGTGACTTTGAAGCCATGTCCCATTACAGGCGTTATGACTGCAAGTAAAAGTATCACAGCAAGCACTGATCTAAGCTGTTTTTTCAAAGTTCCCTCAGGTGTGACAATATCCGTCATAGAAGTTATCACGCCTATAATGCAGGCAATAAATATCACTGATTTAACTATATTCACTTTAAGCTCCTGTGTTCATGGCTGTCATTATTACAACTGATGTGGAAATAACGAACATTATAGAATAAGCCGCAAGAATGCTCACACCAATTGATAAAACCGAGTTTATGCTTTTAAGAAGTCCACCACTGTTGCTTATGCCAAAAATATCGTTTATGATCGCACCTATCCACACTGCAAGTTTTACTGCAAGAAGCGTAAGCAAAGGTTTCGCAACTATCACAGACATTATTATAACGCCTATCACGCCGACGCTTGTTCTTATTACGCCTATACTTCCCTTTACCGCTGAATAAGCTTCAGAGACCGAGCCGCCTATGACAGGTATAAAGCTTGAAGCCGCAAATTTAACGGCTCTTGCGGAGAGATTATCAGCCGCCGCTCCTGCAAAGCTTTGAATAGATAACAGCCCAGTAAAAAGGGTCATCACAATGCCAAGCACCCATATGACCAGCTTTTTCACCGACTCTGCAAGGCTTCCAAGGTCAAGAGATGGGTTTATTGCAGAAACAAGGGTCACTGCAAGCACTGCCGACAAAAACGGCACAAGTATCGTATCTGCCAATATACCTGCGCTTTCACATATTATCAGCATAACGCTGTAATAGCCTGCTCCTGCCGCCGCACTACCGCCTGCTGTCGCCACGCTTGAAAATATGGGTATGTAGGACATCATAAAGCTGTTCATTTGTCCCATGGAGGTCTTTACAGAATAAAGGCTGTCGGTGACAGTATCGCTTATAACAAGCACTGTGGTAAGAACACATATGAGCGTGAATACCTTGTCCACTGTACCCTCGGCTGACATTGACCTTACCAACACGCAAAGCATAGTGGCGGCTGTTATTTTCCCGAGCATTATAAGAGGGCTTCGCAAAGCAGCGGTAAAGCTTTCAAATATATGCTTTATCACATCAGAGACACTTATATTTGCGGCAGAGGACGGATCTTCCAAAGTGATGTTATTATCTTCAAGTACAGTTTTTACATCTTCATCACCCTCAAAAGAAAGTCCCTCGTTTATTTCGCTTATGAGCCTGTCATAATATTCATTGTTCTGTTCCTCACTGTCTGCATATACTCCCTGTGGTGTAAACATGACCGCAAGGACTATGATGACAGTGGCAATTATTTTTTTCATATGTTAATCCTATATAAGCAATGCTTTTACTATTTCTACAAACGCTTTGAAAAGCGGCAGCGATACCGAAAGCATTGCAAGCTTTCCTGCCAAAGTGACCTGTGACGCAAGTGCGTTTTCTCCGCAGTCCTTACAATAATCAGATGCAAGCTGTACGATATAGCATATACCAAGTGACTTGAACAGTATGGTAAGATACATATCGTCAATTCCTGACAGAATGAAAAGGTCCTCAAATACAGAGATAAGATCTTTCACAAATGCCACCGAATGAAAAAGCACCAGTGCCGCCGCCGCAAGCACAGCCGCATATTTTATTTCACGACTGTCTTTCTCAATGGCTTTGCACACTATGGTTGAGAAAATACAAAAGCACGCTATTGTAAATATTTTCATTAATACAATCCAAACACTTCTTTTATCGTTTCAAATAGATTTCCGATCTGCCTTACTATCATAAGCAGAACGACAATAAGCCCTGCAAGAGTTGTCATCATTGCCTGCTCGTCACGCTCCGCTCGTTTCAGCAAGAGATTTAACACGGCAACGATAATTCCTATGGCAGCGATTTTGAAAATAAGATCTATGTCCATAAAATTTTGTTCCCTTCATTATGGTTATCCTTTGCTATGGCTATATTAGCAGAATAGCGATAAAAGCCCCGCTGAGAACGCCCAAAGCCCTGCATAGCCGCACCTGTGAGGTGAAATTCTCTGAAAGTCTGCTTATCTGCTCGTCAAGTGCGGCAAGGCTCATGGAAATGTATGCAAGCTGTCCATTTGTGTCTGTTGTACCGAGTTTTTCAAAAAAATCTATGGCGGTCTGCCTGATTTCATTGTCAAAAAGCTTTGACTTATATATATCCTCGGTTATTCTTCTGCGAACATCAGGCGAAGAGGTATCTTGCGACAAAAATGTAAAGTCAGAATAATCCTTCTGCAAGCTAAGCTTTAAGATAATTTCCCCGAAAGTCATTCCACCCTCAACCATTGCCCTTGTTTCAAATATCAACCGTCTGAGAAGCTTGAGATATTTCATTTGCCGTATCTTGTCCGTCGCCATTGCACAGCCCATTTGTGTGCAGGCGGATATGATCAGCACACAGCCTATTAGCTTTATCATTTCATGCTCCTGTTTTTGTAAATGATACCAGCCTGCCACACATTGTTCCTGTGCCTAGTACCGCAAGTGCGTCGAAAGCCTTGTCTTTTATGAGTTTTGAGATATAACGCCGCTTTTTAAGCTCATCAAGGCTTGAAGCATGGCATGAAGCAATAAGCTTCACTCCTGAGTTGAGCGCATACTGCAAAGCTTCGTTGTCCTCAGAAGAACCTATCTCGTCGCATATGAGTATTTGCGGTGACATAACCTTGACAGCCGTCATTATACCCTCATATTTGTTGTAGGAATTAAACACGTCCGTCATTGCACCTATAAGATTTTGCGGCTCACCTGCCACTGTTGCGGCAAACTCGTTTCGCTCGTCTATAAGCGCAACACGCCAGCGTTCTCCAAGCTTTCTTGCAAGATCACGAAGCACTGTAGTTTTTCCTCCCGAGGGCGGTGAAGCAATAAGCAGGCTCATTGGTTTGTCAGAAAAGCATTTTGCATATATCTCGTCTGAGCTGCCTATCATTTCACGAGCTATCCTTATATTAAGAGAAGATATATTTTTTACCGACTCCACGGCATAACTCCTTGCAGGATCAAGAACGGCAGTTCCGCAGAAGCCTACTCTGCACCCTCCTGAAACCGTTATGTAGCCTCTTGCTATCTCACGGTGAAAGCTGTGAAGAGAATTCTGAAATGCTCGCTGATAGATAGTTTCAATATCCTCTGTGGTAACTTGAACGCTATCCCCGATATTGTTCATTAGTCTGCCGTTATCATTAACGAAATACTCTTTCGAGAATATGGTAACAGACAGCCGTCTACCTCTGCGAAGCCTTATTTCCTGTATCCTGTCACGCTCTATTTCTGGCACTGACATAATCGCTCCCCTTATGCGAGGGGTGAGCAGTTCGTAAACGTATTTTATCTTGCTGACTTCTCTTATCATTTTTTCACGCTCCTTTTGACTTGTCCTATGAAATAACTATGCTGTGAGCCTGCATTTTAGTACAAGATATTTGTATTCTCCTACATACGCAGATATCCATTATTGTATTTAATTATCACGCAAAATGCTTGAAATACTGTTGTATTTGTGATATAATGTTAATGCAATATGCACAAATATTGTGAAGATAAAAGAAACATACAAAACAAAGGAGAAAATTATGAACAACAGCTTAACTGAAGAACAGGTAAAAGTACTGAATATGTCACAAAGCGTGATAAATGAGGTAAGAAAGGTCATTATCGGCAAGGACGAGATAATCATAAAAGTCTTGCTGTCCATACTTGCAGGCGGTCATATCCTTATTGAGGATATTCCAGGAGTAGGAAAGACCACTCTTGCCGTGGCTCTTTCAAAGGCGCTTTCACTTGACTATAAAAGACTACAATTCACCCCTGATGTTTTGCCAACAGACGTGACAGGTTTTACCATACTAAATAAAGAAACACACAAGTTTGAATATAAACAGGGTGCAGCGCTCACAAATCTTTTTCTTGCAGACGAGATAAACAGAACCTCAAGTAAGACGCAGTCTGCGCTTCTTGAAGTAATGGAGGAGGGCAAGGTAACTGTAGATGGTATCACACATAAAATGCCTGACCCTTATATCGTTATCGCAACGCAAAACCCGGTTGGCTCTATAGGCACGCAAATGCTCCCTGAATCGCAAATGGACAGATTTATCGTAAGGCTCACAATGGGTTATCCTAATCTTGAAAGCGAAGTCGCAATGCTAAAATCCAAGCAAAATCTCGTCCCTGTGGATAATGTAAGGCCTGTGGTGTCTGCGGAGGATATCCTTCAGGCAAGGAAAGTTGTGGAAAATATTTATGTTTCAGATCAGGTTTTCCAGTATATCGTTATGCTTGCAAATGCAACCAGAAACAATGAATATATAAAGTTAGGTCTTTCACCTAGAGGAACTATCGCACTACTAAGAATGACAAAGGCGACAGCGCTTCTTAAGGGCAGAGATTATGTCATCCCCGATGACGTTATATACAGCTTCAAGGACGTTGTTCTTCACAGACTTGTGTTCAGCTCAAAGGCAAAGATAAATGGCTTCACAGGAGAACAGATACTCAAAGGAGTTATTTCCTCAGTTCAGGTTCCAAGAGTTAGCAAGTAACGGAGGAGCAAATGCTGGTTTTATATATAATATTATTTATCGCCTCTATCTTTTTCTATATATTATATGTGGGTAGCTTCTCTTTTTATCTCTTTGCATTTTTACTTGTTATGCCTATAATCTTATTCGTTATGCTCAAAAAAATGTCAAAGAAAATAAGCGTTGGTTTTGTGAACACTCAGAAAACCGCAGGCAGATCGTCAAAGATACCTGTTGTGCTGAGACTGCAAAACCGCTCAAAGTTGCCTGTTGCCAATATGATTATAGAGATAGAATATTACAACACTCTTGACGGCGACAAAAATACAATGAAGATAAATACTCCCCTTTATCCTGATGATGTTCAGTATCTTACTTTGCACGTTTCTGCAAAACATTATGGCACAGTGCGCATGAACATAAAACGCTGTCGCATTGTGGATATGCTGAAGCTTTTCAAGATAAGAGTAAGCACCGATGCTGCTTCCAGACTTTTTGGCGAAAGTACGTTCACTATAGTTCCTGACTATATACCTATTGAAAACAACATTGCGAATTATGCTGAAATGGGTCTTGAAACCGATGATTATTCCAAGACCTCAAAGGGCGATGATCCCTCGGAGATTTTTGATATACACGAATATCATGATGGTGACAAAATAAACAGGATACACTGGAAGCTTACTGCAAAGCAGGATAAGACCATGGTCAAGGATTACTCTCTGCCAATATCAAACTCTATCGTGCTTATGGCGGATCTCCACCTTGATACAAATACAGACGATTATATGCTCGTATATGATACTCTTGTAGAGGCTATAGCGTCTATATCCTATTATCTCATAGAAAATGACACACCTCATAAGGTAGTGTGGTATGATAAAAAGAAAGATTTGAGCGAAGTAGTGAACGTTACAGACGAAGAAAGTGCAAGGCTGCTTATAAGTCTGCTGTTGCAGGCTTCTGTTTATGATGAGCCTGACTTGTCTATGATAAATTACATCAATGAGCCTGAGAGATATAAATGCGGTCACTTGATGTATTTTTCTCCCGCATATAACAGCAATCTCAGCGGCGTTATGAACGATAACGATCTGGCATTCCGCTATTCCTATATGCTTATCACAAATAAAAAGAAAGACGACGTTATAAACGATGAGTTTGCAGAGGTCGTGAACGTTACTGCAAAACACGTTGCCGAAAGCATACAGGAAATATGTCTATAAAGGTGACAACATGAAAAAGAAAAGAATAAAAAGCAAAAACAAAGATATAGGATTTATCAGCAGCAATGGTATCTGCATTGACGGAGATATCCTTATGAATTGTGAGCGTGAGCATAATTCAGGCTCATTTCTATGGTTTCAGATACTTCTGACCTTTGTGGCGACCATATGCACAGCGTTTATGGCAGTATCATTCCTTGATATGGAAATATACAAGACCACAATCATATATTACTCCGCCATGCTTTCACTTGTGTTTGGTCTGATGAAATCGTCACACAAGATAATTAAGTTTTCTGCACTTGGTGTTATGATACTTCATGTAATTTACCTTGTGAGCAGGATAACTACAATAAAATACGGCTTGTTCGTTGTTATAGACAGATATCTTTCAAGGGCAAATCAACCTAACTCAACTCTTGGCGTTCAGCTTAGTGGAATTTCTACTATCGACTACCCATATCTTGCGTCAAATTTTTTCGTATTTTTTATAACTCTTGTTTGCCTTGGAACGGCAGCAGCCTGCCTTTATAGGATAGATTTTCCACTGCTGTTCATCATTACATTTCCTGTTTTCGAGCTTGGAATGTATTGGGGCTGGGAGCCATCAATGTGGACTGTTATTGGTCTGTTTGTATGCTGGGTGACAGTGCTTGCACTGCACATAATAAACCACACAACTAACAAGGCAGGAAGAAAAAACACCTTTGCGGTGCATGAGCGAAAACGCACGTTTTATTTTACATCTGAAAAGCAAAAAGCTTGTTTCTATAACGTATTCATGAAATTCACGGCTATTTTAAGCTCGTTGGTACTTGTAGTTATAATGCTTTTCTCAGCAATAACAGGCTTTACACGTCCTGAGTCATTTGCAAAATACAGACATGATATTTCTACAGCAGTGTCAAATTTCTCTCTCTCTGACCTGAGAAATGCTTTTTCAGATTATGACGGCGGATTTGATCTATTTGGTATAAAAACAGTTGGTGGCACAAACGGAGGCGTTCTTGGAAAGACAGCAGGCATTAGCTTCAACGGCTCAACAGCACTAAAAGTGGTCACTCCAAAATTCTCTAATACACTATATCTCCGTGGATATGTAGCAGGCGTTTATAACGACAATAGCTGGACTCCTGTTGACGTGAATGGCAATGAAGACACCTTCTCTGATGATTTTGAGCAAGGCAAGATATGGGTGCAGGATCTGGATTATGACCTTATCCAACGCAAATATGCGGATCTGACCCCTGCTCAGATTTCTGTATCTGTTCTCGGCGCAAGCAAGAAATTTGTGTATGCGCCATACGCTTCTTTATATTCAAGTGATGGAAACACAGACGATAAAAAAATGCGTCCTACCACTGAGTCATATGTCAAATTAAGTTCAACAAAGTATTCTCTTTACTATTTTGACCCCTCTCTTATAGAAGAAAGGCTTGAAGCTCTCCCTGAGGCTATAGCCACAGAAGTGCCTGCATTGTCTGTTAATAAGGACAGAGGTGTTGACGCTTACTCAGAGTTTGTTCACCAAAAATATATGGACGTTTCAAAGTCTGACGAGCTTGATAAGGCATATAAAGAGATACTTAGTGAATATCTTGGCGTGGATATTTACCACAAGGGTGATTGGACTTATGAAGAAATAAGCACTGCAATAAAAAACTATTTCTCTGATAACTTCACTTATACCCTTGAACCGGGTGTTACTCCAAAAGGTGAAGATTTCATAGATTATTTTTTAGGTACACAAAAGGAGGGCTATTGTTCATATTTCGCAACAGCAGGTGCAGAGCTTTTAAGAATGTTTGGCTATCCGTCAAGATATGTAGAGGGATATGTGGTGCTTAATTCACAGCTCGATGAGCCTGAAGATGATTCAACATACGAGGTAAGTGTAAAGGACAAATGTGCGCACGCATGGGCTGAGGTATTTATAGACAATGCAGGTTGGTATCCTGCAGAATTCACACCAGGTTATGATAATGATAATCCTAATCTTACACAACAAGAGAAAGACCCTAAGGAAGTTACAACGACTAAAAGCACAGAAAGCAAGCCTACGACTACCACACAAAATGGCGGTCAGGGTGGCACTACTTCAGTGGTTACTAAAAAGCCTGCAAACAGTTCAAAAGCTTCAACAACAAAGAAAACAAATTCTGCAAGCAACGGACATGGTGCCGGAGTGATGTCAGGCGCTGGGAAAACTTCTGTTTCATCAAGAGTAACAGAAAACAACAGCGACCATGGCTCATTTGTAGGAATTTTCATCACACTGGGCGGACTTCTGCTTATAGCCTTCGGCGTTGTAGTCCATAGAGATGTAAAAGTAAAGAAAATGCGTTCGGAACTAAGTAATGGGGACAATAGATCACGCACTGTGGCGGTATATCGCTATATGCTCAAATATTTAAAGCTTATAGGCATTGCCGACAGCAGAAATATTACAGACTTACAGCTTTGTGACAGGTTAACAGAAAAATGCCAGGAAATGCAAATCAATGATTTCTCTCATATGATAAAATATATCGGAGAACTTGCAGTCAAAGCGGAAATGAGCAACTCAGTAATATCTGATGAGGAACTCGAAACTGCACTTTCTTATTTTGAAATCGTAAAGGACAAGATCGTCCTGCCAAAGCTTTCGGGTGCTAAGCTTCTTAATGCAAAATTTGTTTACTGTCTATATTAGAGGAAGAAAGCCACGCTTGGTGTGGCTTTTTTAACTTCAATGATATTACAAAAAAGCTGATAGGTGATTTTTTCATATGAAATATATGTTTAATGCAAATATGGATATGATAATATCAGTAGGATAACTTTTTGAATATTTTAGAAAGGAATGATCGGATTGCGAAAAATAAAAAATACAATAATATTTATTGTTACAGTTGCTATACTTACAATGTTCTGCTCTTGCTGTAAACGCTCTGAGATAAAACTGGGATCCGGCAACGAAGGTGGTATATATTATAAATTTGCTGACACTCTCAGTGATATTGATGAAAACATCACAAATATAA
>OCHO01002220.1_pt1 | contig 10585 bp, 9 predicted proteins | sample 1538441 | NCBI WGS metagenome assembly OCHO01 (sample SAMN04571691, study PRJEB22368) | human gut metagenome | biome: human gut; material: stool | host: Homo sapiens | place: Luxembourg | collected 2012-06-29
AGGAAAAGCGCATCGAGGGCATCACCGGCCTGAACGATGAGACCAACCGCAAGGGCATGCGCATCGTGGTGGATGTGCGCAAGGACGCCAACGCACAGGTCATCCTGAACCAGCTGTATCAGTACACCCAGCTGCAGGACACCGTGGGCGTCATCATGCTGGCCATCGACCACAAGGTGCCGAAAGTCCTCACTCTGAAGCAGATGCTGCAGAAGTATGTGGAGTTCCAGGACGAAGTGGTGCGCCGCCGCACCCAGTACGACCTGAAAAAGGCCAAGGAGCGCGCCCACATTCTGGAAGGTCTGAAGAAGGCTACCGACATCGTGGACGAACTCATTGCCACCATCCGCGCCTGCAAGGGCGGCATGGCCGAGGCCAAGGCTGCCATCATGGAGCAGTTCGGCTTCGACGACCCGCAGGCAGACGCCATCGTGAAATTGCAGCTGGGCCGTCTGGCCGGTCTGGAAATTCTCAAGATCGAGGAAGAACTGAACGGCCTGCACGCCAAGATCGAGAACTGGGAAGCCATTCTGGCCGACGACGCCCGGGTGCTGGCCATCGTCAAGGACGAACTGCTGGAGATGAAGAAGCGCTTCGGCGACGAGCGCCGCACCGAAATCCAGTCCGTCACCGGTGAGGTGGATATCGAGGATCTGATCGCCGAGGAGCAGTGCGTCTACACCCTGACCGAGGCCGGTTATATCAAGCGTCAGCTCAAGGCCACCTATCAGGCACAGCGCCGCGGTGGACGCGGCATTTCCGGCATGACCCGCAAGGAAGAAGACATCGTGCAGGAGATGTTCGTCGGTTCCACCCATGATTATGTGCTGTTCGTCACCGATAAGGGCCGCCTGTTCCGCATCAAAGGCTACACCATCGCCGAGGGCAGCCGCACCAGCAAGGGCAGCAACATCGTCAACCTGCTGCAGCTGGCCGAGGGCGAAAAGGTCACCAATATGATCTGCCAGAGCAAGGATGCCGAGCAGTCGGGCGGCTATGTGACCATGGTCACCAAGCAGGGCCTGATCAAGCGCACCCCGCTGGAACAGTACGCCAACATCCGCAAGACCGGCCTGATCGGCATTGCCCTGAATGAGGGCGACGCCCTGGCCTGGACCCGCCTGACCACCGGCCACGATATGCTCATCGTTGCCACCCGCAACGGTCAGGCCATCCGCTTCAACGAAGAAGATGCCCGCCCCATGGGCCGCAGCGGCCACGGCGTGCGCGCCATCAAGCTGGCCGAAGGCGATGAAGTGGTGGGCGTGTGCATCTGCCGCGAGGGCGGCACGGTGCTGACCGTGACCGAGAACGGCAAGGGCCGCCGCTCCGACATCGACACCTACCGCGTCACCGCCCGCGGCGGCAAGGGCATCCGCAACTACGACGCCGCCAAGGACAAGGTGGCCGCCGTGAAGATCGTGGACGATGTGGACGATGTGCTGCTGAGCAGTCAGGAGGGCATCATCATCCGCCTGCACGTCAACGAGATCCCGCTGCAGAGCCGCTACGGCTCCGGCGTGCGGGTGATGCGTCTGGGCGAGAACGACAAGGTGATGGTGCTGGCCCGCACCGACCACGACGACGAGGCACAGACCGAGAAGATCGACGCTTCTGAGGCCGATGCCGAGCCCACCGCTGAGCAGCTGGCCGAGATGGAAGCCGCCGATGCCGCGGCAGAAGCCGAAGCGCCTGAGGCGGAAGAAAAGACAGAAGAATAATTTTTCTGCCGGTCAAATCATGAGAAAATCCCCCGTATATTGTTTTGATACGATATGCGGGGGATTTTTTGCGATAAAATAGAGCTTTGGCTTTTCAGAAGCGCGAAAAGCCGCTATAATAGAACCAGCCTTTGCGGAATAAACATGAACACAGAAAGTGGTTTGAGGAAGTATGACAGCAGAAAAGAAGCCCCTGAAAAATCCCGAGATCAGCGTCATTGTGCCTGTCTATAAAGTAGAAAAGTATCTGAACGAGTGCATTGACTCCATTCTGGCCCAGACCTTCACGGATTTTGAAGTCATTCTGGTGGACGACGGCTCCCCGGACAACTGCCCGGCGATGTGCGATGCGGCGGCAGAGCGGGATGAGCGTGTGCGGGTGATCCATAAAGCCAACGGCGGAGTGAGTACGGCCCGTAATGCTGGTTTAGCAGCAGCTCGTGGAAATTGGGTTGGATTTGTAGATTCAGACGATGTGATTGATAAAACCTATCTGGAAAAGCTGTATTGCGCTGCAAAACAGTCCGGCGCAGAGATCGCGGCCTGCAATATGCTGTTTATGCAGGAGGATGGAATCCCTTGCCGGTATCAGGAACGACCGCTTCGCACAGAAGTTCTTTCACAGGACGAAGCCATCCATCGGATGCGGCTTACGCCACTGATTCAGGCGACAACAAGACTACACCGCCGGGATATTCTGGAAGGAGTGGTCTTCCCTGTTGGAAAGAACTATGAAGATGCCTTTACTACACCGGAAATTTTTGAACGTGCAACTGCGGTTGCCTGTGTTGAGGAAAAGCTGTACCATTATCGGGTGCAATCAGCAAGTATTATGCATGGAAAGGCAAACTTGAAAAATCTGGATGAAATCGACGCCAACTATGGTCTGCTGCAATGCACACTGCGGCACGGCAAAAAGGACGCGGCTTATCTGCAATATGCGCTGATGAAACGATATTTCCGCAACATAAAAAAGCAGCTTTCGCCGGAACTGCTGCAGGATGCCCGGGTGAAGCAGGCGGAGACGCTTATTGTACAGGCAAAAACGGAGATCATGCAGGGTGGTGCCTGCACCCTGCGCAATGTGCTGGAAACGGCGCTCTGCTTTGTGGCCCCGCAACGCTACCATGCCTACAAATACCACAGAAACACGGCCCGGAAGGAGACAGCACGGTGAACGAGCAGAATGCAAACCAGTCCCTTGCACAGCCCGAGATCAGCGTCATCGTGCCAGTGTATCAGGTGGAGCGCTTTCTGCCGGCGTGCATCGACTCACTTCTGACGCAGACTTTTGCGGATTTTGAGCTCATCCTTGTGGATGATGGCTCCCCGGATGGCTGCCCAGTGCTGTGTGACGCGGCGGCAGAAAAAGACAACCGTGTGCGGGTGCTCCATAAACCCAACGGCGGCGTCAGTACCGCCCGCAACGCGGGGCTTGATATGGCACGCGGAAAATGGATCGCATTTGTGGATTCGGATGATTCGGTGCAGCCGGATTATCTGGAAAAGATGCACACGGCAGCGCTGGCAGCGGGTGCGGACATTGCCCTTTGCGGCGGGCAGTGTGTGGATGAAGAAGGCGGGGTCATCGGCCCGGGAGAGCCGCGCATCACAGATGAAGTGATGGACCGGGAAGAAGCCCTGCGGCGGCTGGTCACGCCGGAATATCAGGTGCCCTGGAACAAGCTCTACCGCCGGGAACTGTTCGATGGTCTGCGCTACCCGGAAGGGAAAGCTTTTGAAGACACCGCTTTCCTGCCGCAGGTGCTGGAGCGGGCCGCCTGCGTGTGCGGCACGGCGGGCTACCCCTACAACTACCGCATCGTCTCCGGCAGTGCGATGCACCGCAAAACCACCCTGAAAACGCTGGACTGGGTGGAAGCGTGGTACCGTTTATTCGAGGTGCTGTACCAAAACGGCATCACCGACACCCTGTGCGCGGCCTACCGCCCGATCTTCACGGCGCTGTGGGGCACATGGTTCCAGCTGACGCCGGAGCAGCGCCGCAGCCCTCGGATGCAGGAAGCCTTTGATTACGAGCGCACGGCCCGCCGCCAGCTGCGGCAGGCCCATGCCGTCACGCCCGGGAATATCTGGGCGGCGCTGGTGTGCGCGGTGTCGGTGCAGAAGTATCTGGACCGGTGCCGCCGCCGTGCCGAAAAGCGGAAATGAGGAGTTTAGTGTGAAAGAGGAACAGAACACCCGGCCTGCCATCAGCATCATCGTGCCGGTGTATAAGACAGAACGCTTTTTGCCCGCGTGCATTGCGTCCATTCAGGCCCAGACCTTTGCGGATTTTGAGCTGATTTTAGTGGACGACGGCTCCCCGGACAACTGCCCGGCCCTGTGCGACGCGGCGGCGGCCAAAGACCGCCGCATCCGGGTGGTGCACCAGAAAAACCGGGGTCTGAGCGGGGCCCGCAACGCCGGGCTGGACGCGGCCCGGGGCGAGTGGGTGGCCTTTGTGGACTCGGACGACACCATCACGCCGGACTTCTGCGAAAAGCTCTACGCGGCGGTGCAGGACACCGGTGCCCAGATGGTCGTGTGCAATTACCGGCAGGTGGACGAAGCGCTGCAGCCCATTGAGGAGCAGTATCTGCATGTGCGGCGGGAGACCATCACCCCCGCGCAGGCACTGGAACGCAGTACCCTTTTGCCCTATATGGTAGTGTGGAATAAGCTGTATCACCGCAGCATTTTTGACGGCCTGCGCTTTGCCGAGGGCAAGCTGAACGAAGACACCATGCTCATCTCCTACGCCTACGAAAAGGCTGAGAAAATTGCTAATATCCCGGATGCACTGTATCTCTACCGCAAAGTGGCGGGCAGCATCGTGAACAGCAAAGTCACCCTGCGCAACCTCGACCGGGTGGAAGCAAACTACACCGTGTTCGAGTGCGCCCGCCGCCACGGGGTCACCGGCTCGCTGTGCGAGCTGTACTGGGTGCTGCTGCACTCGCTCATCGACGTGAGCTGGCACCTCACCGCCGAAGACCGCCGGACGCCCCGCATGAAACAAGCGCGCGATTATGAACGCACGGCCCGCCGGGAACTGCTGCAGGCCCACGGCCTTACCCTGCCCGCGCTGGGCAACACCCTGTGCTTTATCCTGTCGCAGGACCGGTATTTTGACCGCCGCTGGAAAAAAGAGAGGTAAAAACGAAAAAACGCCGGTTCGTCTGGACTTCTGCCCCGAAGTGTGATAAGATGAACGGGATCACAATACCCGTGGGGGAGTAGCAGGCGCTTTTGCAGGGCGCAGCAAGTCAACATAATGACCGTTGGTTCCGGTCTGGCTTGCTTTCATTTGCGAGACTCATGTGTTTTTGGCGCAGTTTCTGCACCCGTACACATGGAGTCGATGAGAAAAAATTGACCCGGTCTGGACGTGCACGCGCCTGGACCGGGTTTTGTATTGCCCGAGATCTCTGGTCAATTTCAGGAGGCAGACAATATGGAATGGAGTTTTGTATTTTTCCTCAACAGCGCCCTGCTGGGCGTGGGCCTTGCCATGGATGCATTTTCGGTGTCCATGGCCAACGGCCTGCACGACCCGCACATGGGCAAAGGCAACATGGTGAAGATCGCAGGCACCTTCGGCATCTTTCAGGCCGCCATGCCCATGATCGGCTGGGTGTGCGTGCACACCATCGTGGAGCTGTTTGCGTCCTTTGAGACGTTCATCCCGTGGATCGCGCTGGCACTGCTGGGCTACATCGGCGGCAAGATGCTGGCAGACGGCATCCGGGGCGAAGAAGCCGAAGAAGCCGCCGAGCTCAGCGCCGGTGCGCTGTTCATGCAGGGCGTGGCCACCAGCATCGACGCCCTTTCGGTGGGCTTCACCATCTCGGAGTACGGCTGGCTGATGGCACTGGTGGCATCCCTCATCATTGCTGCCGTCACCTTCTTCATCTGTATGGCGGGCCTGCGCATCGGCAAAAAGTTCGGCACCCAGCTTTCCGGCAAGGCCAACATTCTGGGCGGCGTCATCCTCATCGGCATCGGGCTGGAGATCTTTATTTCCGGGGTGTTCTAACGGCGTTTGTTCTCTTTTGACGCACAAAAGAGAACCAGAAAGGACGGCGGTGCCCGCAGGGCATGAAAGCCCCAGTGGGACTTTTAAGCCGCAGACCGGTTTGCGAAGCAAATGCCGTGTGTTCAGCGCGGCAAGGGCACGGCGATTTCGATGTGCTTGCAGCCGGGCGGGGATTGTTCTCTTTTGGCACCAAAAGAGAACCAGAAAGGACGGCGGTGCCCGGAGGGCATGAAAGCCCCAGTGGGACTTTTAAGCCACAGACCGGTTTGCGAAGCAAATGCCGCGTGTTTAGCGCGGCAGGGGCACGGCGATTTCGATGTGCTTGCAGCCGGGCGGGGATTGTTCTCTTTTGGCACCAAAAGAGAACCAGAAAGGACGGCGGTGCCCGGAGGGCATGAAAGCCCCAGTGGGGCTTTTAAGCCGCAGACCGGTTTGCGAAGCAAATGCCGCGTGTTTAGCGCGGCAAGGGCACGGCGATTTCGACGCGCTGGAGCCACGAACTAGGGGCTGCTCGCCCCTAGTGACCCCAAAGCAGAAGTCGAAGCGGAAAAATGCTAGCCGCTTCGCTAAACGCATTTTTTCGCTTCTCCGATTGATAGGCCCCTCAGCCGCTGCGGCGGCAGCTCCCCGCAGGGGAGCGGGGTGCGCCCTCTCCGTTACCTTCCGTGAAAATTGAAAGCCAGAAAATCCGCAGATTTTCTGGCTTTCTTTATTTTCGAATAAACTTCTGGTCTTTCTCCGGCACGCCGCCCTCATCCGAGACATACCGTTCCACCCGCATATGCAGGTCGTACTTGCTGCGCAGGGCCGCGATGGTCTGCATCATGGGCGAAGCGTGGTGCACGTCGATGGCGCTCTGGTCGGCCCAGCTGTCGATGAGCAGCACGGTCTCCGGGTCATCGAAGGGGGTAAAGTAGTCGTATTTCAGGTTGCCCGGCTCGGCGCGGATGGCGTCCACTGTGCCGGAAGAAACCATTTCTTCGGCAAACTTCCGGGCGCTGCCGTCCCGGCCGGTGTAGTACAGGTTCACGGTGATGCTCATGGGGCAAGGCTCTCCTTCCAGAATGTTCCACGCGGAACAATTTATTTTGCCGTCTCCGGTTCAAAGTAGTCGGCATATTCCTCGGTCAGCTTCGAGCCCAGTCGCCGGATGCCGCCGTAAAGGTGCCGCTCCACCAGCGGCTCAAAGGCGGCCAGGTCGCACCGCTCGATGGCATTCAGCAGGTTCTGGTGGTCGGCGATGACCTCATCCAGCCCGCCGCTGGTCATGGTGTCCAGCATCCGAAAACGGCTGTAGTCGGCGTGGGCGTTCTGCAATGTGCGCCACAGGTACATCTTGTCCATGGCGGCGAACCAGGTCTCGTGCAGGATGCGGTCCGCATCGCACAGCTTGTTGAAATCCGGTTCCCGGACCCGGGCAAGGGCGGTGTAGGCGTCCACCCGCCTGCGGATGAGCGCCCGCTGCTCCGGCGTGCACCGGGGTGTGAAGTCCCGCAGGACCCGGGCTTCCACGGCGGTGCGCTCGTAGATCAGCTCGTCCACGATGCGCCGGTTCAGCCGGGTGACGGTGGTGCCTTTGTACGGCACGATCTTCACCAGCCCGTTCTCCTGCAGTTTTTGCAGCACCACCCGGATCAGGCTGCGCGGCGCACCGAACCGGGCACACAGAGGGTTCTCGCTCAGCAAGGAACCGGGCCGGAGGGTCAGGTCGATGATCTCCCGCTCCAGCACGGCGTAAATTTCAGCGTCGGTCTTGTATTGTTCCATACCTCTCACCTATTGGAATGATGCATTTGCCCTTCGGGCAAACATGAGGCACCCTTCGGGCATGATGTTTCCGCTTGCGCGGAAATGATGCAGCCGCCTGCGGCGGCCATGATGCGCTCGGGGCGGGCCCCTCGCAATTTTTCATGTGCCCGCAGGCACACATCATTTTGCCGCAAAGCGGCAATCATCATTTGTCCGAAGGACAACATCATGTTTGCGCAGCAAATACATCATTTATAAAAACTTCGTCCACACTTCCCCTTCCGGCAGCGGCAGGGTGAAGGCCATGGGCTCCCCGCTTTCCGGGTGCCGGAACTGCAGGCCGCAGCTCTGCAGGGCGATATTGCCTTTTACCCGGCTGCCGTACTTGCCGTCCCCGGCCAGCGGATGCTTCCGGGAGGCAAACTGCACTCTTATCTGATGGGTGCGGCCGGTGTGCAGCGTGATCTCAGTCAGGCTGTTCTCCCCTGCTGTCTGCACGATGCGGTATTCCAGCACCGCTTCCCGCACGCCTTTGCGCGGGCGGCTCACCGGGAACACCCGGCCCTTGCGGCTGTCCTTGAACAGGTAGTCCCGCAGGGTGCCGCCTTCCGGCAGACGTTCGTCCGGCCCGCCGGCGATGACGGCCCGGTACTGCTTGACGAACTGCGGCGCTTCTGCCCTGCCCTCGGCCCGGCCGTCCTGCACAGCGTAGGCGTTCTGGCTCTGGGTGACCTGGCGGCTCAGTTCTGCGGCCGCCTTCGGCGTTTTGGCAAACACCATCAGGCCGGACACGCCGGTGTCCAGCCGATGCACCACGCCCACAAAGGCGTCCGGGGCGTTCCAGTGCTGCCGCAGGGCGGCGGGTACGCCTTCCTCGCTGGAAAGCCCGACAGGCTTGTCCACCACCACAAGGGCCGCATCCTCGTACAGGATGTTCACAGCTTGCCCTCGGCGAGGAGGGCCTTCAGCTTCAGGATGCCCGCGATGGTTTTGCCGTCCTTGATCTCACCGCTCATGACCATCTCGTAAGCCTTTTCCAGCGGCACGCGGTCGGGGGTGAGAAATTCGTCGTCGTCCAGATGCATGTGGGTCTCGTGCAGGCCGGTGGCCACCCAGGTGTAGATGACCTCGGTGTCGTAGCCCACGGTGGGGAAAAACTCGCCCAGCGAGGTGTACTTGTCGGCGGTCAGGCCGCACTCCTCCTCCAGCTCGCGCTTGGCGGCCTCGAAGGGGTCCTCACCCTTTTCCAGCTTGCCGGCGGGCAGCTCCCACAGCTCCTGCTGCATGGCGTAGCGGAACTGCCGCACCATGCAGATGGTGCCATCCGCAAAATACGGCACGATGCACGCGCCGCCGTGGTGATGCACCACCTCGCGTGTGGCAGTCTTGCCGTTTTCCAGCAGGGCGGTGTCCTTTGTCAGAGTGATGACCCGGCCCTCAAAGAGCACCTCGCTGGTGAGCGTTTTTTCGTAATGTGTGGTCTTCTCCATTTTATTACCCTCTTTGCCCGGCACAGCGCCGGTTTTCTATGGCTTCAGTTTACGGCAAAGAGCGGTTTGTTGTCAATAATAAGATGGAGAGAAAATACGATTTAGAATGCCCTCCGTTTCACTCTGGGCATCTTCAGCGGAAATATTATTTTTAATTTGCGAAAAAGAAAAGCCTGCGGGCTTTTCTTTTTCGCTTTTTCACGGGAAGGGTCGTAACGGCAAACAGCATCTGCTGACGCTGCAGCGAAAGCCGCTTCTGGCTTATTTTGGCAAGGCAGTCAAAGCAAACCTGCTCAAAACCCGAAAATCCGCGCCAGCGCTCACTTTAACACGCTAAAGACGTACAAAAGCGCTAAAAATTTTTTTTATTTTTTGGTGCGTTTGTTGGGCGGTTTGCGTTTACTTTGCGGGCAGAATTTGCTATTATAGTATACAAGCAATAGTGCCTTTTATGGGGTTCTCCGGTCCCAGCGGGCATATTGCCCCGCGCAAAAGGTACCAAATTCTGAATAATGGAGGAAGAAAAATGCCTAGAGCAAAGCAAACTATGGATGGCAATACCGCTGCCGCCCATGTAGCGTATGCCTACACGGACGTGGCTGCCATCTACCCCATTACCCCGTCTTCTCCGATGGCTGACTCTGTGGACCAGTGGTCTGCAGCCGGTCAGAAGAACATCTTCGGCAACCAGGTCAAGGTCGTCGAGATGGAGTCTGAGGCAGGCGCTGCTGGCGCTGTGCACGGCTCTCTGGGTGCAGGTGCTGTTACCACCACCTTCACCGCTTCTCAGGGCCTGCTGCTGATGATCCCCAACATGTACAAGATCGCTGCTGAGCAGCTGCCCTGCGTGTTCGATGTTTCTGCACGTACCGTTGCTACCCAGTCCCTGAACATCTTCGGTGATCACAGCGACGTTATGGCATGCCGCCAGACCGGCTTCGCAATGCTGGTCGAGAGCAGCGTGCAGGAAGTCATGGACCTGTCCCCTGTTGCCCACCTGGCAGCAATCGAGGGCCATGTTCCCTTCCTGAACTTCTTCGATGGCTTCCGTACTTCTCATGAGTACCAGAAGATCGAGAAGTGGGATTACGCCGATCTGAAGGAAATGTGCAACATGGAGGCCGTGGAGGAGTTCCGCAAGAAGGCTCTGAACCCCGAGCACCCCAAGATGCGCGGTTCTCACGAGAACGGCGACGTGTTCTTCCAGCATCGTGAGGCTTGCAACGCTGTTTACAACGCTCTGCCTGCTGTTGTTGAGAAGTACATGGCAAAGATCAACGAGAAGCTGGGCACCAACTACGATCTGTTTAACTACTACGGCGCACCCGATGCTGACCGTGTGATCGTGGCTATGGGCTCCATCTGCGACGTTGCTGACGAGGTCATCGACTACCTGAACGCCAAGGGCGAGAAGGTCGGTATCGTCAAGGTCCGCCTGTACCGTCCCTGGGTCTCCGCTTCCCTGCTGAAGGTCCTGCCCAAGACCGCCAAGAAGGTGGCTGTGCTGGACCGCACCAAGGAGCCCGGCTCTCTGGGCGAGCCCCTGTACCTGGATGTTGCCGCTACCCTGCGTGAGGCTGGCCTGA
>OCHO01002240.1_pt1 | contig 10462 bp, 9 predicted proteins | sample 1538441 | NCBI WGS metagenome assembly OCHO01 (sample SAMN04571691, study PRJEB22368) | human gut metagenome | biome: human gut; material: stool | host: Homo sapiens | place: Luxembourg | collected 2012-06-29
GATCAGGGAAGAACCTCTTCAAGAAAAAAGAAACTGCTGGAACTTTATAAAAAATGTAAAGCGGAAGAAAAAGACTGGATAGATGAGATTGAAAAGCGTTCCGATGCGGAAATGAGAAGAGACAAGCTGTATTTGTATTATACGCAAAAAGGAAAATGCATGTATTCCGGTGAAACAATTGAACTGGAGGAATTGTGGGATAATCAGAAGTATGACATTGATCATATTTTTCCACAGTCCAAAGTGATGGATGATAGCCTGGATAACCGGGTACTTGTAAAGAAAAAGTGTAATCAGATGAAAGAGGATAAATATCCGATCGATGAAACAGTTCGGAAAAAAATGCAGCCATTCTGGAAATCTTTAGTGGATGCCGGATTGATCAGTGAAGAAAAATATAAACGGCTGATAAGAGGAAATGGATTTGAACCGTCTGAATTGGCTGGATTTATTTCCAGGCAGCTGGTGGAAACTCGTCAGAGTACAAAAGCGGCAGCAAGTATTCTGCAGCAGGTGATCCCGGATACACAGATTGTTTATGTAAAAGCGCCAACCGTTTCAAAGTTCCGTAAGGATTTTAAATTTCTGAAGGTACGGGAGATGAATGATTATCATCATGCGAAGGATGCTTATTTGAATATTGTCGTTGGCAACGCATATTTTGTAAAATTCACATCAAATCCGATTCACTTCATTAAGGAAAATCCGGGAAGAAGTTATAATCTGAAGAAGATGTTTGAACAGGAAAGAATTGAACGAAACGGAGAAATTGCCTGGGAAGGCGGGAACGGAACCATTGTGACAGTCCGAAAGTTTATGGAAAAGAACAACATTCTTGTGACGCGAAGATCGTATGAGGCAACAGGTGCATTGTTTGACCAGCAGATTGTCAAAAAAGGAAAAGGTCAGGTTCCGATCAAGAGCAGTGATGAACGGCTTTGTGATATACAGAAGTATGGAGGATATAACAAAGAGGCGGGAGCTTACTTTGTACTGGCAGAATCGGAGGGCAAAAAGGGAAAGAAAATACGAACAATCGAGTATGTGCCGATTCGTCTGAAAAAGGAAATTCAGAAGTCAGAAGAAAATATAATTCGGTATCTGGAAGAGGAAAGACAGTTAAAGAATCCGCGAGTGCTGGTGCCGGAAATCAAAATAGATACTCTGTTTTGTGTGGACGGATTTTATATGTGGGTTTCCGGAAGATCAGGGGATCAGCTATTGATGCAAGGTGCAAATCAGCTGGTACTTTCCCAGGAAGAAACAGAAATACTGAAAAAAATAGTACAGTACGTGGAACGTAAAAAACAGAATAAAGAACTGAAAATTTACGATTCCGACCATTTAGAAGAAAAGAAGGTGGTGATGCTGTATGAAACCTTTTTAAATAAATTAACAAATACGGTATATGCAAAAAAACTTGGAGCACAGGCAAAGACATTAACGGAAAAAAGAGAAAAATTTAAAGAATTATGCATAGAAGAAAAGTGTATCGTTTTGTATGAAGTTTTACATTTTTTCCAGTGCCAGAGTGCTGCCGCTGATTTGAAATTAATTGGAGGATCTGGAAGAGCAGGAATTTTGTGTCTCAACAAAAATATAACCGATTGCAGTCGAATCGAAATGATTCATCAATCGCCAACCGGTATCTACGAGCAGACAGTAGACCTGAATGCATTATGAGCTGGCGGATTGTGGTTATTTCCAAACGGGCAAAGCTGGACTATCAGCTTGGTTACCTTGTGGTGCGAAATGAGGAAGTAACAAAAATACATTTAAGTGAAATATCAACCATTCTGATTGAGTCAACAGCAGCAACAGTCACAACAAGTCTGCTGGCAGAGCTGACAAAAAAGAAAATAAAAGTGATTTTTTGCGATGAAAAGAGAAATCCATCGTCGGAACTGGTTGGGTATTACGGAAGTCATGATACCAGCAATAAAATCAGAAAGCAGATTCAGTGGAGCCGGCACAGTAAAGAAGCGATCTGGACAGAAATTGTGACGGAAAAAATACGAAAACAGAAGGAACTGTTAAAAAATATGGGAAAGGAAGAAGCGGGTCTGTTAGAATCATATTTACAGGAGATTGGCTGGAACGATGAGACAAACCGGGAAGGGCATGCGGCAAAGGTATATTTCAATGCGTTGTTCGGCATGACATTTACCAGAACTGCGGATTGTCCGGAAAATGCAGCGCTGAATTACGGATATAGCATTTTGTTGTCTGCGTTTGCGAGAGAAATTGTAGCGAGCGGTTATATTACACAGCTCGGACTCTTTCATGATAATATGTTTAATCAGTTTAATCTGGCGTCCGATTTGATGGAACCGTTCCGTGTTCTGATTGACCGGGAAGTAATCCAAATGCAGAGGAAAGAATTTACGCATGAGGAAAAAATACAGTTGGTCAATGTATTAAACAACGAAGTCATGATAGACGGGAAAACACAGTATGTGAATAATGCCATAAAAATTTACTGTAAAAGTGTATTTGATGCCTTAAATGAGAATGACAGTGCATTGATCCGGTTTTATGGCCTATGAGTTATCGTTTTATGAGAGTATTGGTACTGTTTGATCTTCCGGTGCTGACGGGCGATCAGAGAAGAGAATATGCGAGATTTCGAAAGTTTTTATTGAAAAGCGGATTCCTGATGCTCCAGGAATCCGTATACTGTAAGCTTGCGTTAAATACAACTGTAGTGAATGGAATCGTGGATCAGATTCATAAAAATAAGCCGGAAGAAGGTCTGATACAGCTTTTAACGGTGACTGAGAAGCAGTATGCGAAAATGGATCTGATTGTTGGGAACGTAAAGAGTGAAGTGTTGAATACGGATGAAAGGCTGGTGATTTTATGAAACTGGTACATGTGGACTTGGAAAAACCTATTGCGATTCATCGGAACTGTCCCACGGAATGGATTATAGAATCACCGGAGCTGTTTTTAAAATATGTGGAGCAGCTGCAAAAACAAAATCAGGGAGAGAAGGGAAATTTCGTACTTTCTAAAGCTGACACAGAGCTGAATATGAAAAGAGATGTGGAATTGGTATTAACGCCCTTTTCTCTTGATTTTGCGGATCACAGAATACAAAAACGGTTATTTACAGAGCTGGTCAAAAGTGCGCAAAATGAAGAAATGTTTCTGGAAACGCAGAGAATTATTGCGGAACTGAAGAAATACATCTATCAATTGGAAGCTGTCAGTGGGTACGAATTGGAACAAAATGAGGAAATCGATTTGAGCGCACTCCTAAAATTGATGGGAGTTCAGACAGAAACCGAAAAAGAGATGGGGCTTCTGGAAAAATTAACGCAATATATCAAAGTTATGGCCGAACTTCTCCAAAAAGAACTGGTGATTTTGGTCAATATTCGATCCTATCTGAACGAAACACAAATAAACAAACTCTCCCAAATGGCATGCTACTATGAAATATCCTTGCTTTTCATAGAAAATATACAAAGGGACTTTTCGAATCAGAGAGAATATTATATAATTGACAAAGATGGATGTGATGTCTATTAATATCCATCGGATGTTTGAGTACCTGTTTTGTGCAGATGAAAGCAGTTCATTTTTAAATTTGAGGTTTGAGAATGATGTAAAAATGTATGGTACTCAAACTGATAGATTGCCATACCTAATACCTCCATGGTTTGAGAATGATGTAAAAATGTATGGTACTCAAACAGGTTCTAATATTATTCCACTTGCAGGAAAGTTTGAGAATGATGTAAAAATGTATGGTACTCAAACTGAGGACGATTTCTATTCTGCAGGCATGAAGTTTGAGAATGATGTAAAAATGTATGGTACTCAAACACCCTGTCCAGAAAAGCCTTCATCGACGATGTTTGAGAATGATGTAAAAATGTATGGTACTCAAACTACTGTATATGGTGCGAATGATGGTTTTAAGTTTGAGAATGATGTAAAAATGTATGGTACTCAAACCTGAAAACGTCATATGACGGCGTAAAAGACGTTTGAGAATGATGTAAAAATGTATGGTACTCAAACACGATTTGAGCGCGTAAATGACAGCTTCTAGTTTGAGAATGATGTAAAAATGTATGGTACTCAAACCGCTCGCTGCTCACTATCCATCACCGCCTGTTTGAGAATGATGTAAAAATGTATGGTACTCAAACTTTCCACCTCCCCTAAATCTGTAAGTAATGGTTTGAGAATGATGTAAAAATGTATAGTACTCAAACATTTTCAGGGCAAATTCTGCTAAATCGTACGTTTGAGAATGATGTAAAATTTATTTTTGTGAACAACAAGAATAGATAATTCAAAATGAAATATTCAGAAGACAGTATGAAATCGACTTAATTGTCTTTTTCTTGCTGTCTTTTTCCTTGTCTCAAAGCGCCGCACCATGTATAATAAAACCACAAGAATTTCATTTCATAGTTTTTACAGGAGGAACCTGAATCATGATCCTTGCAATAGACATCGGCAACACGAACATCGTCCTTGGGTGTGTGGAAGGGAAAAAAACATACTTCATCGAAAGACTCTCCACGGACAAGGCAAAAACAGAGCTGGAATACGCAGTCAGCCTGAAAAATGTACTGGAACTGTATGAGATTCCGGTGGAGCAGATCGAAGGAGGTATCATCTCTTCCGTTGTTCCGCAGGTGACAGAGCTCTGCCGGAGTGCGGCAGAAAAAGTGATTAAAAAGCCGGTCAAAGTTGTCGGCCCCGGTGTGAAGACCGGACTTAATATCAAACTGGACGACCCCGCAACGGCAGGAAGCGATCTTGTTGTTGTAGCAGTAGCAGCGCTGAATGAATACACATGTCCGCAGATTCTTATCGATATGGGAACTGCCACGACGATGAGTGTACTTGATCAGAAAGGAAGCTTCATCGGAGGCGTGATTCTTCCGGGACTTCGTACTTCGCTGGATGCTCTCGTATCAAATGCCGCGCAGCTTAGCCAGACCAGTCTGACAGCACCGAAAAAAGTCATTGGCAAAAATACGCTGGACTGTATGAAAGGCGGTATGATTTATGGAAACGCTGCCAGCATCGACGGCATGATCGAACGGATGGAAGAAGAACTTGGCTGCAAATGCACGATTGTGGCTACCGGAGGTCTGGCGAAAGCTGTGATTCCGCACTGCAGACATGACATCATCATCGATGAGAATCTGCTCCTGAAAGGTCTTCAGATCATCTACGAGAAAAACAGGTAGGGAAACCGTTTGTTGACAAAGTTTGCGAATTGTTATAACATATGTATAACAAAACGATACGAGAAAGCAGGGTGTAACTATGTATTATGAGACAATACAGATCGATTTCAACAGCGATGAAGCGATCTATATCCAGCTGAGAAATCAGATTATTCTGGGTATTGCCACTTCCAGAATTCAGGAAGGAGATACTCTACCTTCGGTAAGACAGCTCGCAGACAATATCGGAATCAACATGCATACCGTAAATAAGGCCTACAGCGTACTCCGGCAGGAGGGGCTTCTTTCGATTGACCGAAGAAAAGGAGCCGTTATCTCTATCGATGCGGATAAACTGTATGCCATGCAGGAACTGCGCGAAGATCTGCAGGTGATTCTTGCAAAAGCCGTCTGCAAAAATATATCAAAAGAAGAAGTACATCAGCTTGTAGATGAAATTTACAGCAATTACGCAGACGAAACATGAAGGAGACAATAGTATTATGAGAGAAGGATATACCAGTCAGGCAAAAAAAGCACTGGCATATGCGGTTAGGACAGCTGAAAAATGTGGACATAATTACGTAGGAACCGAACACCTTCTGATCGGACTTCTGAACGTGGAGGATGGCACAGCAGGCATGGTGCTTTCTGAGTTTCACGTAGATGCCGGACAGCTTACCGAACTGATTGACCGTCTGATTGCACCAGGCGGAAACACCGTGACCGAATCCCGACCGGGCTATACTCCGCGGGTACGCAGAGTGCTTGAAAATGCAGAAGCGGAGGCAGCGCGTTTTAAGAGCAGAGCTGTGGGAACCGAGCATTTGCTGATCGCAATCTTAAAAGAAAGTGACTGTGTTGCTACCCGTTTGCTTTTTACCATGGGGATCAACATTCAGAAACTATATGGAGCAATCCTTACTGCCATGGGCGAGGCACCGCTGCAGGGCGGTGCAAGCGGAAATGCAAATACCGGCCGCGGACCGCAGACAAGAGGTGGAGCGCAGACCAGCGAAACGCCGGCACTGGACCAGTACAGCCGGGATCTGACTGAGCTTGCGCGCGAAGGAAAACTCGATCCGGTTGTCGGCCGTGGGCAGGAAATTGAGCGTGTCATTCAGATCTTAAGTCGCCGGACAAAAAACAACCCGTGTCTGATCGGAGAGCCGGGTGTCGGAAAAACGGCGATTGCGGAAGGTCTGGCGCAGCGGATTGCCCTTGGCATTGTGCCGGAAACGATCCGCGATAAGCGAGTTGTTGTCCTTGACCTTTCCGGAATGGTAGCCGGAAGCAAATACCGCGGTGAGTTCGAAGAGCGTATCAAACGTGTCGTCAAAGAAGTGACGGACAATGAAAATATTCTGCTGTTCATCGATGAACTTCACACCATCATCGGGGCCGGCGGTGCAGAGGGAGCACTCGATGCATCCAATATCTTAAAACCGTCCCTTTCCCGCGGAGAAATTCAGCTCATCGGTGCAACCACGCTCGAAGAATACCGTAAATACATCGAAAAAGATGCCGCATTGGAGCGCCGTTTCCAGCCGGTCAAAGTAGAAGAACCGACGGAAAGCGAAGCACTTGATATCTTAAAAGGCCTGCGCCCATACTACGAACGCCACCACGGCGTGGAAATCACCGATGAAGCACTGGAAGCAGCCGTAAAAATGAGCGTCCGCTACATCAACGACCGTTTCCTGCCGGATAAAGCCATCGATCTGATCGATGAGGCATCCGCAGGCGTACAGCTCGCCGGCTACCAGGTGCCGGACAACATGGCAAAAGAGGAGCAGACACTGTTCGAAGTACAGAAAGAAAAAGAATCCGCGATCAGTGCCGGCGATTTTGAGCAGGCAAAAGAACTGCAGGCGCGCCAGCAGGAGCTCGAAAAAGATCTGGAGCAGATCCGAAAACGCTTTGAACGCCGTTGCAAAAACAAAAAACTGCAGGTAACAGAAGAAGAAATCGCAAAAACCGTATCCACCTGGACGAAAATTCCGGTACAGCGTCTCGCGGAAGGAGAATCGAAACGTCTGGCAAGACTGGAGCAGACACTCCATAAACGCGTTGTCGGCCAGGAAGAAGCCGTGACAGCTGTGGCAAAAGCCGTAAAACGAGGCAGAGTCGGATTAAAAGACCCGAACCGTCCGACAGGATCCTTCCTGTTTCTTGGACCGACCGGTGTCGGAAAAACAGAACTTTCCAAAGCACTCGCCGAGGCAGTTTTCGGTACAGAGCAGGCCCTGATCCGCGTCGACATGTCGGAGTACATGGAGAAACACAGCGTCTCCAAACTGATCGGATCCCCTCCGGGATACGTCGGCTACGAGGAAGGCGGCCAGCTCTCCGAAAAAGTGCGCCGCAACCCGTACAGTGTGATCCTGTTTGACGAGATCGAAAAAGCGCACCCGGATGTCTTCAACATTCTGCTGCAGGTGCTTGATGATGGCCATATCACCGACGCGCAGGGCAGAAAAGTTGATTTCAAACAGACCTGCATTATCATGACATCCAATGCCGGAGCACAGAACATTGTAGCGCCGAAACGCCTTGGATTCCTTTCGACAGAAGATGAGCGGAAAGACTACGAATACATGAAGGGCCAGGTGATGGAAGAAGTCAAACGGATGTTTAAGCCGGAATTCCTGAACCGAATCGACGAGATTATTGTATTCCATCAGCTTACCAAGGCGGATATGAAGAAGATTCTGCAGATTCTGCTCAAAGATCTGGAGCGCCGCTGCAAGGAGCAGATGGACATTGAATTGAAAGTCCGTGACACCGTGAAAGAATATCTCGTGGAAAACAGCTTCGACAGCAAGTACGGTGCCCGCCCGTTAAAACGCGCGATCCAGAGCAAAATTGAGGATCCGCTCGCAGAAGCCATCCTGAACGGAGAAGTGAAAAAAGGCGATACCGTTGCGGCTGGAATGAATAAGAAAGAGATTACATTTAAGGTTCTTGAGAAAAAATAATATAAAATTCCATAAATTATATGGTAAAATCTTTTTGATTATGGTATGATTTTCACAAAGAAACGAAACACCACAAAAGACAAGACCAGGAGGGCATTTACAAATGTCAGTAGTAAAAGAATTAATCCGCACAGAGGCAGACGGAGGCATCAGCTTCGGAGATTATGAGCTTGCGGCAAAGGCAAAAAAATCTGATTTTGAGCACAGAGGAGATCTGTATAAAGTAAAAACCTTTAAGGAAATCACAAAGCTGGAGAGAAACGGACTGTTCGTATACGAATCCGTTCCGGGAACCGCAGTTACCGATCTGAACGTATTCGACGACGGCATGACCTTCAAAGTAGAAGGACCGGAGGATGCACAGATCACCGTTGAAATGGAAGCAGAGACCGAATACAAGGTGCTGCTCGACGGCGTAAACGTTGGCCACATGACCACAAATCTCGGCGGAAAACTTTCCTTCAGCGTAGAGCTGGAAAAAGCAGAGGATGTAGCAGTAGAAATCGTAAAAGCATGATGAAATAAGAAAAGAAGGCTGTCGCAGAACGTGTGCGGCAGCTTTTTTTGACAATTATAAGGGAGACACAACTATGGCAAAAGCAAAAAAAACAGCCTTTTTCTGCCAGAACTGCGGATATGAGTCAGCAAAATGGATGGGTCAGTGTCCGGCGTGCAGAGAATGGAATACGTTTGTGGAGGAACCGATGGCGGCCAAAACACCGGCGGGAAACCAGGGGCTCGGAAGCCACAGCGCAGCGGGCAGAAAGCCGGTGCATCTGACGGAAATTTCAACAGGAAAAGAAGAGCGTATCCCGACGGGAATCGGAGAACTCGACCGGGTGCTCGGCGGAGGAATTGTGCCGGGTTCCCTGACACTGGTCGGCGGCGATCCGGGAATTGGAAAATCCACACTCCTTCTGCAGGTGTGCCGCATGCTGTCCACAGCAGGACATCAGGTTTTATACATTTCCGGCGAGGAGTCCCTGCGCCAGATCAAACTGCGCGCCGTGCGGATCGGAGAATTTAATGAAAATCTGTCCTTGCTCTGTGAGACGAATCTTGACATTATCCGCGCCGTCATGGAAAAAGAGAAGCCGGAGATTGCCGTCATCGACTCGATCCAGACCATGTATAACGAAGAGGTCAGCTCCGCGCCGGGCAGTGTATCCCAGGTCCGGGAATCGACGAATGTGCTGATGCAGATTGCAAAGGGAATGGGAATTTCGATCTTTATCGTCGGTCATGTGACAAAAGACGGTAATGTGGCCGGCCCACGTGTGCTGGAACACATGGTAGATACCGTGCTGTACTTCGAGGGCGACCGTCATGCGTCCTACCGGATTCTGCGCGGCGTCAAAAACCGTTTTGGTTCTACAAATGAGATCGGCGTCTTCGAAATGCAGACAGAGGGACTCGTGGAAGTGAAAAATCCATCGGAATACATGCTGAACGGACGGCCGGAGGGAGCTTCCGGTTCGGTTGTCGCATGCTCCATGGAGGGAACGCGCCCGATCCTGATCGAGATTCAGGCACTGGTCTGCCACAGTAATTTCGGAATCCCGCGCCGCACCGCAGCAGGATGCGATTTCAACCGTGTGAACCTGCTGATGGCAGTGCTGGAAAAACGCGCAAGAGTCAATCTTTCGACAAGCGATGCCTACGTCAACATCGCAGGCGGAATCAAGATGAATGAGCCGGCGATTGATCTTGGCATCGCACTTGCCGTCGTATCGAGCTACAAAGATCAGGTGATCGATGAGAAAACGGTCGTATTTGGCGAGGTCGGCTTAAGCGGTGAGGTCCGCGCCGTCAGCATGGCGGAACAGCGTGTACTGGAAGCAAAAAAACTGGGCTTCGAGCGGGTGATTTTACCTGCTGTCTGCATGAAGTCCGTGGAGAAAATCGGTGGAATCGCACTGATTCCGGTGGAAAATATTCAGGATGCGATTCTGCGCGTGGGGAAAAATTAGAAGGAAGTTGTGGAAAAAGGACCGGCGTGTGATGCGTACGGTCTTTTTTAAAAAATTCAGATAAAATATAAAATATGCAGAATTAACTATATTTTTCTAAAAATAAGAAAATTCGAAAAAAGGTGTTGACTTTTGCTTTGGGCGGTGTTATTATAACTAAGCTGTCAGCGAGAGCTGATGCGAATGAGTTTCTTTGAAACAGAAAAACCTAGTTCGGAGCCGGGTGGCTGCCGCGGGTTACAAAAACTGCTTCAAAAAAACTTGAAAAAAGTTCTTGACAAAAGCGAATGAGTTTGATAAAATAAACGAGTTGCTGATC
>OCHO01002243.1_pt1 | contig 10458 bp, 9 predicted proteins | sample 1538441 | NCBI WGS metagenome assembly OCHO01 (sample SAMN04571691, study PRJEB22368) | human gut metagenome | biome: human gut; material: stool | host: Homo sapiens | place: Luxembourg | collected 2012-06-29
AGAATCCGTGGGTGAATGAGCAACAGGGGAAGGTCTATGTGACAGCCCCTCTGGATGATGAAACCGCGACCAGCGTTCTCCTCAATTTTGGAGCAAAAGTTGATATGACGATTAAAAAGGAGACTGTCCGGCAGACGGAAGCCCCAGATGATTCTCCGGACATTCCCAGAATGACGCATCAGACGACCATCTATCAAAGTGTTTCCATTGACACCTACGAAATGCAGAATGTCATTGTGTGCGATATCCTGAACGCGGAGCAGGTCAGCATCTACGACGAATATACCAAGTTGATGGAGATTCCTGCTGGTGAACAGCTCAATTACCTCCGTGCGGCGCTTTTGGAAGATGAAACGCTGGCGGATACCCTGACGCCCGCCTATATTCGTATCAAAATCGGCACCGACCAATCGGACGCAATCGGCGACCTGTCCGATAAGTCCATTTCCATCAAATATAAGCTCCACGACAATTCCGACATTGACACGACGACCGACGCAAAGCGCGAATACGCAGCGCAGGCAAGGGCGCTGGCGGAGACGATTCGGGATGCCATCCACGCAAACGCTGAGACGGCTGCGGAAGGAGGCGGTGACTGATGTTTCGAGGTCTGCGAAGGACAGCGCTGGCAATTCTTACTCTGGCGCTGATACTGACTTTTCCCGTTACAGCGTCTGCCACTGACGCTGGCTTTTCCGATGTGCCAGAAACGGCACCGTATCATGATAGCGTTGTCTATCTCTCAGAACGGCAAATCGTCACAGGGACTGGCGTCGGCCAGTTCTCCCCGGACGCCCCCATTACCGTTCGGCAATGGGCGGTCATGCTCTGCCGAGCCTATGGCGTCCAAATGAAAGGCAATGGATGGATGGAGCAGAGTCAGAGCGGCGTGGATGCTGCTTGCGGCAACGGTTGGCTGAGTGAGACTGCTGTCGTCTCACCAGAAACACAACTCTGCCGGAGTGCGGTTCTGGAAAGTGCGTTCGATGCCGCACAGATACCGGTCTACGACAATGTACTCTATGGAGGGAAGGCACTTAGCCGTGAGGAAAATGTCCTGCGTGTTGGGCAAGAGCTGGGCCTATGTTCTGCGTCCTCGACCGTAAGTGAAAGAGTAACGAGGGGAGAGGCGGCTGTCTATCTGTATGAGACATTGACACATCAATTTGCGGTCGAAGCGCCTAAATCTCCGGTCGTGTGCGAAAATCGCTCTGACACGAATCTCAACGATTATCTTATGGAACTGCGCTATCTTCCGGATACCGTCCTCAATGCGTTCAATGAGCACGGATGGAAGCTCGTTATCGACCATGAGTATACGGCGAAAATGGGCAAGCTGTATAATGTGTCCTGCACCGGCGTCACCAGCTATCAGGAGCGAACCATTTATGTTTCGGAAGCGGGGGCAGTCCTGCATGAGTTCGGGCATTTTATAGAAGGGGCACTGCTCAGCTTTCCTGCCAGAAGTCAGGAACTCTTCAACGCGGAAGCAAAAGATGCACCATTCCGCAGCTATGCCAAAACAAGCAGCAACGAATATTTCGCAGATTATTTCGCTTATCTGCTGACACATTCGGATGGCAGCAAGTCCATGCAGCTTCTGAAAAAAAGCACGCCCAAAACATACGAATATTTCCGCTCACTCACGATAAATGGTGAACCGCTTTTGGGAGGTAGTCATGCCGAAGAAGTCAAAAATTATTGAATTCCCGCATCTCCGTGCCCTGCTGGGGCAGGATGACGCCAATCGGGCCGAAGATGCCGCAGGGAAACAGGCTTCGGACTCGGCACCGGAACCGGAGGGGGAGAAGAAATCTATCTGGCAGGAGCTGCGGGACATCGAGCTGCCGACCGCCTTGCAGTCCAAGGAAGTCATGCTCTGTACGGTCGCGGTACTGATGACGCTGGCAGTCATCGTCTTGTCCATCACGCTTCTATCCGTGCGGCTGCTCATGTTTCTTCTTTTCCCCGTCTATCTTCTGTACTGTGCGGTTTCTCTGCGGCTGGATTTTAAGGACGGCACTATTAGGGAACTGCCGATGATTTGCTACAGCGTACAGACAAACGCAGTTTCCAACGGATTGAAAGGCTCCACGAAAGTGTGCTTCCGGACAGACGATGATGTTCCGTCTTATTTCACCTTTACAGTTCCCCGCAAGGTGACGTTTTATCCGAATTGCCCATATCTCGTCTACATCAACGAAAAGACACCGCATCTGTTATATGCCTATTTGCAGATGTGAGTACATCTTCCAGCAGCATCTATCCATACGGATGGGTGCTGCTGTTTTTTACTGAAACACTCAGACACCTCGGAACTCAGGAACCTGTATTCCTATTTAGTACAATTCTGCAAATGGCAAAAAGGCCGGTATGCTGTGACCATACAAAAGAAGTATCGCAAACATAAAGAAAGTTCAGTCAGCATCCTTTACGGATACTGGCTTTTTATATATCCCAAATCACACAAAACAAAAAGGAGAAATGAAAAAATGTTTACAAACGACTACTTTACGAAAGCAATGGGTTATGTCATCGACGGCGAATCCCGTGGCAGCAAGGAAAGCGCAATGAAGTACCTGACGGGTTCCGGTTTCATGGAGAGACAGGAAGCGGAGAGTTATCTCGCGCATCTGTTCCGTGTGTACCGGAATTTGACCGCTGCAAAAGCCCGTTGAGTGAAAGGAGAAAGGAAATATGGGTCACATTTTGAATACTCCGTCTGCCAGTTGGGCAGCGGCAAGATTCCCGAAAGAGGTTCAGAGCTATGCTCCGGCAGTGAAGGAACCTATTATGTTCTCGGCACTCCGAAACGGCGGCGGCATGGTCGCGTTGAACGCATACGCCGCACAGGCGGTCGTGGCATGGATGAAGGGGGAAAATGCCGATATGGCGTTGGTCGATGTCGGCGGGTCTACTTTTGCGGCGGAATTGCCGAAGGCGGATGGCACGGTCCTGATTGCGACGGTGAACCGTCCGGACCCGAACGGCAAGACGGTCCGCCTTCGTGCGGCCATTGCGAAGCCGGTTGTGGGAACTTCGGACTATACCTTTACGTCGCTTCCCACGATTGACCGAAACTGTGAGGTCAATCTTTCGCCTATCTATCTGTGCCTGCTGCCTATTGCCGCTTCCATCTGGGGCGGTGTGGGGCAGGACCTCAACACTATCACGCAGCAGTATACCGCAAGAACGCCTTTTGACGAGGGTTGCTTCCGTCGCATCTGCGACACGTTGGTGGTGATGCTGAATTACAACGAGGTCGATGTCAAGGTTCCCGGTGGGAACATTGATATCCTCACGGGAACCAGCGTCAAAAGCGGTTCGCTGTCCGGCACGGAGCTGTGCGGCAAGGCGTGCGTCCTGTGCGGCAGTATCCGCGTAACAGCAACAAAGGCGCACACATTCGCAAGCGCAAAGAAGCTGTTTTCCGCATTTGCGGCCAGCCATACTTGGTCGGCAGCGGAGCGGGCACTCGTTCCTCAGTTCCCGGACGATTATCCCGTTGCACCGGAAGCAATCGACATTGCTAAGAAGTTCGTTAATACCCGAAAGGATAAGCGTCCCATGAATAACTTCATGTGGCGCGGCATTACCTCCTATGGTAAGTCCACGGGCGTTGAACTGATGGCTGGGTTCCTGAATATCCCGCTGCTGCGTATGACGTGCAATTCCACGATGGAGACGCAGAACTTCCTCTCCGATATCATTCCCGATACGGATGGGGCACACACAGCGGAACTGCCTGACTTCGCGGAAATCGCGGCGGACCCCGCCAGTGCTTACTTCAAGCTCACCGGCGTGGAGGACGAAGACGCGACCTGCCAGATGGCCCTTGAGGCGTATGGCAAGGCGGCGGCGAGTAACGGCTCTGTGGCGCGCTACAAGTTCGTTGAGTCGAACTATGTCAAGGCGCTGGAACACGGCTACATCGTTGAGGTACAGGAAATTTCCCGTATCCGCGACGCTGGCGTGCTCGTCGGTCTGAACGAATACGACCGCGCAGGGGCGATGATTCCGCTGGTTGACGGGCGCTTCGTGCGCCGTCATCCGGATGCGATGGTTGTTTATACCGATAACGTCGGCTATGCTTCCTGTCGTCCGGTTGACCCGTCTGTAATCCGTCGCTGTGCTTTCGTCATTGACTCTTATGAGCTGACGAAGGAGACGCTGTTGGCCCGTGTTCGGTATAACACCGGTTTCCCTGACAAGGATTTGCTGGAGAAGATGTATACGGTCTGGCTGGCAATTTCCAAGCACTGCAAGGAGAACGATATTACGGAAGGCTCTATCTCTGCGACGGAGCTTGAGATGTGGGCACAGTCGGTACAGGTCGATGGCATGAGTAATGTCCGTGAGAACTGCCGCTGCTGCGTCGTGTCGAAGGCAACTTCTGTCGTAGAGGAGCAGGAGGAGATTATGGGTTCCGTTGTGGACCTGTATCTCTGATTTTCCACACAACACACTGAGAATGGGGGCCGCATGGTCCCCATTCTCTGAAAAAGGAGAAAGAATATGAAATACGAACACCAGCTCAGGAAGCTGAGTTCTGAAGAGCGCAAGAACTTGAGTTCCGAAGAACTCTTCCACTCCGCTGAGTTTTCCAGCTATCTGCAAAAGATGGGGGAGACGCTGTTGCGGCATTGCGGCATCACTAAGCGACTGTCCCTGACAATTCTGCCGACAGGCATTGCACCAGGCTGGACGGACGGAAAGAAGGAGTATCTCGTACCTGAAAATACCATCACGGAGGCGTACAATGACATCTATGCCAAGTTTACGGCTCTGCTGGGTATCCATTTCCACGAAATTGCACATATCATTTATTGCGATTTTGCGGAGGAGCAGAAGGCCATTGATAAAATCAAGGCCGGAGAGTTCTACGGAGAACTGCCGGTGCCGAAGACTCAGGCAGAGGTTGACGCATTGACTGAAATGAAGGACGCGCTTCAGAACAGTGCGTACCGGCCGCTGTTTCAGCAGATTTTCAACGATGTGACCAACACCATTGATGACCCGCACGATGAAGGCAAAATCATCGACGAGTTCGGCGGCATAGTGGAAAAGGGAATCGCAACATCGCGTGAGGCCCTGTTCCGCAGTTTCGATTATGCGGAAAACATCCTCGCAAATGATAAGGCAACCAAGCTGCAAAAGCTCTATGCCCTGATGCTTGAGTTTGCCCGATTCGAGGATGTCTTCGCAAGAGACCTTGAACAGTGCGTGCGTGACAACGACATCATGAAGATGGTCATTGACATGGCAAAGCCCTTGAGTCAGGCCAGATGGACAGATGACGTTGCATATCGTTTTACGCAAATCAACGAAATCTTTCTTATCATGTGGCCCATCATCAAAGAGGCCCTGGATGGAGCGGAACAGCAACAGAATCAGACGGGAGCGGGAAATCCCCAGAGCAACAGCAACGGCGATTCCAGCGATGGGCAGACCGGCTCGAACGGAAATCCTGGAAGCGGGAATCCGAACAGCTCCGGCAACACTCAGTCGATGAATCATTCTGCCGCTGCTATTCAGGCTGTTGTAAACGGCCTTGCTCAGACCGCATCGAATACCGGTGCAAACGCCGCCCCGCAGAACCAGTCCACGTCCAAAGTTGCTTCCGCAAATCGCAAGCAGGCCCAAAAGGGTCAGCAGGCGCAAGGCAGACAGAAAACTCCCTCCCAGACGAAGGCTTCGGCGAATACGAATGGGACGGACAAGCAAATCAAAGAGGCCTTGGAAGCTATTGCACGGGGCATCAGCGACCAGAAGGCGGAGGAAAAGCTGGAGGCGGACATTACGTCCGACCTGATGGCGGAAATCCCCCAGTTGGAGCTTGGCCCCACGCATCGAGGCCATATCAGGCCCCATCGCATCTTAGGCGTTACAGAGCAGGACAAAAAGCTGTATGAGCGGCAGATGGCTGACCTGAAGGGATATTCCCGCAGGCTTCAGAAACTCATTCGGGAAGCTCTGGCTGATATCCAGCAGGGTTCTATCCTTCATCACCGCATCATTGGCAACCGTCTTGAAATCAAGAATGCCTATCGTCCGGACCAGAAGTTCTATGCCAGCAAGAAGCTGCCGCAGGACTATCCGTCTATGGCGGTCAGCGTTTTGGTTGATATGTCCGGCTCCATGCAGGGCGCACGGATGAACTCCGCAATGCGGGCGGCCATGCTGCTCTATGACTTTGCGACGGGACTGGGCATTCCAGTCATGGTTGCCGGCCACAATACCCAGACAAGGGGATGTGCCGAATACTATGTGTTCTCCCGCTTTGATGCCATCGGGAAGCAGGATGCCTTCCGGCTTGCCAAACTGAGCACAGGGGGCTGTAACCGTGATGGCGCTGCCATCGCAGCCTCCGTTGGCCTTCTTGCAAAGAGGCCGGAGGAGGTCAAGCTGATGTTTGTCATCAGCGATGGACAGCCTAACGACGGAAACTATTCCGGCAGTAGTGCCAGAGCAGATATCCAGAATATCGTGAAATCCGCACGACGGAACGGTATCGAGGTTTTTGCGGCAGCTATTGGCAACGACAAGGAGCACATCCAGGCAATTTACGGTGACGGCTTTCTCGACATCACCGACCTGAGCAAATTTCCGAAGATGCTCACAGGGATGGTGAAGAAGAGGATTCTGCGCAATATTTGAGATAATCCGGGCCTTCTGGCCCGGATTTCTTTTTCCCCTTCTTTGGTTCTTAGGCACTTCTATTCCTAAGAACCTGTATTCCTGCACAGCGCAATTCTGTAAGCGAGAAAAAGGTCGGTATGCTGAGACCATACAAAGGAAGTATCACAAACATAATGAAAGTTCAGTCTGCACCCAACGGGTGCAGGCTTTTATATAAATCAAAAAAATAACAAGTAAGGAGAATCAGAAAAAATGGTAACAAATGTGATTACCAAGTGTAACGGCAAGGATAAAGTCGTTGACTTTCGCGACAAGCTGAGCCGGTCGCTGCCTGACGAGTATGCGATGATGCACCAGTCTGGCGGCAAGAAAAATGGAGGAAAGACCTTTCCCTCTGTCATCGAAATGGTCATCTGTGATTTCACGAAGGGAACGGGCGATAAAAGTGTCACCTGTTCTGTGAATATTGACCCGACCATGTTCGACGAATGGCTCACCGTTTGCCGCTGCAATGTCGGTACGATGGCTGTTCCGCTGATTGGACGTGTCGCGAAGGATGCGCAGAAGCCCTGGGAGACTGTTTTGGCCCCCAATGCTGTCAATGGTCTGATGAAGTCGATTCATCGCACTGCCAGCGTTGCAAAGGCTTATGGCAGTCTTCTGAGCAAGAGCGTAAGCATTGTGGCCAAGGCCGTTAAGGGAGCAGAAAAGAAGGATATCCTCATGGCAGCCGGCACAGTTCTGAAAGAAGCCCGTACTGCTATCGCGGATGCGGACGTTGGGACTGCGCTCAAATTTCCGAACCGAATGGACTACCAGTATGCCATGTCCAAGGTCAATACCTACAAGAAAGGCACGGACGGATTTGCGCCGGTGTCTATGCTGACAGTCACGCATGACAGCGTTCGTCAGGACGGAGACCTTGCAATGTATCCTTGGGTCCTGAAAATCACCAACGGCGAGGCCAAGGTGATTGAGCAGGCGACCGGGGCCACGACATTCGACGGAAAATCCATGCGAAACAAGGTGGAGGTATTTATCCAGGTTTCTGACCGCGATATGTACCGCATGATGTATCGCGTAACACGCTTCATCGAAACGTGGGAGAATGCCATGTGCATCCCCGTCATCATCGAAGGAGAGAACAAAAAGGAGGCCGAACGTCAGGAGTATCTGGCGCGGCAGAAGGAAGGAGTTTAATTGAATATGAGCAATAAGAACATTTTTCAGCGCGTGGCGGCAATCACCGCAGAACTGGGCGCTATTGCCAAGGACCTGACCGTTGGTGAGGGGGATAAGGCATACAGCGCAACCTCCGAGGCTACGATTCTTGCGGCAGTCAAGCCGCTGGAAGAGAAGCACGGCGTCTTTTCTTACGCGGTCAGCCGTACCCTCGACCAGAAAATCGTCGAGAAGCCGTATATGTGGAACGGTGAGCAGCGTTTGGTCCGTTTGGTTATGGCGACGGTAACTGAGGTCTACCGTTTCGTCAACGTTGACGAGCCGACAGACTGTCTGGAGACCGTCAGCTTCGGCACGGGTATGGATTCCGGAGATAAGGCTCCCGGTAAGGCTATGACCTACGCCGATAAGTACGCTTTGATGAAGACGTACAAAATCAGCACCGGCATTGCCAATGACCCGGATTCCATTCCGTCTCCCGATGAAGGAGTTGCTTTCGTGGAGACGAATCCCCTGATTCCGTCCTCCAAGAATAACCCCATGATTCCGGCGACCAGTCCGGCGGCCAGCACCCCCGTCACCCAGCCCACACAGGCCCCGGCAAAGGCGGCTGCGAATACGCAGATGTCTCTTGACGCGGCGAGACAGGTCATCGTTCCGTTCGGCAACTACGCCAAGAAGACGCTTGGTGAGCTGATGACGATTGACCGCAGTCTGGTGGAGTTCTACGCAAGCGACCGCTTCTCCCGCAGGGATACTTACCCGCAGCTGCATGAGGCTGCACAGGTCATTACGCAGAGCAAAGCCGGTTGAGCGTATCAAACACACAACGGCGGGGGGTTCCCCCGCCGCGCAAAAATGAAGAAAGGAGCCTGCTCGGATGGGCTACGATAAATTCAGCATTGACATCCGAGAGGTTGTCAAACTGCTTGGCTTAAAGGTGTCTCCGCAATCGGATTTTAATGGGACGTCTTTCAACGTTCGTTGTCCGTTTTGCAATGACACCAAATATCACATGAATATCAATACTGTGAAGAATGCGTATTCGTGTGTGAAATGCTCCGGGGGTGAGAAGGGGCAAGGTGCGTTGGACCTGTATGCCCGCGTTGCACATGGCGTTCGCTGTGTCAAGGGACAGAACAGCAGGGAAATGTACCGAAAGCTCTGCGATGACCTGCACATCGAAGCCCCAGTTCGCAGCCGCGTACAGAAAGCACAACTCCCGGAGGTCGTGGAAATCCACCGCGCCAGCGACAAGGTGGTGGATAAGGCGTATCGGAAGCTCTTGGACATCAAGTTCTTTCAGCTTTCCGACCTGCACCGTGAGAACCTGCACAGGCGCGGCTTTTCCGATGAAGCGATTGAGGGTATCGAAGCATTTCGGCCGATTTTCCGTGGGTCAACCGTTACCGGAAAGCGAAGGAGCAGTATCAGAAGCTGATTCCGTCTATTCGCAAGGACAATATCCTCAAGCGCCGTACCCCAGAACGGCTTATCGCAGGTCTCATTGCGGCCTCCATCCTTGCCAAATGTGGATGCGAGCTGCGAGGCGTACCCGGTTTTTTCCGGATAGACGGTGTGTGGTGCTTCAACCTTGAACCTGGGATGCTGATTCCAACACGAAATGCGGTAGGTCAAATCGTTGCCCTGCAAGTACGGCGGGATAAACCGTCCGACTGGAACGATTACTGCAAGCGTACCGGTCAGAACAAGGAGTTTCTTCGGTACATGACCATCTCCGCGAAGGGCCTACCAGACGGCGTTACCACGGATATCAGTCAGGCGCATTTCCCACTTGGGAACGATAGCCTGGATGACCCGGAAACCGCTGTCTGCATTACGGAAGGCCCTCTCAAGGCGGATGCGGCAGTTGAATTGAAGGGCAATCGAAAGATGTTTTTCATTGCGCTGCACGGAACGTCCAATACCAAAACCTTGCCAGCAATTTTCGCATGGCTGAAAGGCAAAGGTGTTGAAACGGTATTCAATGTATTTGACATGGATAAGGTCACAAATGTCAATGTCGCAAAGGCGGGAAAGCGTGTTCGAGCCATTGCCGCAGGATACGGCATCAAACTCGCAGAGAAATGCTGGGATGCGGAATATGCACAACAGAAACTCAGCGAACTGAATGCCATCTGTTGTGAGCATGGCATTTTCGTTCCGACCACCTTCAACGTGTTCACAGACCTCGCAAATGTTTCTCAGGAGCTTGCAAAGCGAAATATCCGGCACAGCCGCGTCAAAAACGCAGATGGGCTGGAAGAGAAACACTACTGGTCTGATAAGACCAAGGGAATTGACGACTATCTGTTGTCTATCAGAACCGCCACAGGCGGTGAAGGGGCCTCTGCTTAACGCAGAGGCTCTTTTTTTGCGCTCACGACCTTCTTAAAGTGTTGCCCATGTGTGGTATAAGAAGGATGCCTGAATTTTGACTTTTTGAGAAAGGGTGGGAAAGTTAGACTAAGAGGAGCGCCGCGTCAAGCACCTCTGGCCCGGAGCTGGATTCCCCATGTGGGTGAGGGATTTGACTTTGAGCGAAAAATATTCTGGGCGCGAGACAGGAGCGATTTTTCTATGATGAATAGCAATCTCGAACAAATTCAAGAGAGACAGCGCGTCCGCGCCCGCATC
>OCHO01002256.1_pt1 | contig 10418 bp, 7 predicted proteins | sample 1538441 | NCBI WGS metagenome assembly OCHO01 (sample SAMN04571691, study PRJEB22368) | human gut metagenome | biome: human gut; material: stool | host: Homo sapiens | place: Luxembourg | collected 2012-06-29
CTCTTTTGGCTGGTGCTGCGCTTCTGGGTGCGGTGACGGCTAATGCGGGAGGACCCGTGAAGACTGTCGCTGCTGATGGTTTATATCAGTTGGCGGTTGATGTCACTGGGGCAACTACTGGCACAGACAAGGTCCTTACAATGGACAAGGACGGCAAGCTTCTTCCGTTGACGTATAATCAGATTGCTGCAAATCCCGACACTCTTGCGTATTCCTTGTGGTGTGTTGAGGTAACTGCTGAGGGTTATGGAAAAGCTCCTGTCTACAACTTCACGAATAAGGCTACAGGTCAGCGTTTGGATGTTGCGTATGCCGGTACAGCGCTGAATGGTGCGGCTAAACCTGCTTCGGGTGCTACATATGCTGCAACTGGTGCTGTCGTAGGTGGTGAGATGCAAGATTGGGCTTTCTCTGCGACTTATAAGGATGCGATGAACCCTGCTACTTTGTATTCTTATTTCCACGCAGATTCAGTGGTTGGTCTTAAGCTTAATACATCAAATGTATTCGTGTTAGGAAAAGCGACTGCTACAACTGCTCAAGCAGATGCTCAAACTGGTTCTGTATTTACTAAATTCACTTTGGTAGAACCGGATTCAATCGTAATGAACGCAAATGCTGTTAATACAATCTTCGGAACTCAAACCGCTGATAAGGGTGTTAAGCTGACATTCGTTGACGACAAGAATAACACTACTTTGAAGAATTATTTCACGGACGACGCTAAGTTCTTCGCTGTAGATGCAGAGGATAACGGTACGGTAGACCCTTCTTGGTTGCGTATCATTACAGGTAAGAAAGCTGATTCTACTTTCGTTTATGTAGATACTGCTTATGTAAATGAGAATGGTGCTCGTTTCTTAGGTTTCAACACAAAACAACTTACTTATGCTAAATTGAACGCAGCTGGAACGACGAAGCATACAGTAGCTGATACATTGGGCACAGCTTTGAAAGATCAATCTAAGTTCCGTTTCGTTTACTTCCCTGCAAAAGATAGCTTGGTTATTCAGGTTAAGCAAGTTACTTATACGAAGGATGGCAAGAACGGTAAGTTTGGTGCGGCTATTGCAGCTAATACTGCGGAAATCATTAAGTTAAAAGCCGATGGTACGTTTGACAGTACTAATTCTGTTAATGCTACCAATGCGGATGTTGATCAATATGGAAAAGCAAACTACGTAACTGTTCAAGACTTGGTTAAGGCTGACCAAATCCGTATCGCTACGATCTATTTCAAGAAAGAGGTTGAGATCGCTTTGAACTATAAGGGCTGTGGCACTTATACGACAACGAAGACTTCTATCGCTGATGGCGTATATTTGATCAAGAGCGCTAAGACTGGTAAGTATTTGTCAGTCCCTATCCATAACGATACTACTTGGGTTAATAACGTAGAGCAAACGAATACAGCAGAATGGGTGACTTTGGACTTACAGGATGCTAATCATATGCCGGCTTATCAATGGGTTGTATTGAAGGTGAACGCTACGGATAAGAATAATGTTTCTCCGATCAATGCTTGGAACCGTGAGTATTCTCCAGCAGTTACTTATTCTGGTATTCAGTTGAATAAGAATGTAGGTGCTAAATATTACTATGCTTCAAACTTCGCTGGAGATTCTTTGGAATTTGTACCGGTAGATAAGAAGTACTATAGCGATAAATATCTTGGTTACAAGAATCTGTCTGAAGAAGAGTTGATGATCAACAAGTATACATTCAACTACTGGCATCCATATGCGACAGACAAATACATCGCTGTCGTGAAAGATTCTACGATGACTGTAAAGGATGGTATGACTGCGTTCAAGATCCAGACTAAAGGCAAAGAACATGCTTATGGTTATAATCCTTCCGCTATCAATGGTGACAAGGGCAGAATCCCGGGCTTGGCTCAGTTGGTTAGAAAGATGTACCAGATTTCTTATGATGGAGCGATCTTCGGTAACTACGATGAGGCTAAAGAGAACAAATACACTGTAAGTAAGTTGAATGCATCTTCGGATTCGGTTTACTTCAAGGAGAACAACTGTATTGAGTTGGCGGAAGGTGCTGGCTATAATCATTACTATGCGATCTTGGAGGCTAGTACAAATGGTATCATCCGTAACTATAAGGCTGGTGTTTCTGACTATGACGCTAACGCTTCCTTGAAGGCTCAGACCTTGAAAGAGACAAGAACTTCTGCTTTCTATATCGCTCCGGATCAGACTCCGTTGTATCGTCAGTTCGATAATAAGCTTGTAGGTGAGAATGCTGATAACTCAACAGATAGCTTGTATTTCGTTGAGTCTATTCGTCAGGAATACTTGATGGATGAGTGGAACCCGAACTTGACTACGGAGACTGTTGATTACGCTGGTATCTGGAATAAAGATAAAGCAAATGGTAAATTGGCCTTCCGTATCGATACCGCTTGGTTGACTCGTGGCGCAGGTAAGGTTAAACCTCAATACTTGGTTTCTGCTTATCGTGAGTTGATCGAGGGTGAGAAGATCATTCCTTGTACGGAGACTACAAATAATCACATCACTGCTGACGGTAAAGTTACAGACGATCCATATCAATGTGTACATGCCGTTCATGTGAAGACTCCGGCTTTCATCTATGGTAAGTATTTGGTTAACTTCTCTGACTCAGCTAAAGCAAACATCGCTGCTTCTGTTAACCCGTATTTGTTCAATACCAAGGCTGTTTCTAACAGTAGCTATACTCGCGTAGGTTTCGTTCCTGCCGTTCAATACGGTGATACTTTGTTTGTTTTGACAGGCAAATACAAAGGTATGACTGCTGAGCAATTGAAGAACGAGGGTATCGAGGCGATCAGCGCAGACTACCACAAGAACTACGCTAGCTTCATCAACGTATTGACAGGTGACAAGCATAAGAATGTAACTTGGTCATTCCGTTATGTAAATCCTGATTTGGCTGCTATCGCTTATGTAGATGGTAAAGAGGGTGAGAACAACTCATTCTTGATCGAGTCTAACGTATATGGCGCAACTGATACTCAATATCAGACCGTAGCTGGTGACGCTTCTCGTGCAATCGCTCCTAAAAATGCTGCCGCTTGGTTGAAGATGCATAATGGATGTTTAGTATTGACCGACAAGGCCGCTACATTCGAGGCTGCTAAGACTGGTGGTGACGGTGCATTGGTATTCAACGCATACCAGAAGACAGACGCTGAGGATATGGTAACTTCTAACGATGAAGTTTCTGTAGAAGGCGTATCTGTAGTAGCTGGTAACGGTACTGTAACTGTTCAAGGTGCCGCTGGCAAGTCTGTAGTTATCACTAACATCTTAGGTAAGGTTGTCGCTGAGACAGTTCTTACTTCTGATAACGCTACAATCTCCGTACCTGCTGGTATCGTAGCAGTAGCTGTTGATGGTGAAGAGGCTGTTAAGACAGTCGTTAAATAAGATAAGCCGTATAGCTTAAAATAATAGAGGCGGGGAGACCCGCCTTTATGTGATATATAATTAAATAACTATGCCACAATAAAAAAGTATCCCGTGACGGGTGAACACGTGGCATATTAATACTAAAGTAATTAAAAGTTCTTCCGCAGGTATCCTCGTGAGAAGAGAGAGCGGATCAAAAAACAAGCCCCGTGGGATTTATCCTATGGGGCTTTTATTTATCGTATCGCCACCTTGCGTACCGTATCGCCAATGCGGATGATATAATATCCCTTTGCGATATCTACGACATATTCGGCGGTGGACTGCTTGACTTCGATTTCTTTCACCTTGATGCCTACGACACTGTAGATTTCCAAGATACTCCCGACAGGAGCGTTCTCTACCTTGATGCGATTCTCGTAGGCCGTGATTTCGATAGGAGAGGGATCTTCTTGCCTAGAAGTAAATGTCTTGACTCCCGATTTATTAGCTTGCGCGTAAACCGGATAACTTGCGGAGAATGCAAGTGCCAAAGCGATGATATGTATAAGCTTCATTTACTTGTCCCTAAATTCGTACAAATGTAGAAAGTTTTCCGCATATTAGAAAGTAATTAGCTTTATTTCGTAAAACGGATGTATGATTATACGCTAAGCCTCATACCTTCCTCTCCTAAGATCGTGCCGGGAAATATCTTGTCTGCTTCTTTCTTTAACGGTGCCATATCCTCGTAACGAGCCGAGTAATGACCGATAACCAATCGCTTCACTTGGGCTTTATAAGCAATCTCGGCCGCTTGGCGGGCGGTAGAGTGGAAGGTCTCTTTCGCACGTGCGGCGTCACATTCAGCGAAAGTCGCCTCGTGGTATAATAAATCCACCCCTTCAATGATGGGGATTATAGATGGGTGAAAAGCTGTATCCGAGCAATAAGCATACCGTTTGGGAGCGACGGCAGGGCGGGTTAAGCGGGCATTCGGGATTACCTCTCCTTCCGGGGTGACGAAATCAGCGCCCCTTTTGATCTCTTGCATCATACGGACGGGAACTTGATAGAAATCTGTCATCTCCCGGATGATATGCGCTTCTTTGGCTTTCTCGGCGAATAAATAGCCACAACAGGGTATACGGTGCTTTAACGGAATGGAATAAACGCTTAAGGAGCGATCTTCCATAACCAACGAATGAGTTGTCGGGTCGATTAAGTTAAAACGGATCTCATAAGGCAACCCTTTGCAAAAGATATCAAGTACCGGACGCATATAGCTCTCGATCTCTTTCGGCCCATGAATAACAAGTTCTCCATTACGTCCCAGCATACCTAATGTAGAGATCAATCCCGGTAGCCCGAAACAATGATCTCCGTGTAAGTGGGAGATGAAGATATGATTTAAACGGCTGAATTTTATACGCATACGACGCATTTGCACTTGCGTGCCTTCCCCGCAGTCGATCATGTATAGTTTATCTCGTAAATCTACTATTTGAGAGGTCGCCAGATGACGTGTCGTGGGCAATGCGGAACCGCATCCCAATATGTTTATATCAAAATCAGCCATTTGTTGTCTATGGGAATAATTGAGTGCAAAGATAATACAAAAGCATTTCTGTTCTGTGAAAAATAACAAAAAAACAAAGTGTAATGTATGCAGGATGAGGTGGATTCCATATATTTGTTTGCTGTCCTTCGGGAAAGCGAATATACAGTCGGTAAATAGACTTAAGATATTTTTTTCTAAGCCTTAACTAACTTTTTCTTTTTGTTTAAAACGGTTAAATGTAGAAACGGCCAAGCGTGAGCTTCGCCGTTTCCTTTTTTTATTGTTAATTTGAAATCTAAATACCTATATCTAATAAATTATGTCATTTAACAATCTACGATTATGAACAAGAATTTTATCTCTGTTTTTCTTCTGATGCTCGCTATGGGCGTATCTGTTATGGCCCAGAGTTATGAGGAAGATTTGGCTTTTTTCAAGGAACGGATAAAGACTTTAGGCTCGGATGAGTTCGGAGGGCGTAAGCCTTTGACCGAGTATGAGACGAAAACAATCCATTACATCGCTGATGAATTTAAGAAACTAGGTCTTCAGCCTGCTAATGGCGATAGTTATTTCCAGCCGGTGAAGGAAATATCTACTTTTACCCGTCCGGTAAAGGATAAGATCACGGTGAAATGCGCGAAAGGCTCTATGGATTTGAAGTTCTCGGATGATATTGTCGTTTGGACGAACCGGGGGACTGAAAAGGTAGTTATCCCTACTACGGATTATGTGTTCTGTGGGTTTGGTATTAATGCGCCGGAATATGGATGGAACGATTATGCGAATGTAGACGTGAAGGGGAAAATCGTTATCGCTATGGTGAATGATCCCGGTTTTTATGATACGTCTTTGTTTCGCGGAAAGAACATGACCTATTATGGTCGTTGGACTTATAAGTTCGAGGAGGCGCAACGCCAAGGTGCTGCAGGTTTATTGGTTCTTCATAACGAGGCGGCCGCTTCGTATGGTTGGAAGGTCTGTCAGGCTTCTCACGTGCAGACAAATATCGCTCTTTGCTCGGAGACAATGAATGCGGAAGCTTTGGGCATGAAGGGATGGCTCTCGGAGGAGGCTTGCAAGAAAATGTTCGTCCTTAGCGGATTGAATTTTGATGAGACGATTGCCGCGGCGAAGAAACCGGGTTTCAAGAGTTTTACGATGAAGGCGAAGAGTAAGGTTATATTAAATGTAAAGATGACCGTAGGCGAGTCTCATAATGTGGCGGCTGTTTTACCGGGCACGGACTTGAAAGATGAATACTTGGTTTTTACCGCTCATTGGGATCATTTTGGGATCGGTACTCCGATAGATGGGGATAGTATCTATAATGGCGCTAGTGATAATGCTTCGGGTGTGGTTACCTTAATGCTATTAGCTAAGAAATATCAATCATTGCCTGTTCGTCCTCGTCGCTCTATCGTATTCGTGGCGGTGACTTCCGAGGAATGTGGCTTATTAGGTTCTCAGTACTATTGTGAGCATCCTTTGTTCCCGTTATCTAAAACAGCTATTAACTTGAATTTTGACGGCACGGCCCCGCGTGAGCGTACCCATGATGTTTCTCTCCGGGCAACGGGCAAGACGGATACAGATGCCTTGGTGATCGCTATGGCCTCGGCACAAGGGCGGACCGTGAAGGTTATCACCGAAGATCCTGCGGGTGGTTATTTCCGTTCCGATCATTTTAATTTCGTGAAAAAAGGCGTACCTACGATTTTAGTTGGTGGCGGTAAGGATTACGTGGATAAAGCACGCCATGAGGCTAAACCGAAAGTTTACCGGTATCACCAACCGAATGATGAGTATGACGAATCTTGGTGGGATTTTGATGGGGCTATGGAAGATATGAACTTAATGTTTAGTATCGGTTTAGTCATCGCCAACAATGATGAGATGCCTAAGTGGACAAAAGAGGCGGACTTCCAAAGGCAATAAATTAATGTGCCAATGTAGCAATATGCCAATATGCTAATGTGTCAATTAAGATACTATCACTTGCATTCTCACTGGCACATTGACATATTGGCACATTGACATATTGGCACATTGGCATATTATTTAATTTGCACATTATTTAATAGGTATGACCTCCTTCTTGCATTTCCTTACTATTGATCTTATGTAGATCAAGCGCTCTCCAAGCATAGAAAATGTAGGCTAATACGAATGGGACGAGAATAGATACATAGCTCATTACTTTCAACGTGAATGGGCTTGAGCAACTATTCTGGATCGTCAATGAACTTTGTAGATCCGCCAAAGATGGGTAGTAAGCCGTATTATTCCATCCTGCGCAAAGTAATAAAGCTAATACGGTCAAGACAGTCCCTGCTCCCGCGAACCAGATGCCTTTTCTCCAAGTCTTCGAGAATATCGTTTTCCCTATGCCGAATAACACGCCAACCACGCCAATCAATAATACGGCTAACACGATTGGCATCTCGATCAGGTTCATAAAATACTTATACGGTTGCATAAATACTTCTCCGGTATCCGGATTTACGGCAAAACCGTCCACCAACAATAAACGGATCAAGAATGTCAAGAAAAAGACGAGGAACAAGATTGTCTCCGGTATCAATTGTTTCCGGCTTTTAGCGACAATCTCTGGATCATCGATATTGTTGATAAAATAGAGTAGGGCCAGAGCTCGTGCCAAGAAGAAAACTGCCAGTCCTAGGCACAAATTCCAAAATACCAAAGCCGCCTCTAATCCATGCCAAGGATTGGCCCACGTGGAAATGACGGGCATGGCTACATCAGTCAACTGTTCTTTGTTAACAATAAATTCGGCGCCGTTAAAGAAGGTCGCTACAGCGGTTCCGAGTAAGATCGGACCTGCTATACCATTGATCATAAGAAATACTTGATACGTCTTTTTCCCGAGTAAGTTGCCTTTTTTCGCTTGATACTCGTAAGATACAGCTTGTATCACGAAGCAAAGTAAGATCAGCATCCATACCCAATAGGCTCCGCCGAAGCTTGTGGAATAAAATAAAGGGAAAGAGGCGAAGAAAGCACCTCCGAAAGTGACCAACGTAGTGAAAGTAAACTCCCACTTACGCCCGGTCGAGTTCAATAACATTTTTTGCTGTATCTCCGTCTTGCCGATAGTGAAGAGTAGAGATTGGCCTCCTTGTACAAAAAGAAGGAATACTAATAGCGCTCCCAGTAGAGATACCAGAAACCACCAGTAATGTTGTAACAATATATATGTACTATCCATAGGACTTTCTAATTAAGAATTGATATTTGAAAATTGAAAATTAGTGGGCGGCAGCTTCCGGCCCTTTCTTGATGGCCTTAACCATGATTCCAATCTCTGCGATCAGCAGGATCGTAAATAAGATAAGGAACAGGTAGAAAGTGGTCTGTACCGAGGACGGGTTTAACTTGGATATCGAAGCGCTGGTCGGCAAGATATCCTGTATAGCCCAAGGCTGACGTCCTACCTCCGCTACGATCCAACCGGCTTGTCCCGCTATATATCCTAAAGGTATAGACCATAGGCCCACGTATTGCAACCAACGTGTATTAGCGATTTTCCCTTTTTTATCCCATATCAACGTAATAATGAATAGTAAGATGAAGAAACAACCAAGGATCACCATCACACGGAAAGAATAGAATGTCAATCCTACATGCGGGATTAACTCTGCCGGATCCTTAATATAACCATATCCGAAATAGGGGAAATTCTCTTCCAAAGTTACCCTGTATTGCCCGGCGGCTGCGGTATCTTTATCTTTGACCGCTTTACGATAATCAGCTAACGCTTTGATAGCGGCTTTACCTTTCTCAATTTTTTCTTTGGCGGAGAGCGCTACCGTTCCCTTATTGGTCGTATAGCCTCCCTCTATCAAGTTTACGATACCCGGAACGTATGCGTTGATGTCACGTTCTGCTAAGAAGGAGAGGAGCTTGGGGAACTTAATGTCAAAAATAAATGCGTTCTGGTTATCCAGATAACTCGTCTTTGCCGGATTTAAGATGCCGATACCTACGAGTCCTACTCCGTTGCCACCCTCATAAAGACCTTCCATGGCGGCTAGTTTCATCGGCTGCTTTTGAGCGACTTGGTAAGCGGAGCCATCACCCGTCCAGATAATAAGGATGGAGGCTACCAACCCGAATATAGCGCTGACCTTGATACTTGACAAAGCGAATTCGGTATTCCGTTTCTTTAATAAATACCAGCAGCTGATTCCTAGTACGAACAAGGCGCCTACGATCCAACCGGACAATACCGTATGGAAAAACTTATTAATGGCGACAGGCGATAAGGCTACGGCCCAGAAATCGAACATCTCGTTACGGACCGTATCCGGATTGAAATGCATACCGACCGGATATTGCATCCATGCGTTAGCGATCAAGATCCAGAGAGCGGAAAGAGTAGCACCGATAATCGTCAGCCAAGTGGAGGCGAGATGAAAGCGTTTGCTAACCTTGTCCCAACCAAAAAACATAACAGCGATAAAGGTAGCTTCCATAAAGAAGGCGAGAATTCCCTCGATAGCCAAAGGTGCCCCGAAGATATCCCCGACAAACCAACTATAGTTAGACCAGTTGGTTCCGAACTCGAACTCGAGGATCAATCCCGTAGCGACACCGATAGCGAAATTGATACCGAATAATTTCATCCAAAATTGGGCGGTCTTTTTCCATGCCTCATTACCTGTCCGATAATAAATCGTCTCCATAATAGCTTGGATAACGCCAAGTCCTAGTGTTAGTGGCACGAAGAGCCAATGATACATGGCAGTAAGGGCAAATTGAGCCCTCGACCAATCGATCAATGAAGTGTCAATGTTTTCAATCATATTTATTAATGTTTTAAGGATTTATTGCCCGTTGTATGAGTTCGTTCGATACGTGGTTCTCCTTCTCACTATCGCTATCGAATTGCCCGAGATAATTAGGAAAGAAGAATAATCTCAGGATAAAAAACATGATAAACAATTTGACTAGAATGATTAGCCAAAGAGTCTTGCCCAGCTTCATCTCCCGGAATCCTTCCAGATAAAAGCGATATATTCGTATGAATGCAGATTCTTTTTTCATATAGTTGTTCTCATTTAAGATAACAGTTGTTAATATGAATATGTTTTCATGTTTTTACAAATATATCCAAACTGCGTTAATAAAATACCCCCAATCCTATAGATAATATTTATGAAATTATAAATAAGATCTATCCTGTCTGTTAAAAAAAACTATTTTAAATAAGAAAGCGGTCTTTTGATCTTGTCAATAATACAGCATTGGCTATATTTGCGACAATTTGTTGCCTGTAAAGGTGTAAAGACACATGAAATATCATTGTTAAGTGCTAATCTATAAAAAATTATTACTATGTCAAACATTACTAGAAGATCTTTTCTTCAAAAAGGTACGGCTGCCGCAGCAGCGTTGACTATTGTTCCGAGTGCAGTCCTTGGTAAGAGCCACGGTCATACCGCTCC
>OCHO01002259.1_pt1 | contig 10404 bp, 8 predicted proteins | sample 1538441 | NCBI WGS metagenome assembly OCHO01 (sample SAMN04571691, study PRJEB22368) | human gut metagenome | biome: human gut; material: stool | host: Homo sapiens | place: Luxembourg | collected 2012-06-29
GATGTTCCTCTGCCGCATATACTTCCACTGGGGCAAAGAGACCTTTGATGCTATCTATCAGAGAAGCCACAATACTACTTTCCTCTTCTGTAGTATCAGACTCTAGCTGTTCGGTAGATTCCGTCTCAGATTCTGATACTGTTGTCTCTGGTACTTGTGTTTGAGGTTCTGATGCCGCTGTTGTTTCAGGTACCTCTGTTTCTGTCATCGGTACTTCCGTTTCAGACTCACTTTCCAAAGTTTCGTTTTCTACTTCTGTCTGCAACTCTACTTCCGTCTGCGACTCTGATTCTATCTCAGTCTGTGACTCAACTTCCGTCTGCGGCTTAACTTCCGTCTCGGTCCCTGATTCCACCTCTGATTCTTCTTCAGTCTGAGATTCTGCCTCTGTCTGAGATTCCAGAACTTTTGAAGTCGTTTCCTCCTCCACTTCTGTACTTGGTTCCTCTTCAACTGCTTCTGTACTAGCTTCCTCTTCATCTGCTTCTGTACTTGGTTCCCCTTCAACCTGGCGAATCACTTTTACCTTTAATGTATCAGGAAAGTTGATTTCGCTTTCTTCTGCACCGATTGACAGCGCTTGATACGCAATCTCTTCGTTCAACTCATCAAATGAAGTAACCATATAAGTTGGCTGCATGTTCTCTGTCTGAACCTCTTCTGCATGCAGCATCATCGGAAGATTGCATGTAGAACCTGCCATAATGCATGACATACCAATCGATACTATTTGCTTTATTTTATTCAAACTTCTCTTCTTCATACACAATACCTCTCTTTTTTCCGATTTTTCTTAATACTATTCTTATATCTTTTCGCTTTCTTTTCATCTTCTTTAGTATAATTATAGCACAAACAACTGTACTGCATAACCGCCATTTCGACACAAAAAAGGCGGAACCGCACAGCACTCTATGCGATTCCGCCAAACTTTTTTCTTTGATTTTTAAGCCTCAAAATCATGAAAATAGAGTTAAATGTCAACCAATATTATTAAAATAATGGTTAAACGTCATGTTTTTCATTTTTAATGGCTTATTTTGCTTATATTGTTTCTTTTGTGTATAAATTCTTATTTTCCTATTATGCCTATTTTTCTTTTCCAAATTTGGAAAAAGCCTCTCCTATTGATTCGAGTGTCTTGATCAGGCATTTCCTTGGTGTTGCCATGCACACGCGCGTAAACAGTGGACTGTCGTAATCGCTTCCCTCACCTAGGCACACATGAGCTTTTTTAACTAGAAATTCGTTTAACTCGTCACCACTTGAAAAATATGCTGACCAGTCGATCCACAAGATATAGGCGCCTTCGCCGCCGCACACTCTTGCTTTTGGCAGGTGCTTTGCAAAATAGTCGCGAAGCACACACATATTTTCCCAGACATACGCATTTGACGCATCGACCCATGCTTTGCCATCTTTGGTATAAGCAGAAAGTACACACTCATACACACACGGATCGAGACTTCCATAGTGGTCACGAGTCCGCCTGTCCGTAAAGCGCGCGCGAAGCTCATCATCTGCGATTATAATGTTTGCATGGTTTACTCCTGTAAAGCCAAATGATTTTCCCAGTCCTGTCGCGACAATCGCATGTGACTTTGCACCTTTAATATCAAGGTAGCACTGACATGTCAGTCCCTGATAGCAGTTATCTGCAAAAATCTCATCCGAGTAAACAATAACACCGTAGCGATTTGCTAACTCTGCCAGACGGACAAGATCTTTTTCTTTCCAGATCTGACCAATTGGGTTATGAGGATTGCAAAGCACAAACAGCTTATTATTTGGATTTGCCATAGCTGACCTGATTGCGTCAAAATCCATTTGATATCTGCCATTCACACTGTCGTATAGAAGCGGACATTCCACTGTCCTTTTATTGAGGCGATCAGCCGCCTGACGATAGCGATTATAAACAGGTGTTGTCACTATTATACCATCATCAGGATCCGTACATACAAGACGAATCGTGGTTGCAAGCGAATAAATAGTTCCGAGCGTTGTAACGATCCACTCTGGCTTAATTTGTGTTTTTCGGCTCATCTGCATCCATTTTGTTACTGCACTTTTGTAAGCTTCATCCGGCAGTGTAAATCCGTATAGTCCGTTCTTTGCAAAGCGAATAACTGCCTCCTCGATGACAGGCGCACTTTTAAAATCTGGCTCTGCACCATCCAGACTGATATTTCCTGCTTTGACGACTTCTGGCGGCGTCATCATCAGCTTTAAATTTGCGCCAGAGCGCTCCACAAGTGTTTCAAAATCAAATTCCATTACAAAGCTGCCCTTTCGTACACATATTTTGCGCTCGCCACATCCTCAATAGCAAGACCTAGTGCATCAAAGATGGTAATTTCATCATCAGCTGTTCTGCCTGGTGCTTTGCCTAAAAGCACTTCTCCGATGGAGCCAACAATATGATCTTCTTTAATCAGCCCTTCTTTAAGCGGAATTAGATATTCGCCGCTCTCGCGCTTTGCTGCTTCTGTCTGATCGGAATAAAGACGCGCTGCTGCTACCAGATCAGAAGAAACCTCTCTTGTAGTTGGTGTAAAGGTACCCACTGCATTGATATGAGTTCCAGGCTTGACCATTTCCTTTGTCAAAAGCGGTTCTTTTGACGGTGTTACGGTGCAGATGATATCTGCATCTTTGACTGCTTCCTTTACGGTACTGCACACAACAACTGGAATCTTGTACTTTTCCTGCATATCTTTTGCAAAACGCTCTGCTGCCTGTGGGAACAGATCGTAGACTGTTACAGAAGTAATATCACGAATCTCGGTGATGCTTCCAGCCTCTATCATACCTGCTACAGTGCTGTGCGCTGACTCAAACAGCATAACATAACCTATATGAGACGGATATTTTGTTCCCATATTCGGTGCAAATGCAGAGATCACTTTTGCACCAAAATAGTCACCTACATATGCTGGCATGAAACCAAATTTTGCTGTATTCGGCATAACTGTGATCAGACGTGCCGGCTGAGCATACTCGCCGCTTTCAAGACCTTTTAATGCCTCTGCCATTAATTGAATGCAGTCCTTTGGCTGCAGAAGCTTTCTTACTTCTTCCTGCTCAATAATCTTCATATATATTAAAACCTGCCTTTCTGATTTTCCTAACCTTTTTTATCAGCCGCTAATTTTCAGTGATTTTACAAGCATCGCAGGGCCAGACACAGTATAACTGTCATACATAACAAGCGGATTGATAACTCGGTCACTTCCGACTTGCTCTACTCTGGCAAACAGCTCTGCCACATTTCCTGTCATCGTCAGTCCTTCCATAATGCCAACCGGCTTTCCTTCCTTAATGCGCACTGCCTTGCACGGGAATGAGAAATCGCCTGATACAACATTTAATGCATGAAACTGGTCATAATTTTCAAACACATACACACCATCATCGCAATCATGAATCAGTTGTTCTAAGCTTGCCGTTCCTGACTCGATAGTAAAGTTTTTCGGCATGATTGCCATATCAGTATGAATATTTCCGCTTAAAAGTGTCTTTCGGCCTGCATTTCCTGTAGAACGAACCCCGGCTGCTGCTGCACTTGAAAGATTATGCATCCAGCCCTTTAACACGCCATTTTCAACAAGTGTTAAGTCACGGCTTGGCACACCCTCGCAGTCCATTTTCCATGAAAAGCCACACTGTACGCTGTTCTTTGAATCAGCGCCGCCCTTGTAATCACGTATCGTAATGCAGTCTGAAAAGATCTTTTTGTTTTCCTTTCCAGCAAGTGGTGTCGCACCGCTTCTGGCACGCTTTGCGGTAAACATCTGCCACGCTGTAATCAAAATGTTATTTACTGCCTGTGATGAAAGCACAGCGCGGTACACACCAGGCTCAGCCAAAATTGTCGGCACATCTAAGAATCGACGATTTGAAAAATCATGAATAAAAGGCTCTGGTGAAAGCTCATCAAGCGTGAGTGCACACGCATAACCCTCATATCCATCTGCTGCTGCCTCTGCCGCAAAGCGACAAACTGAAGCTGTTTCTTCTATATTATTGGTGTTCACAATGCCCATAGTAAGGATTGTCTGAGAAAGATTAAGACGCACTTGACACCCAAAGCTTTCCTCTAACTGTCCGGCAAGTGTTTTTGCCTTATTCTTTAAGGTTTCGATAGAGACAAGTGTTTTTGCCTGATCATAATTTGAATCCTTTGCCTCATCCATTTCCCAGTAATCTGCTGCCGCCATCGGCTCTGCCTTTTTTGCAGCAGAATCCTCACTATTTGTAAGTGCCTGTGCAATCACATCACTTGCGTTTGCATCCAGCTTTTGCGTATAAACCATACCTGTCTTTTGACCTGATGCACGCACAAAGAGCTCCGTCTGTTCGCTGCAGCTCATAGGACCAGTCTGTGAACCTATCATCTCAACAGAAAGCTTTTCCTGCTTTTCTGCCTCGGCCTCAGCTGCCAGACATCCACTAGGAAGAAACTGCATAGCCGCCTTATATGCTTTTAGTTCTCTCATACATTCTTTCATATGTTTGCCTTTCCTCGTTATATGCTCTTTAACTCAAAATCACCCAATCGCCATATGGGAAATGCGCACCATTGGCTGCGGTGTTGTCGTTGGAATCAGACCTGAGCTTGCACCGCAGAAGCCGCCTTTTTCATATTTCATCTTTTTTCCAACGCGGTCAATGCGCTTAATCACATCAATTCCATTTCCCGTCAGCATAATGTTTTTTACCTGATGATCACGGTCGATCTGGCCATTTTTAATCCAGAAGCCTTCTTTTACTTCAAGAGAAAACTGCATACCGCCGAAGCCTCCTCCGATGCTCTCAACATACAGGCCATTGTCCACACTGCGCACAATCTCATCCTCATCGTCACTGCCCTCTGCCAGACATGTATTCGTCATTCTTGATACTGGCGCATATGTATAATTTTGTCTTCTTCCGCTTCCTGTACTTTCCATTCCAAGAAGCTTTCCGTAATAGCGGTCACACATGTAAGATTTTAAAACACCATTTTCAATTAAAATATTTCGCTGCATCGGATGACCCTCATCATCAATCGCAGCAGAACCATACTGACCTGGCAGCGTTCCATCATCTACAAGTGTAACCTTATCACTTGCTACCTTTTCTCCGATCTTATCCACAAATGCACTTGAACGGTGGGCAATCGCAATGGCCTCAAGTGAGTGGCCGCAGCTCTCATGCCACAGCGTTCCGCAACCGCCTGCCGCCAACACAACTGGAACTGTGCATGGTGAAATGCTTCCAGCCGTGCGGATGCGATCGGCTCGCTTTACCATATCCTTTGCAAAGCTCGTATAAGAAAGCTCATCATCATAAGCCTCAAAGCCGGAAGCCTTTGTATAATCGTCCCATGTGCCATATGCACTGTCACCATCTGCGACAACTGCCTGCATGCGCATTCTCGTTGTGACACGGCGGTCTGTCGTGTAAAGGCCTTCGGTGTTTGCGATCAGCACGCGCTGATCCGTATCAAAATAGTTTACATTTAATGAACGCACATTGACGCCTGCACTTCTTGCGGCTTTATCTGCCTCCAAAAGCACATTGATTTTGTCCTGATTACTAATCTGTGACGGGTACTTTACAACAGGGCAGGGATTATGGTAGGACTTCTCTGTTAAAACAATTCCAGCGGCAGCTGCTCTAGCTTTTATCTCAAGCATTTCTGCTCCCTTTTTAACTAAATCAAGAAGTGCTTCCTTTGTCACCTGATTTGTATAAAGATAGACATTTGAAAGTCCTTGTATAAGATAGAGACCTGCTCCGCATATGCGAAGACTCTTCACGCCTTGGATCACAGTTTCTATGCAGGGAATGTTCGTCTCCTCTCTATCTTCAAAAAACAGCTCGGCAAACTCGATTCCAAGCGCCTTTGCAGACTCTAATACTTGTCTGATCTCGTCCTTTTGAATCATCACTTTCTCCCTTCTTTTACAGCGTATTCTTCTTTATCTCACCGCCGATCATTACGAGGCGCACATGATCTGCGTTTGCAAGCAACATGATATCCTCTGACGGATCACCATCTACTACAACAAGATCAGCCAGCTTTCCTGCCTCTAGGCTTCCGAACTTATCATCAGACTTCATCAAATACGCACCGTTAATAGTTCCTGCTTTGATGGCTTCCATATTGGTATATCCGCAGCGCGTCAGGCTGTAAAATTCTTTTCCGATTTCATGAAACGGTGTATTTGGTGAGTTGGAATAATCTGTTCCAAGTGCAACTCGAATGCCATATTGATGTGCAAGTGCAAATGAATGCTTTGATGCATCGCCAAGTGCTTTTGCTTTTTTCGTCATAAAATCTGGCAGCCCCTTCATATCAGCAAGGCCAAGTGATACAGAAAGCGTGGTAACAAGCGGAATGTTCTTTTCTGCCATCATCTGTACGCACTCCTCATCTAGTAGAACACCATGCTCAATACATTTAACACCGTTTTTAATAGCCTGCTTTGTGCCCTCTGTTCCTGTGCAGTGTGCAGTAACGTATGTATTGTGACGCGCTGCCTCTTCCACGATTACACGGATTTCCTCTGGTGAAAATTCAATATCATTAAAATCATCGACTGCCGATGATACACCGCCAGTTGCACAAATTTTGATAAACTGTGCACCCTCACGAAACTGCTGTCTTGTCTTTCTATAACAATCCTCCGGACCATCCACCAGGCAGCCAATAAGATCACGCTGATTCGATTCCTCTGGTGACAGCATCGGATTCATATCGCAGTGGCCTGAAGAAATGCTCATAACTCTTCCGCCCGACATGATACGCGGTCCCTTGATCAATCCAGCTTCAATCGCACGCTTTAATGAAGCACCAAATGCGCTCATGTCACGCACACCTGTCACACCGGCATCCACCAGATCTTTAAGATCACAAACAGTCGTCAAAAGCAGATCATATGGTGTGTCACCAGTCTTATGAATGCTCTCGCTTCCACAAAGATGGGCGTGTGCATCAATAAATCCAGGCATAACAGTCTTTCCTTCTAAGTCAAAAATCTGTGCATCAGAGTCGGTGCTTTCACGCTTTTCTCCGACATACACAATATGGTCATCTTCAATCTCGACCATTCCATTTTCAATTGGTTCATCCGATACTGAATTGATAACTCTCGCGTAAATTACTGTTTTCATGTCATTCTCCTCCCTAATCTATTGAAATTTTCGCAGAAATCACTTACACTTGTCTGACAAGGAGGTTTACTTTATGACTACTGCAAAAGATTTATTATCGCTGCCTTCTCTCTCCCACATGAAGCTGATTGGCGGAGCTGCGGGACTGTCTAGGACTGTCACTTGGCCTTACGTGATTTTATGTCCTCCAATCGGTGAATGGGTAAGCGGCGGTGAATTTTTAATTTATTATGGTGCCAACGCTGTTGTTGAAAAGGTGGAGCTTGCTCAGCTGATTCGCGATGCGGCACAAAATGATGCCGCCGGCATTTTATTTCTTGTCGGCCACCATTACATTCTTGAAGAAAATCTTGATGATGAGATTAGACAGCTTGCTGATGAGCTTAAGCTTCCAGTCTTCTCTCATACAAGTCTTGCCTATGTAAACTCCATCACAAAAGACATCATCAATCTGATTCAGGATCGCGAGAAGGATGCTGCAATCGCCAATTCTTTCTGGTACTCACTCTTTTTCCAGAATACAAATGTAGATGATATCGCAACACTCAATCAGGCATTATTTCTGGGATATCTGCCAAGCTATAACTACTGTGTGTACATATTTGAGATGATGAATGCATCTGCTTATTTTCAAAAGCTTGAAGCGATGCACGGACCTTCCTTTACAGAGACACCATCTGAATTTTTCCGTATGCTTGCGACAAAGCTTAGCTATATCACGCAAAAAGAAACTGGAAGCACATGGCATGTTGCAAGAAACAGCGCTAACGTATTTGTACTTCCCATAAATACCAACTCACAGGAGCAATCAGCTGATCATTTCTTTGAATCACTGACGATACGTATGGAACAACAATATCCCGGCACAAAATTTTGTGTTGGAAAAGGCAATGTACGTTCACGTCTTTTTGGCATTCGCGAATCATATATTCAGGCAAAACGAAGCTTGCTTTCATGGAAACTTCTTGGTGACAATCGTCACTTAATCTCTTACAGTGATCTAGGCTTTTATCAGCTTCTTTTTGAAATTCCGACGGCCTCTGTTATGCGCGAATATACTGCTCGTTTTCTTGATCCGATCCGCGAATATGACAAAACACACGATGCACATTTATATGAAACTCTATGCACGTGGCTCGACTGCCGCTGCAATAAGGTACAGACTGCAAAAGCACTCTTTCTTCACCGAAATACACTTTTGATGCGCTTAGAAAAGCTTGAAAAGCTCCTTGGTGTATCGCTCGATGATGCCGACATCACCTTCCAACTGCAGGCCGCCGTCAAGATCGATAAATTCCTGTCGGAGATATCGTGCTCGTTAACGTAGTGGGCGTTGAGGTGAACTACTTTACGAGGCGATTCCCGTGTGGAGCGGGCTTTCAAAATACACTATATTTAGAAATAATGTAAAAGGCGCCGCGAGAACAAGGGTCGCCGACAAAGTTTCACCGAAGCGCCCTTCGTAAACTCAACCGCACGATCAAGAAACTTACATCTCCTCCGCACGATGACACGCCGTAAAATGTCCAGGCTCGATCTCGCGAAGCTGCGGTTTTCTCTCCTTGCAAAGCTGTGTCGCATATGGACAGCGATTGCAGAAATTGCAGCCCTGCGGCAGATTGACCGGGCTTGGCACATCACCTTGAAGAAGTATTCTTTTTCGCTCACGCTCAATTGTCGGATCGGCAATCGGAATAGCAGAAAGAAGTGCCTTTGTATACGGATGACGATTTTTAATATAAATATCCTCGCTGTCTGCAATCTCAACAAGTGAACCCAAATACATTACGGCAATACGGTTTGATATCTGGCGCACCATTGACAGATCGTGTGTGATAAACAAATAAGATAATCCCATCTGCTGCTGAAGACGCTTAAGTAAATTTACGACCTGTGCCTGAATAGAAACATCCAGTGCAGAGATCGGCTCATCACATACGATCAGCTTTGGTTCAAGCGAGAGCGCTCTGGCAATTCCGATACGTTGACGCTGTCCGCCTGAGAATTCGTGCGGAAACCTGTTTGCATGATCCTTATTTAAGCCGACCATTTTAAGAAGCTCCAATACACGCTCCTCTAATTCTGGTCCTTTATACATCTTGTGGATCTTCATGCCCTCTGCAACAATATCACTTACTACACTAAGAGGATCAAGACAAGCATACGGGTCCTGAAAGATCATCTGCACATTTTTGGTGTACTCTTTCTTTTCCTTTTTGTTGTAGCGCCAGATATCTTGTCCCTCAAACATTACCTGTCCTTCATCTGGGCGATATAATCGCATAATTGTTTTTCCAAGCGTACTTTTTCCACATCCTGACTCACCAACAAGTCCTACTGTCTCGCCCTTATAAATAGTTAGATCTACACCATTTACAGCCTTTAAAATACCCTTTGGCACCTTGAAGGTTGTTTTTACATTTTTCAATTCGAGGATTGGTTCTTTTGTCGTTCCCATCATTCCTCCTCCTTTATGTTCTGTGCTTCAACAGGACTCTTTGGTGCGCCATTTTTCTTAATGCACGCTGGATGATTGAGCCAGCAGTATGCATAATGGTCTGGTTCTGAAAAATCAATACACGGCGGCTGACTTGTGCGGCATATGTTCATTGCATATTTGCATCTGGCAGCAAACGCACATCCGACAGGCGGTGCCAACAAATCCGGCGGTGTTCCCGGAATTGAATAGAGGTCTTCGCTTACTCTCTTATCAAGACGCGGCACACTGCTTAAAAGTCCCCATGTGTACGGATGCTTTGGATGATGAAAGATAGTATCGCAGTCGCCATGCTCTACGATTTGACCAGCATACATAACGTAGATTCGGTCTGCCATATTTGCAACAACGCCCATATCATGTGTGATTAAAACAATTGACGTATCAATCTTATCCTTCAAATCATTCATTAGTTCAATGATCTGTGCCTGAATCGTCACATCAAGCGCTGTAGTTGGCTCGTCAGCAAATAATACCTTTGGATTACAGATGAGTGACATTGCAATCATGATACGCTGGCGCATACCGCCTGAAAGCTGATGCGGATAGCGCTTCATATTTTCCTCTGGTGACGGAAGTGAAATCATCTTTAAGATCTCGACTGCCTTTTTTCTTGCTTCTTCTCTGGAAACCTTATAGTGCTGCATGTATGGCTCCATGATCTGCTCCCCAACTGTCATTGTCGGATTTAAAAATGTAAATGGATCCTGAAAAATTATTGAGAGCTGATTGCCCTGCAGCTTTCT
>OCHO01002260.1_pt1 | contig 10402 bp, 15 predicted proteins | sample 1538441 | NCBI WGS metagenome assembly OCHO01 (sample SAMN04571691, study PRJEB22368) | human gut metagenome | biome: human gut; material: stool | host: Homo sapiens | place: Luxembourg | collected 2012-06-29
ATATAAAGATAAATATTACTTTAAATTACTCTATTTTCAATTATTATTTACATATATCTTCTTGTATTTGATCCAATCCTTGTTTATTTGTTTCTTTAATGCTAAGTTTTACTTTAAGAACTCCATCTGGAACTTCATCTAGTGATTCATCTGTTATATAACGAGTAATATCAGAAATATCATTTATAATTCCTGTTCCTTTAACTTGATAAGTAAATTCATAATACTTATCAACTTCTTAATCTTCTTCTAAATTGGTAAGAATAGGATGAGCATATGCATTATGAGATTGAAATTTATAAACAATAACATAAGATATTTCTAGAACTTCAGCTACATAACCATTCATTTTATCTACAACTCTACACGTTTTCGTAAAACTACAATCACTATATTCTTTATATTTTTCATTTTTTTACTTCACTTATTAATAAAAACATATTAAGCTGCGTATACAAGGACCCCAGAATATCCTGCATTTTTTATAATAGGTAAAGAAACCATTTTTTCTCCAAAAGCAGAACCATTATTATACGCTCTATTAGGATCAACATAATATACATTTATCGGACTATAGTCATCATCAAAAATTCCAGTAATTGTATGTCCACTTATTGTTACAAAATGTCCTCCTGAATTACTATAATTATATGCAGGCATTTCTTCCATTCTGATGTGCATAATTGGTGGATAACCTAAGTCAATACTTCTTTTTACAATATTATAAAATTGACTATTTGTCAAAGAATTAGTCCATACATAAGTATAGTTAGATATACCTAATTCTGAATTCATAGCACCTGCAATATATCTTTGATCAGTACCAGCTGATGTATTTGTACCAACTAATGTTCCATAATATTCTTGAGAACTAGAGGTACCTCTAATAGCATGTATTGCTTGTTTCATTGAAGCAGGTCCACAATAATTTGGTAATTGTTCAAATGCTGGGACATCTATTTTATTAGCAAAATATCTACGTGTCATTACGTTAGGATCTTGATTTAAAGTTTCTAAATATTCATTCGTAAATGGTGTACCATTAGAACAACTTAAATCATAAATATCTGGTCTATTTAAAGATTCATAAAATGCTAAATCTTCCTCTGTATAAACTCCACATCCTTCTGAAGCACTAACATTTGATGTTGACATCATAAAAATAATAGCAGTAAATAATAATAAAATTTTTTTGTTCATATAGAACCTCCTTTATTTTTTTATTACCCCCTAAATTAAATAATAAATATAAATTTTAATTCAAAATACCACCTACATTCTAGATGGTATTTTCATAATAATACGATTAATTGACGAGCAGAAAAAACCATCATTAAGATAAAAGGTCTAATACTGCTTGACACTCTTTTTTATTAAGAATATATCATATTTTTTATAAAAATGCAATCATAAATCAAAAAAAATAAATATTTTAATAAATATTTTAATTAGAAAATATTTGTACCCAGTAATATTGATTATTAATTATATTAACTCCTATTCCTATTTTTTTAAATTTAGAAGAAATTATATTTTGGTAGTGACCACTAGAAGAACGCCACCCTTCCATTACACTTTGTGAAGAACTATAGCCTGCCGCTATATTCTCACCAGCAGTGCCATAAGATATTCCAAGTTCTGATAAAACAGTAAAACAACTACTACCATTTGGTCTAGTATGTGAAAAACTATCACTTAACTCTTTTGCTCTAATATTCGCAGCTTCTACTAAAGAAGAATCCAAAGTTAAAGAAGAAACTCCTACTAAAGAACGATAATTATTTGTAATTTCATATACTTCATTTATTAAATCAGTATATGTATTCTCATTTTGTATATTATTGATTGTTATACTATCATATTCATTTATATCTTCTTTACTTATATCTTCATAATATTTATCTTCTATATCAGTTACTTCTTCTTTTTCTAAATTAGAATTAACTATCTCATTATCTTTATCTATATAATTATTAGTACTTTATTCTGATTAATAATATTCCTATAACTACCAATTACTATAAAAATAAAAACACCAATAATTACTATTAATCTAATACCATCAATTATATTTTGTTTTTCCATAAATATTCACTTCCATAATCACAGAAAAAAAGAGTTATTTATATCAAATATAACCTCTTTTTATTAATATTATAATTAATTAAAAGTTTTTCTTCTTTATTTTACTTTTATTTTTTTCAGAAGGAACTATATTACTAAATAATTTACTACTAATAGTATTAACATTATAAAAATTACTATTATTAATTAAATCAATAATTGCCCTATCATTAGTAAGTTTATAGTAAGTTTCTACATATAACTTCTTAATAATATTGAAATAATAAGTAATAATATCTTTCTTATTAGTACCATCTAATTTATATTCTTTATCATCATAACTTAATACTTCAACAGTAAAGAAATATATAATAGTTTCAATAAAACTATAATCACCATTAATCTTAATAGAAGATTCTCTCTTTTTAAAGTTCATTAAATCATAAATAGAATCAAGTACATACATAAGTCTATATTTAGCGATAATTAGTTCATCTTTTAATTCAATATTTTTAGTTTTATTAATTTCTTTATCTAACAACTCTAAATACATCAAATAAAAATTAAGTTTTGTCATATCTTGCATATTAATTTTCTTTTTATTCTTTTTATTATTCATTTTTAATCTACCCTTAATTGCCCCTTTAGCAGAACTATCATTTATAAATAAAGCCTTGTCCATAGGAGTCTTAATAAGTAATGTCCTATCAAAAGGAGGATTACGAGATAATTTAACCTCTGATTCTTCACCATGCATTAATTTAGCTTGATCCTTAGCATATAAATATAAATTATCATAATCAACACTACTAAAATTATTATTAATATTTATATACATTATATTAGTAATAACTTTAAGTAACTTTATTTCTTCTCTAGTCTTTTCTATCGTATTTTCATCAAATAGTCCATCATAACTAAGATCTAAATATTTATATTCTAATTTTTCTTCTAATTCAAGTAAAGCATTATAAACTTGAATATTAGGATTAATACCTATAATTTCTAAAAAAGATATATCATTATGAATAACTTTTTCAACATCACTTATAAATTCTTCATCAAAGTCTTCTAGTATAACACTTTCTTCTTGAAGCTTTTTTAGTTCATTAATACTTACATCAGAATTTAATCTAATAATACCATCTTCCATTTCAAAATAATCTTCATAATCATCCAAAAAGAAAGAAAGTTCATTAGCAAAATTAAAATCAAATATAAGATCTTCAAGTACATCTTTATCTAGATCAAAAGAATTAATAAATCTCTTTAAATATATTATTAATATATCTCTATATATCATCGTATCTCTATTATTTTTCTTTAAAGAAATCATAATATCAAATATTATATATGCTAATGGAATATCCATATAATCATCCCCTCATGTTGAATATATTATCATATAATATATTAAAAATCAATAACAAAACCAAATTAATATATCTATAATTTAAAAATTTTTAATACCTTTATTAATTATTTACCGTGGGGAATATAAGTGTGGATTACCCGCTAATCATGGAATATCTTTTGGTATTAAATTAGAGCATCTGCCTTAACTATATAATAAAATAAGTGGTAATGATTAAAATCATTCTCCACTTTTTTCGGGTAAAAAGAAAAGGCTTACAAAGTGTAAGCTTTCAAAGTCAAATGGTCGGGAAGACAGGATTTGAACCTGCGACCTCTACGTCCCAAGCGTAGCGCTCTACCAAGCTAAGCTACTTCCCGAAAAAAATGGTGGAGAATGAGGGACTCGAACCCTTGACCCTCTGCGTGCAAGGCAGATGCTCTAGCCAACTGAGCTAATTCCCCACGGACAATATAAATTATATCAATAATTTATATCGTTGTCAATACTTTTTTTATAAGTTTATTATTTAGTTTCATATACACTAACTTGTTTTCTATCCCTACCAAGTCTAGAGTATTTAACATATCCAGAAATCTTAGCAAATAAAGTATCATCTGTGCCTCTACCTACATTAGTTCCAGGATGAATTTTAGTTCCTCTTTGACGATATATAATAGAACCTGCAGTTACATATTCACCATCAGAAGCTTTTGCTCCAAGTCTTCTACCAGCAGAATCTCTTCCATTACTAGTAGATGATTGACCTTTTTTGTGGGCAAATAATTGTATATTAAATTCCATTAATCTATTCATTATTTTCCTCCTTAATTTTTATATTCTTAGGATACACTTTTTCTAATTCATATAAATTAGTTATCATAACATTAATAATCTTAGTAGTTACCTCATCATCTTTCAAAACTTTAATATCAAGTCCATTCTTATCTTCATAACTAATAGATTCATTATCAATAGCTAAGCAAGAATTAACTGAAGTAATTACTGTACTACTAACCGCAGCACATACAATATCTTTACCAAAATCATCATAATTAGCATGTCCCGTAATAATAATTCTCTTATAGTAATTATTATTCTTAGTAAGTTTTACTTTAATCATAAAGCCACCTTATTTGATCTTTTTAATCTCTACTTTAGTATATGGTTGTCTGTGTCCTTTTTTAACTCTAGTAGATCTCTTATTAGGTTTATATCTAAATATAGTTAATTTCTTTTGTTTACCTTGTTTTAAGATAACACCTTCTACTTTAGAAGAAACATAAGGATTACCTACTACACCATTTGCCATAAGAACCTTGTCAAAAACAACTTTATCTCCTTCGTTACCATCTAGTTTTTCAACATAGATTACTGTTCCTTCAGATACATAATATTGTTTTCCACCAGTTTCAATAATTGCTTTCATCTCATTCCCTCCTTTATATATTTGTAAGACTCACTCTTAAGGTGTCAAACTGAACTTATAACCTTTTCAATGTGGTTGAGAATATTCAACTTGGCGTCTTCAAAACAATTTAATTCTACCATAAATAAATATTAAAGTCAAATAAATTAAGGCTTTTTTTCAAAAAAAGTACTAATATATTCCTTTTCATTCATTAGTTTACCATTATCATTAAATATATGTACTCTATTTTTATACATTTTATCTTTATTTTTCATAATTACTTTCTTCTTATAATTAAATTTAAATAAATATCTTTCTAATATAAATCTATTATATATATAAGAAATATCTTTATAAAATTTATATATATTTTTCATAAGTACTCCTATTACTAAAATAATACTATAATTATTTTCATATATATCACTATATAAAAAAAAGACAACAGTAATAAGAGAAATAACAATACTAATATAATTAGCAATATTAAAACTAAAATATTTAGATAAAATCAAATTAACTATCTTAGCACCATCTAATGGATATATAGGAAGCAAATTAAAAATAAGCATACTCTTATGATATAAAAGAAATAAACTATAAATATATTCTCTTACTATACCATTTCTATATAAAAAAAAGATAATACCAAAATAAATACTCTGCATAATTATACCAGAAATAGCTACTAGTAAATCATTTTCTATTTTAGTATTAATTTTTGTATTAAGTTTAACAAATCCACCATAAGGATAAATTATAACCTTATCTATTTTATATGATAATATTTTAGAAATAATAATATGACCCATTTCATGAATAATAATAAGTGATGTAAAAATAATTAAATTAACAAAATGACCAGTAATAACAAGACCAAAAGCCATAATTATATAAGTATAATGAAATTCTATTTTATTTAAGATATTCTTCATAATTTAAATACTTATCACCTTTACTAAATACTAAATATAAAGTATTATTTACTTCTCCAACTAACGTTCCCTTATCAACATAATCATATAATTTTAAAGAAGTATTATCAATATTACCATACCAGTTATATATTCCATCTAAGTCTTCAATAATAACTGTATTACCATATCCTTCTTTATTACCAACAAAAACAACCATTCCCTCCCTTAATGAAGGAACTAAATAGTTTGAAGTAACTTCTAGTTTAACTCCATCTAAATATACACTAGAAGAACTATATTTTAGTTTTTCATTAAATACTTTCTCAGTATTAACTTCTTTTTTAATAGGAAGAATTCCTCCTAAATATTTATCATATATATTTTTTATCTTAGTAAAAGATATATCATCACTATATAAATAATCAGTAATTTTCTCTTTCAAAAATTCACTTCTTTTACAACATATTGCCAAAGAAACAAATAGTAATAAAACAATCAAAGTTTTAACAAAAAACTTTTTAACATGCTTACCAAAATTATTATCTTTCTTTTCAGTACTAACTTTATTTTTATTAATAATATCCATATACTTCTTCTTATCTATTTCATTCATAAATATCACCACTAAAATATATGAATAAAAAAAGAAAAAAGAATTTATTTTTTCTTTTTTCTAACTTTATTAGTATATAATTTAATAACAGAATCAACAGTAACTGGTATTGTAATAGTTCTAGAAGCAAATCTTTCTTTTTCTAAATCATTTAATTCATCATAAAGATAAAATATAGACCATCTCATTTTTGTACCATGATAATTAATTGGAAGTTCTGTAAAATATACATCATCATCTTTTCTAATTAACATTCTAGGTTCACAAGACATATTTCTAATTTCATTCATAGATATATTTTCTTCAACAATACTTTTTGTCTTTCCATCTTTAACAATATTAATCTTTCTCATTAGTGGAACAGCCCTCATATTATATACATCTGATTTTTCCATAAACACCACCCTTTTTTTATTTCAAATATCTAACAATTAACTCCGAATCAAAATCATTATCAAAAAACATATTTCTTAATTCACTTTTATTATAAACAATTACCAAAGTTTTATTATCTATATACATATTAATAAAATTATCAAACTCAGTAATCAATTCATTAATATATTCTTCCTTATTTCTTTCAATATCTTCTTTAGTAAGAGAAATATTAGTATTCTTATCAATAACAATTTGACCATTACCAATAATTAAATCCTCATCAAATATTTTTTCTACTATATATTTTCTAGTATAATTATATTTTTTTAATAAATCATTATTACTAAGAATTCTTCCAGTAGCTAAATCAATATTAGTAGTAATAACATATTTCTTAATATTATTACTATATATATTTTTATCTAAATTAAAATCAAGTTCATAATATATTGATAAAATAGCCCCATTAATTTGCATCTTTATTGAACTAGAAACTTCATTACTAGGTATATAATTTTCTACTTCATTATTTATTTCATTATAATAAGTAGTAATATATTCAATTAATTTATCTTCCTCATCCATAAAGCTTTTAATAACATTATTATCTAAATCTTTTAAATTAACTCTAGATACATTAATCTTACTATATACATTGCTATAACCATTAAACACAACCGGTACTGTTTCCACATAATCTTTTATATCATAATTAACTATCTTTCTGCTAGTAGTATCTTTATTAATACCTTGATATTCAAATAATTTATACAAGCCAAAACCAACAAGTAAAAGAAATATTGCACTTACTACTACCAACGCCTTAGCAGTCTTTTCACTCATTACTTTATCTTTCATCATATTACCTTCTTTCTACCTATAATTATAATATAATTAGATAGAAAAGTAAATAAAAAAAGAATCTATCTCTCGAGATAGACATAATCATTTTCTATACTAAGATTATTCTTAGTATTATTAACTACTACTAAACTAATAATAATTAGTAGAAGATAAAATATAATTACCCCTTTATTGTTTTTAACAAATTCCATATCTATCACTTCTCCTTACATCTTAATACTATCACATACTTATGTTCGTGTCAATATAAAATCACTGTTTTAACGAATAATTGTTTGACATTTTACACTTTATGTGTTAATATTATAAATGAAAGGAGCATATTATGACCAAAGAAGGAAGATTAACAAAAAGACAAAAAGAAATATTAGAATACATAAAAAAATATTCAGCGCAAAAAAAATATCCCCCATCAATTAGAGAGATATCTGCTAATTTTAATTTAAGTTCTCCTGCTACTGCTCATGTTCATGTAAAAAAACTAATTGAAAAAGGATACTTAAAGAGAGGTAAAACAAGTAATCATTTACTTGAACTTCAAGTACCAAATGAATTTGAAACTAAAAGTGATGATGTTGTAACTGTTCCATTATTAGGAAAAGTAACTGCAGGTAATCCAATTGAAGCAATTGAAGTACCTAACGAAGTTATTACTCTACCAGCATATTTACTTCCTAAAAGAAAAGAAGTATTTACAATCAAAGTAGAAGGAGATTCTATGATTAATGCTGGTATCTTAGATAAAGATATTGTAATCGTAGAAAGATGTAAAACAGCTAAAAATGGTGATATAGTAGTAGCCATGGATGAAGAAAACCAAGTTACTATTAAAAGATTCTTTAGAGAAAATGATTATATAAGATTACAACCCGAAAACGATTACATGCTACCTATAATATTAAAAGATATTTCTATCTTAGGTAAAGCAATTGGTTTATATAGAAAATTCTAAAAAAATGTCAGTTAATTCTGACATTTTTTTAATCTTCTTTTTTATATAGAGTAATAACTTCTACTCTATTATTATTAATAGTACTAGGCTCAAATCCAGTTTGAGGAGGCATTATATCACCAGTACCAGTATTCTTATCATAATAGTAAGTAACATATATTGTACCATCAATATATTCTCCACTAGCAGGACCTTCTACCATAATAAAAGTATATCCTTCAAAATTTTTCTTTTCTGTAAAGTATTCATTACCTACTAAATCAGTAGTAGTTACTTCTTCTGTAAGTTTATTTCCATCACTATCCACATGATTAACAACTAATTTTCCTTTTAGTACACTATATGATAATTGCATATCAGTCATAAAATTATATCCTAAATAAGCATTACAAATATAAGCACCATTGATATGGAAAGTCATATTTAATTTATTAGAACTATTGCTTTCTAATGTACCAATTTTTTCTTTGATTACTTCTTCCCCTTTATTTTCATCTCTCATGTATTCACCAACAGAATAATTATTAGAAGTAGCATCAGTTATGTCATCATCTTCAAGTCCAAGAGATAAACCTTTATTATAGAAATAATCATAAGAAAGTCTTAATATTTCTTCATTTGTCTCTTCAACACTTGGAGTTGTTTCTTTTCCGTAGTGGGCAAAGAATTCAGCTTGTGCCTCTTCACACATAGTATCAAATGATGTAACTTCTGTTCCACACATTTTACTATATTCACTTTTTGCAAAGTTTTCAAATACTTCAAGAGAAGATGCTCCAGTAAATCCAGCATATCTTAATATAGCATCTTGATAAGCCCTTTTACCAGGATTATCTTGTTTAAATTTGTCTTTATATACTTTAAAAGCATCATTTAAAGTTTTAAAGTTTCCTAAATTAGTACTTACTCTATCTATTGTATCATTATATCCAAGTATTTCTCTAATCACTCCATAACTAAATTCATCCAGTCTTGTATAATTAGTATTATACTTTTCATTATAAAAATCTACATAATATTTTGCTAAATCGTTAATACCATTAGGATATTTTTGATTTCCATCAACATCTTTAATTTTCTTTAATGCAACATCTATATTTTCATCTGTAACCTTAGCATTATTATTTAATCCTAAAGCTTTTAATGCTGGATTAGCTAAACGATATAAATGATTGTCTTCACCTATAGTTAAACCATTAAATGTTGTATTCTCTTCTCCTCTTACAAATGTAGTATTTTCTACAGGAAATATATCAAAAGATTTTTCATCATAATTGTATGTATATTTTGAGTTATTAATTATAGTTAAATTTACTTTAATATTATCTCCTGGCTCTAATGAGTTATTTAATTGTAAATACTCACTATTTTCATCTAATAATAGTTTTTCATAATTTTGTCTTGCAAGTTCTTGTAATACTTCAGGAGCAATTACAATATTATCTTTATTATAATCACTTGGAATTGTTACTGTAACATCTACTGTAATGTCAACACCAACACGCGATGTTGGATCACAAATCAACTCGCCTCTTTGTTCCCAACAATCATATTTAAATTCTACCTTAGTTTGATATTCAATATCAATACCATCACTAGTAGTTTGTTTAACCGGCTCAATAGCAGTCCATCTTGTTTCTGCTAAAACAGATGTACTAGCTAATAATAACACAGTTAAAGCAAACAATAATAATTTTATTTTTTTCATTCTATCTTTCCTTCCACTTATATAATGTAAATATTTAACATTTTTTAAACATATAAGTTATAAATAGAATGTCTATTTATAACCAAAACCAATAAATTAATCTTCTTTTTTATATAGAGTAATAACTTCTACTCTATTATT
>OCHO01002265.1_pt1 | contig 10390 bp, 8 predicted proteins | sample 1538441 | NCBI WGS metagenome assembly OCHO01 (sample SAMN04571691, study PRJEB22368) | human gut metagenome | biome: human gut; material: stool | host: Homo sapiens | place: Luxembourg | collected 2012-06-29
CTGACGGCACAAAACCCGGAATCGGAATAGAAAGAAAAAATAAACCTACATTTAGTGTAAACATGTATATAAAATCAGGCTATTTCAAATCGAACTTCCCTATATCGTTTTTAACGATGATGCAGGAAATCCGGTTAATTTGCCTCTAACGAACCTGCTCAATGTGACTTATGTCAAAGCCGAACGTTATCTGATCCTTCATTACGAATAATTCACAAAATCTATTTTATAGACAAAACTCTTTGATTATAAATAATCTTTGATTAAATTTGCCCCTCATTTTGGAGTGGTGCACACTTTTAAACTGCAAGGTTGAACCTTAGCCATTTACCTTGCAGGCACATTTTCAGTGAATGGGATTTTGGCCTGCCCGACTATGCGTTTTTCCCATTCTCCGTTAATTGCAAGGGTTTGCCGCGCCAAAAAACAAACAGATGTATCATTAAAAATTAAAAAAAGTGGATCAAGTAAGTTACAAAACAACTTATGTCAACAAAGTCACCGCACAAAAAGAGTGGGTTATTGTTGACGCAGAGAATCAGGTTTTGGGACGTCTTGCTTCTAAAGTTGCGAAACTGTTAAGAGGCAAATACAAACCGTCCTTTACTCCGTTTGAAGATTGTGGCGACAACGTCATCATCATCAACGCAGAAAAAGTAGTGTTAACCGGTAATAAGTTAACCGACAAATTGTACACTCGTCACACCGGATATCCCGGAGGCCAGCGTCACACCTCTCCGGCAGCAGTATTGAAAGTACATCCGGAAAGAGTAATCGAACACGCCGTTCGTGGTATGCTTCCTAAAAACCGTCTGGGAAGAGCAGTTTTGAAAAACCTTCACCTGTATGCAGGCACCGAACACAAACACGAAGCTCAACAGCCGAAGGTAATTGATTTAAACTCTTTAAATTAACAGATCATGGAAGTAATTAACGCAATCGGTAGAAGAAAAGCAGCAGTAGCTCGCGTTTACGTCAGTGAAGGAAAAGGCAATATCACCATCAACAAACGTCCGTTGGAAGAATATTTTACCTTACCTACACTCCAGTACATTGTTAAACAACCTCTCGAACTGTTGGGAGTTACCGGTCAATATGACATCAAGGTAAATCTGGACGGTGGTGGTTTCAAAGGCCAGGCAGAAGCCCTGCGTCTGGGTATCGCCAGAGCTCTGGTTGAAATCAATGCAGAAGACAAACCTAAATTAAGGGCAGCAGGTTTCATGACACGTGATCCTCGCGAAGTTGAACGTAAGAAACCGGGTCGGCCCAAGCACGTAAGAGATTCCAGTTCTCTAAACGTTAATCTCAGTTTAGTATCTAAATTGACAGGACTCCTTCAGTGGGACTACCTGGCAATTGCTTAAATGAAGAATGTAAACTTTTTAAAAACACAAAAATGTCAAATACGAATTTCGACGAATTATTAAATGCAGGTTGTCACTTCGGACACCTCACCCGTAAATGGAATCCTAAAATGGCTCCTTATATTTTTATGGAGCGTAATGATATCCACATCATTGACCTGAACAAAACAGCTATCATGCTGGACAAAGCTTCTGCAGCACTGAAACAGATCGCTAAGTCAGGCCGTAAAATTCTGTTTGTTGCAACAAAGAAACAGGCTAAGGACATTGTTGCTGAGAAAATTTCTAATATTAATATGCCTTATGTGACTGAAAGATGGCCGGGTGGTATGTTGACTAACTTCCCGACAATCCGTAAGGCAGTGAAGAAAATGACCACCATCGATAAGATGGAGAAAGACGGTACTTTCGACCACCTTTCAAAACGGGAAAAACTTCAGATCGCTCGTCAGCGGGCAAAACTCGACAAGAACTTAGGAAGTATTGCCGATCTGACCCGTCTGCCAGCAGCTCTTTTCGTTGTGGATGTAATGAAGGAATATATTGCAGTGAAAGAAGCTAAAAGTCTCGGTATTCCAGTATTTGCAATGGTAGACACCAACTCTGATCCGAGTTGTATTGATTTCGTCATTCCGTGTAATGACGATGCTTCTACTTCTATCAGTTTAGTTATCGACCGGGTAGCCGATGCTATCAAAGAAGGTTTGTCAGAACGTAAAGCTGAAAAAGACAAAGAAGGCACCGAAAAAAAACCGGCAGCTAAGAAAGTAGAAAAAGTAGCTGAAGGCGAAGCTGAAGAAGTTGCAGAAGAAGCAACAGAAGAACAATAATCAAAAAATTACAAACATGGAAATAAAAGCAGCTGATGTAATGAAGTTGCGTCATGCAACTAATGCCGGAATGATGGACTGTAAGAAAGCACTTCAGGAAGCTGAAGGAGATTTCGATAAAGCAGTAGACATCATCCGTAAAAGAGGCCTGATTGTTGCTAGCAAACGTGCAGACCGCGAAGCTAAAGAAGGCTGTGTTTTGGCTCACGCAGAAGGGAAGAAAGGGGTTTTGGTAAGCCTTAATTGTGAAACCGACTTCGTAGCTAAAAATGAAAACTTCATCAATTTCACCAAACAAATTCTGGATGCAGCTTTTGAGAATATGCCTGCTGATAAAGATGCTCTTTTGGCATTACAAATCGGTGGCCGTTCTATCGCAGATCAGATTTCAGAACAAACCGGTGTGATCGGTGAAAAACTGGAATTAGCTTATTATGGCAAAATCGAAGCCGAAGCTACTATCGCTTATATTCACCCGGGTAATAAATTGGCTACTGTGATCGGTTTCAACAAAGATGCCGATACCCAAGTGAAAAAAGACATAGCGATGCAGGCTGCTGCAATGGCACCGATCGCTGTCGACAAAAACGACGTTCCTCAGGAAGTGATCGCTCACGAACTGGAAATCGGACGTGATAAAGCACGTGAAGAAGGAAAACCTGAAAACATGCTCGATAAAATCGCTGAAGGCCGTCTGAACAAATTTTATCAGGAGTCTACCCTGTTGAATCAGGCTTTTGTAAAAGATGCTAAACAAACGATCAAAGCTTATTTAGCAAGTCAGGACAAAGATCTGACCGTAACCGGATTTATTCGTTTTACACTGAACGATTGATCCGAACCCAATACAATAAGAGAGCCTTAGAAATAAGGCTCTTTTTTATTACCTCCGCCAAGCATAAATTTTTTTATTCCTTTATAGCCGAAAATGAAAATGAAACCTGCAACTTCAGGTAACCGAATTCATTTTTATACGTACGAAATATCTATAAAGGAAAAATGATGAAAATAACCAGATATTTACTTTTCTTTGCGTGCTTTATACCTCTCTTGTATTTCAGGGATTTTACTCCCAATAATGAATTGAAATATCTGAGTATTGCAGATGAAGCTCTCCGCGAAGGCCATTGGTTCACCTTTTGGAATCATGGCGCCCTATATGCCGACAAACCTCCTCTTTACCTCTGGATTGTCATGCTAGGTAAGTGGCTACTCGGTACACATTCGATGTTTTTCCTGGGATTGTTTTCCCTGATCCCGGCCTTGTGGATCCTGTTCATCATGGATAAATGGGTAAACACAGCCTTACCCTCCGACCTCAGGTTAAGCAGCCAATTCATGCTTCTGACGAGCGGTTTATTTACAGGCTCGGCCATTGTGCTACGCATGGATATGCTGATGTCTTTATTTATCATTCTAAGCCTGTATACTTTTTACCGCATCTATACCGGCCGATGTTCTCCTGCTGACCCGATCAAACTACCGATTTATATCTTTCTGGCCATTTTTACTAAAGGTCCGGTAGGTTTGATCATTCCTCTATTGACCATTCCGGCTTTTTTATTGGTAAAAAAACAATTCAAAACCATCGGTAAATATTTAGGTTGGAAACAATGGAGCATATTAATCGGGCTTTGCAGCTTGTGGTTTATTGCTGTATATCTCGAAGGGGGAAAAACCTATCTGAACAACCTGCTTTTCCACCAGACCATCAACAGGGCCGTCGATTCCTTCCATCACAAAGAACCTTTCTGGTATTATCTGAAAACGATCTGGTATTCACTCGCTCCCTGGACCCTATTTTACGTTGTCGTTCTCCTCATCGGGATACGCAAACACCTTTACAATAACGATATAAAACAATTATTCCTGACCATCCTTCTTACCGGTTTCGTGGTACTTTCTTTTTCAAGTGCCAAACTGGATATTTATCTTTTACCCCTATTCCCCTTTATGGCTTATTTGGCTTTCCTATTACTCCCCGAAATAGCACTCCCCAAAATCTATTTTACTATCGTTCTCGTATTCGTTTTTCCGGCTTTATTCTTCCTCCCAGCCTTTCTCTCCCTGCCTTGGTTAGAAAGCTCTTATTTCTATTTCGCCGCCTTCCTGCTGTCTTCGTCGGCTATTCTGTGCTTATATTATCTTTACAAAAATAGATTCACTAATGCGACGAATAGTCTTTCTGTCGGTTTACTCTTGTCTATTCTCATTGGATCGGTGAACATTTCCGAATTAAATAAATACATCGGTTTGAAAAATATTACTCAAAAAGCGACAAGAATAGCCCAAGAAGATGGTATAAAAAATTACTATTTCTACAAACTTCGAAGTGGAAAGAATTTAGATTCTTACCTAAATAAACAAATTAATGAAGTAGATCTACCCACTATAGATAGTCTATCAGGAAAACAAAATTTTATTCTATTCGTAAATAGAAACACACTCAAAAAAGAAAGTAAATTATATAATTTTTCAAATAATAATGAGTCATATACAATTGGAGATTACAGTATTATAATTTTCCAACAAAACTAAAAATTCAATGATATACGCACTCGGTTTTTTAGCACAAATTTGCTTCTCTGCCCGCTTACTTATTCAGTGGATTATATCTGAAAAAGAAAAGCAGGTAGTATCCCCTACTCTGTTCTGGTTATTAAGCTTATTAGGTTCATACTTACTTTTCTTTTACGGTTGGTTGCGAAATGACTTTGCCATAATTTTAGGACAACTTATATCCTACTACATCTACATTTGGAATTTGAACATGAAAAACAGCTGGCAAAAGATTCCGGTACTCATCCGCTACATTCTCCTCATAACCCCGATCGTAGCCATCGGATATATGTTAGCAGAGGTAAAAGGGTTCATCAATCAATTTTTCTACAATGAAAACATTCCTTTCGGCCTGCTTCTCTGGGGGTCTTTAGGGCAGATTATTTTCACTCTTCGCTTCGTCTACCAGTGGGTTTATTCGCGTAGGCACCATGACTCCATTTTACCGATGGGATTTTGGTTGATCAGTCTCAGCGGATCGTTGATTATCGTATCCTATGCCTTGGTGAGGCACGACCCAGTTTTAATTTTAGGCCAGTCGACGGGATTAGTCGTCTATTGCAGGGATATCTGGATTCTTTATAAAAATAAAAAACAAAATCCTGACCGGATCGAAGCTTAGAGCAAATTTCAGTTCTGTTTTAAATAGTATTCGCAGGATAAACATTTTTTAGATAATTTTAACTCATCGGAAAAAATCAGCTTTCCTAGCCGGTTCTTACCAACTCTATTCTTAAAAAATCTTTATTAAAGATGAGTATCCGCTATTTCATAATTTATATATCGTTTTTTCATCCAACGATACGCAAAGCAATCTTTAAAGGGTGATATGAGGCGATTGCATAAATTGTATTTCGATTTTTCAGCTATTCGCGGGTAATGACGCACCGGTACTTGTTTCACTTTTCCTTGTTGTAGCAGGATCAGAGCCGGTAAAAAACGATGCATTCCAGTAAAAAAAGGTATTCGTTGCGCATATTCAGTATGCAAAATTTTTAAGGGGCATCCGGTGTCTTTCACCCCATCTTTTGTCATCAGTCTTCGAAACCCATTAGCTACTTTCGAGGACATATTTTTCACCAGACTATCCTTCCGTCCCACCCGAATCCCCATGACCAGCTCATAATCATCGGTATATTCCAACAAAAGATTGAAATCTTCAGGTGTAGTTTGTAAATCAGCATCTATATATCCGACCAACCTGGAGCAGGTATAATCGATTCCTGCTTTCATAGCTGCGCTCAATCCACAGTTTTTAGCCAAACCGATATAAAAAAAATCTTTATTCCGCCGGCAAATTTCTCTGATCAAATCACCGCTCCCATCTTGCGACCCGTCGTTCACAAACAAAATACAAGATTTCACCTTCGATTTTTTCAGAAAAGTCGACAAAGCAGTTTCAAGCCGCAACATATTTCCCCTTTCATTATATACCGGAACAATCACGGTCAGGTCATAATCAGAAGTTTTATTAGTCATCATATTTAAAAATATAAAGCTGTATTAATTCATCCTATATTCAAACTATAGTAATATTAAAAATGTATCTTTACGCCGTATTTTAAACCCTATTTTTTCTAAAATGCGAACATTTTCTCACCCCGGTTACAAACGGTTCTTATTGTCTGTAGGATGTTTGTTATCCATACATTTCACCGCTTTATTCTTTCTCACACTATTCAGACTCGTTTTTTTCTTCAGCGCCAATTACGATTTTCCGGATCAGGAGCATGTCGGTTTTATGTCGATATGGCCTGCCTTTATCCGGGGAGTCTGGTTCGATAATGTAATCGCTTGTTACATACTCCTCATCCCTTTAGTAGCTGTTTCCATTTCGGCTTTGTTCAACTACTACGGTAAAATACTCTGGAATGTTACATGTATTTTTTTCAGTTTATTCTATGGAATCGTATTGCTGGTTACGGCAGCCAATATTCCCTATTTTCAATATTTCTTTAAAATCATCAATTCGTCGGTCTTCAATTGGTTCGGCTATATGAATACGACAGCCGGCATGGTATTCGGAGAAACCTCCTACTACCCTCCTTTGATCGGCTTTCTATTGACTTTAGTGTTATTTATCTGGCTCATGCGACGATTGATCCGTCATTTTCAACGTTTACTAAATACAAAAAATCCGTCTGTCTTTTGGCTCGACCGTATTTATATCTTCCTGACAGCCTGCATCTGTATCGGCCTCTGCCTGTTCGGTATCCGGGGACGTACCGGATATAATCCGATAAAAGTCAGTGCAGCTTATTATTGTACCGATCCGTTTTTGAATCAATTGGGCATCAGTCCGGTATTCAATCTGTTAAGCAGTACGTTAGACGATTCACGGAAAGAAAACCGATACCTTCATCTTATGCCGGAAAACGAAGCGTTGGAAAATACCCGACACTATTTAAACCGGCCGGGAATCGAAGGGATCTCTCCCATTGCACGCCAAATCAACGCCTCCGACAGTTTAAGACGTCCGAATATTGTGCTGATTTTTATGGAATCGATGTCTGCCCATCTGATGAAACGTTTTGGACAGCAGAAGGAGCTGACTCCTTTTCTGGACAGTTTATACCGACAATCCTTAGCATTCTCTAATTTTTATTCCTCAGGAATCCATACGAATCATGGCATGTATGCGACCCTTTATTCTTTTCCTTCCATCTTAAAACGAAACGCGATGAAAGGTTCTGTCATTCCCACTTATTCCGGTCTTCCGACTATATTAAAAGAACAGGGTTACCGCACCATGTTCTTTATGACCCACGAATCCCAATACGACAATATGAATGCTTTTTTTCGTACCAATGGCTTCGACGAGATCTTTTCTCAGGAAAACTACCCGTCCGAAAAAGTAGTCAATGGTTTCGGCGTACAAGATGATTTTCTTTACGACTATGCACTGAATCATTTGAAAAAACAGTCCGCTCAGACTAGTCCGTTTTTTGCTGTCTTACTTTCTATCAGCAACCATCCTCCTTACGTGATTCCGTCCTATTTCCAGCCTAAAAGTAAAAACATAGAAGAACAAATCGTAGAATACGCCGACTGGTCGATTCGTCAATTCATGCATAAAGCCTCGCAACAACCTTGGTTCGACAATACGATCTTCGTCTTATTGGGCGATCACGGAAAATTAGTCGGCAATCCGGATAGTGAAATGCCTCAATCGTACAATCACATTCCTTTGATGTTTTATGCTCCCGCACTTCTCACCGCAGAAGAAAAAGAAAATTTCGGAGGACAGATCGACGTAGCTCCTACTTTATTGGGTATGTTACGTATCAATTATATTCAAAACAATCTGGGAATAGATTTATTAAAAGAAGAACGTCCTTGTATGTTTTTTAGTGCAGACAATATGTTAGGAGTCAAAGACACAAAACATTTCTATATTTACGATACGGAAAGTAAACAAGAGTTCAATTATAATATTCATAACGGAACTCTAAGCCCGGCAACAGCGAATGCGACATTCGACTCACTGAAAACCTATGCCTTCTCCATGTTGCAAACGACAGAATATCTGATCCGTAAACAACTGACAACCGACAAACCACATTCTAATCCATAATAAACCATGAATACAACCCACCTTATTATCGTAGTTCCGTGTTATAATGAGGAAAGCGTACTTCCGGAAACTATCCGGCAATTATCCGGCGTCCTGAACAGAATGCTGGAAAACGGAAAAATCTCCATTGGAAAAATATTATTTGTCGACGACGGCAGTAAAGACAAAACCTGGGAAATCATTACCGAGGCAGGTAAAACAAACGGACTCGTCGGTGGTTTAAAATTGGCTCATAATTCCGGTCATCAATATGCCTTGTTAGCAGGCCTGGAATGGGCCAGTACACACTGCGATGCCGCCATTTCAATCGATGCCGATTTACAGGACGATGTCGATGCTATCGAAGAGATGACCGATTGTTTCCTACAGGGAGCGGATATTGTCTATGGAGTAAGGCGGGAACGGACGACCGATACCTGGTTTAAGAAAAATACAGCTTTATTATTCTATCAGCTAATCCGTAAAATGGGAAGCGATGTCGTCTATAATCATGCCGACTTCCGACTGATGAGTAAACGCGCGTTACAGGCACTCGTATCCTATCCGGAACGCAATCTATTTCTCCGTGGAATAGTCCGGCTAATCGGTTTCCCCGAAGCTTACGTATATTATGACCGGAAAAGCCGGTTTGCAGGAGAATCCAAATATCCGTTCAAAAAGATGCTTTCTTTTGCCCTGGACGGTATTACCTCTTTTTCTGTAAAACCGCTTCAGCTAATCCTGACGGGAGGATTTATTTTCGGAATAATCGTCCCCATTATCATGATTATTTACGCCTTGGTACAACATGCTCATGCCCATACCATACCGGGTTGGACCTCCTTACTGGTCTCTATCTGGTTTATCGGTGGAATGATTATGATGGCTATCGGAATAACCGGAATATATATCGGAAAGATTTACAAAGAAGTGAAACAACGTCCCCGTTATTTTATCGAAGAAGATGTCAATCTGAAATAAATAACCGGGCTATTTGCAGATGGTCGGATATTTTCCGACCATCTGCAAAACACGGTTTCTGTTAAAAACGTTCTTCCGTTTCTGCATTTCCTATCGCCTTCTCTTTGGTAAAATGAAGAATATGGATTATATCTCTGACATCACAACTCCGGCGATTCGAAGTATAAACCGTATCTAAAACATATTCCTCTCCATATTTCTGACGAAATTCTTCCAATAGCCCCTGCTTCACTAAAACGTAGCCTTCTTCAGGCAATTCTTTTTCAAAAAGCGCCATCCGGTCACCATTGAAAAAATTGACACTATAGAAGAAATAAGTATAAGAATAAATTTTTCCTTCGGGCACCCATTTCCGTGCTTCCTGCGCCAAACCGATATCCGATTTGGTATTCAATACGGCAGGCTGATAAACTCCGTCCAAAACGACAAATATCGTAAACAATAATCCGCACAAAGCATACAATACCTGAGTATTCCAGGGTTTACTTTTCAATTTTCTAATCAAAACAACGACAGCAACAATCGGTAAAAAGATCAGAACAATATTGAATAAATTCATTGGAATTTCTTCCAACGCATGCAAAAAAGCGATATTCTCTACAGCCCTTTTACCCGCAAAAATCGTGTCGGGAACAACTCCTGCTTTCACGACAAAAAATACGACAGTCAGTAAAATAATAAGGCAAGAGATAACGATAGCAAAAATCTTTATGGCAGTTTTCCCCATACGAACCAACCAAAAAAAATAAACCGCCAGAAAATAACCGATAAAAGGGTATATCGGTAACAGATAAACACTTCTCTTACTTGCAGGGATACAATAAAATACAAATATCAGTGCTATAGTCAAAAAAGAATACAAGTGAACCGGATCACTGGTCCGGACTTTCTCTACCATTTGTTGCCACTTCTCTTTCCAGGTCCCGGTCCATTTGCGGTAACGCAAACAGAAAAGAGAGAAGAGCAACAACAAAGTCCAGGGGAGATAGCCGGCCATAAGCATATAAATATTATAATAAAAAGGATTTTCATGGGAAGCATAAGACATCTTACCTAAAAACCGCCCGAAATTTTCTTCCATCATCAAATCTAAAAATTCC
>OCHO01002279.1_pt1 | contig 10337 bp, 10 predicted proteins | sample 1538441 | NCBI WGS metagenome assembly OCHO01 (sample SAMN04571691, study PRJEB22368) | human gut metagenome | biome: human gut; material: stool | host: Homo sapiens | place: Luxembourg | collected 2012-06-29
CGCCGCCGCCCACGCCGATCACCTTGATCGTCGTAACGTTTTCGTCCATTTCTTCGTCGAGCATCAGTGCCATAACTTTGTCCTCCATCGGATTTTATCGCAGAACTGCGCAGTGCGCAGAGTTTCTCTTACTACACTTATATAACTGTATCGTATCATCTTTTGGCCCTGATTGCAAGTCAAAATTGGTTTTTTGAAGGTGTTTTTTTCGTTTCTCACGCCCCGGGCCGCATTTCCCGTGTTATTTGAGCGCCCAGCTGCCCCAGCTTGCGCGCAAAATCGGCATAGCCCCGGTCAATGAAACCGGTTTCGCGCACCCGGCTCGTGCCCTCTGCCGCCAGCGCCGCGATCACAAGCGCTGCCCCGCCCCGCAGGTCCGGCGCGCGCACCTCGGCGGCCGAAAGGCGCCGTGCCGGGGCGATGTGCAGGGTGCGCCCGGCCGTTTCCACCCGCCCGCCAAAGGCCGCAAAGCCCTCGGCGCAGGCGAACCGCCGCTCAAAGATCACGTCTTCGATGCTGCTTTCACTCCTTGCCGTCAGCATTGCCGCTGCCAGCAGCGGGGCCGCATCGGTGGCCAGTGCCGGGTACACCCCGGTGAATACTTTTCCCACGCCGTGCAGCGCCCCAAAGCGGGAAATGACTGCAGTTTCCGGCCCGCATTCCACACTGCACCCCATTTGTGCCAGAATTTCCAGCAGCGGCGCATAGGTGGCGGGTGCACAGCCGGTCAGTTCCACCCGCCCGCCTGCCGCCGCGCAGGCGCAGGCGTAGGTAGACGCCACGATGCGGTCCGCCATGGGTGCAAAGGTGCAGCCTGCAAGGGTACGCCGCCCTTCCACCCGGATGGTGCTGGTGCCCGCGCCCCGGATGCTGGCCCCGCAGCGGCAGAGAAACGCTGCCAGGTCGGCGATCTCCGGCTCCCGCGCGGCCCCGCGCAGGGTGGTGCTGCCCTGGGCCGTGGCCGCCGCCAGCAGCAGTGTCTCGGTAGCGCCCACGCTGGGGAAGCGCAGGGTGATGTCCGCTCCCCGCAAGCCGGAGGGCGCGGTAAGGATCAGCCGTTCGCCCTCCTCCCGGCACTGCGCGCCCAACGCTTTCAGCCCGGAAAGGTGCAGGTCCACCGGCCTTGCCCCAATACGGCAGCCGCCTGGCAGCACCGTCTCGGCCCGGCCCAGCCGCGCCAGCAGCGGCGCACAGAACAAAATGGAGGCCCGCATCTGCGCCGCAGCCTTCGCGTCCAACCTGCAGGTTGTGGGCGCGCGCTCCACCAGCACATCCCCGCCCTGCCGGCAGGCCGCGCCGGCTGCCCCGCGCAGCAGCCGCAGACTGGTGTCCACATCGGCCAGCGGCGGCACGTTCCGCAGCCGCACCGGTCCGCTGCACAAAATGGTGGCTGCCAGCAGCGGCAGCACGCTGTTTTTCGCCGCCGGGATGCGCACCGTGCCGCTCAGCGGCCGCCCGCCCGTGATGATGAAGTCTCCTGCCATGCAAATGCCCCCGTTCCGCAAAAGATACCTCATGCTATGCGGAGCGGGGGCGTTTTGTCCGTCGGGCGGGCAGAATGCGCGTTTTTATTTGTCCGATCATTTGTCCTGTTTTTCTCCCGTTTTCCCGCCGTTTCGGTGGAAAGGAGTGGGTTTTTATGTCTCCCCGCGGGAGACGGAAAGCACGATGCCCATTTCTCCCAGCAGCATCATCAGGCTGGTGCCGCCGGAGGAGAAAAACGGCAGGCTGATGCCGGTGTTCGGGATGGTGTTCGTCACCACAGCCATGTTCAGCACGGCCTGCAGCGCCACCTGCACCACAAAGCCCACCACCAGCAGGGCCCCGAAGCGGTCCGGCGCGTGGGCTGCCAGCGTGATGCCCCGCCACAGCAGCAGGGCAAACAGCAGGATCACCGCACAGGCCCCGACGAAGCCCAGTTCCTCGCACAAAATGGAAAAGATGAAGTCGTTCTGCGGCTCGGGCACGAACAGGTGCTTCTGGCGGCTGTTGCCAAGGCCCAGCCCTGCCGCGCCGCCGCTGCCAATGGCGTACAGGCTCTGAATGGTCTGGTGACCGTCGCCCAGCGGGTCGGCGAAGGGGTCCAGCCAGGAGCTGAGGCGGCTGGCCGCGTAGGGCACAAGGTCCGGCATGATGACAATGGCCGCCCCGATGGCAGCGGCCCCGCCCACGCCCGCCAGCACGAACCACCGCAGCCCGGTGCCGCCCACGAACATGAGTACCGCGCCGATGCCTAAAATGAGCAGCGTGCCGGAAAGGTGGGGCTCCAGCAGCATCAGCACCGCCACCACCCCCAGCACCAGCACAAAGGGCACCACCCCCACCGCAAAGCTGCCCATGCGGTCATGGTTCAGCGAGATGATGTGCGAAAACACCAGCACCACCGCAAATTTTGCGATCTCGCTGGGCTGCAGGGTGCCAAGGCCCGGCAGCACCAGCCAGCGCTTGCAGCCGTTATACTCCGGCATGAACAGCACGATCACCAGCAGCACCAGCGAAAGGGCCAGCAGCGGCCAGGCCAGTTTATGGTACACATGGTAGTCCACCCGGCTGGCCACCCACATAGCAAAAATGCCCAGCGCCGCATACAGCACCTGCGGCCGGGCGTAGGCAAAGGCATCGCCGCGCCGGTACAGTGCCACCGCACTGCTGGCGCTGCACAGCATCACCAGCCCAAAGCCCACCAGCGTGAGCACCAGCACCAGAAAGGGCAGGTCCATGGCGGGCAGCACACGCAGCGGCAGGCGGCGCTTCGGGCGGGCGGGCAGCGCGTGGGCAGCCCGTTGCAGTTCCATCCCCATCACCTCCGTTCCTTTATTGTACGCAGGCGGCGGGATGGTTAGTCATACGCCCGGCCCGCCGGCGCATACACTGTCCGTGATATCATAAGGAGGTGCCGCCCATGCCGAAGCCGAAACCCAATCCGCGTCCCCTGCGCACCCTGCCGGAGCGGGCCTTCCGCGCCCGGGCACGGCTGGTGGCCGTACTGATGTGCTGTATCTGCTTTGCGGGGCTGGCCGCACGGCTTTTGTATCTGCAGCTGTTTTCCGGCGGCTGGTACACCGACCGCGCCCTCGGCCAGCAGTTGCGGGACACCGTGGTCCCCGCCGACCGGGGCCGCATCTACAGTGCCGACGGCGTGCTGCTGGCGGCCAACAGCAGCTGCTGGACCCTGCGGGCCTCGCCCCGGGAGATGCCCGCCGACAAGCTGGAGCTGGCGGCCAAGGGCCTTGCGGAGATACTAGAACTGGATGAAGCAAAGCTGCTGGAAAAATTCAGCGACCGTGCGTCCAACGACTGCCTTTTGCGCTACCGGGTGGAGCGGGACACCGCCGACGCCGTGCGGGACTTCTGCGAAGCCAACGGCATCACCGGCATCCGCATCAATCAGGACTCCAAACGCTGGTATCCGCAGGGGGAATTTCTGGCGTCGGTGCTGGGCTTCACCAATGTGGACAACGCCGGGGTGAGCGGGCTGGAGCTGAAGTATAATGATGTGCTCACCGGCGACAACGGCGTGGTGCTGACGGCGGTGAATGCCTGGGGCTATACGCTGGAACAGAGCTACGAGACCGAGAAAGTGCCGCTGGAAGGCAGCGGCCTGCGGCTGACCATCGACGCCAACATCCAGCACTACCTTGAGAATGCGCTGGATTATGCCGTCAAGGAGCATCACGTCGCCGCCCGGGCCGTGGGCATCGTGATGGACGTGAACACCGGCGCGGTGCTGGCCATGTCCACCACGCCCGCCTACGACCCGAACGAGCCCCGGGTCATCTACGACAGCGCCGCCCGCAGTGCCGTGGATGCCCTGACCGGCGACGCACGGGCTGCCGCTTTGCAGCTGGCCCAGCAGACCCAGTGGCGCAACAAAGCCGTCAGCGACCTGTACGAGCCGGGCAGCGTGTTCAAGCTCATCACCTGCGCCGCCGCGCTGGACACCGGGGCCGTGAGCAAGCATTCCACCTTCTACTGCGGCGAGTCCATCTCGGTGGCGGGCACCCGGTTCCACTGCGCCAACCGCAAGCGCCACGGCAGTCAGACCGTGACCCAGGCGCTGGAAAACTCCTGCAACCAGAGCTTCATCCAGATCGGCGCGCGGCTGGGCAAGGAGGCCTTCTGCGATTACTTTGCGGCCTTCGGCCTGCGGGAGCCCACCGGCATCGACCTGCCCGCCGAGCCGAAAAAGAGTCTGTACTACACCGCCGACCGCATGGGCCCAGTGGAACTGGCGTCCTGCTCCTTCGGGCAGAGCAGCAAAATTTCCTATCTGGAAATGGCCGCTGCCGTGTGCGCTGTGGTGAATGGTGGCAGGCTGATGCAGCCCTACCTCGTCAGCGACATCCTGAACCCGGACGGCACAACGTTGCAGCACATCGACCCGGTGTGCAAACGGCAGGTGATCAAAGCCGAGACCTCGGCCACTATGCGGGAGATGATGGAGGCCGTGGTGCTCTACGGCGGCGGGCGCAACGCACAGATCGCAGGCTACCGGGTAGGCGGCAAGAGCGGCACCAGCCAGAAGCTGGACAGTGCCGACGAAAAAGCCCGCATCGCCAGCTTTGTGGCAGTGGCTCCCATCGACGACCCGCAGTTTCTGTGTCTCGTCTGTCTGGATGAACCCCACAGCTGGACGACAGCCGGCGGCAGCCTTTCGGCCCCGGTGTGCGCCGAGGTGCTGGAACAGACGCTGGTGTACAAGGGCATTCCCCGCGCTGCCATGGAGGAAAGTGCCGACTCAGCCCAGACCCTTGCCGATCTGCCCGCCGACGGCGATAGTTTTGACGGGGTGTAGCCATAAAAAAAAAGACCGCCGAAGCGGTCTCAAATGCCCATAATATCATGAAAAAGCGGAGCCAACTCTTGAGTCGACCCCGCTTGATTGCTTCGCCCGGTCAATTTTTATTTTACCGATGTGTCAGAACCGTCACACATCATCTTCACTCGGTCACGTTTTATTTTACCGACGAGTCAGAACCGTCACTCGTCATCTTCAGCGAAGATGGAAAAGCCGAAACTTTTCTCATATACAGTATATCACAGCGCTCATTAAAATGCAACGTCTTTTTGTTCAATTCTGGTGCGGCTGGTCGCGGAAAACGATCTCGCCGGTGGCGCTGTCCATGGACTCTACAATGGCAAGGCTCTCCAGCTGGATGCCCTTGCTGCGGATCAGCTCGCCGCCCTGCTGGAAGCCCTTTTCCACCGCGATACCGATGCCTTCCACGGTGGCACCGGCTTCCTTTGCCAGGTCCAGCAGGCCCATCAGGGCGCAGCCGTTGGCCAGGAAGTCGTCGATGATGAGGATGTGGTCCTCCGGGGTGAGGAACTTTTTGGAGACGATGACGTTGTAGATCTTTTTATGGGTGAAGGACTGGATCTTGGTCTCGTAGTTGTTGTAGTCCAGGTTGATGCTCATGGATTTTTTGGCAAACACCACCGGCACGTTGAACTCGCTGGCTACGATAGCGGCAATGCCGATGCCGCTGGCCTCGATGGTGAGCACCTTGTTGATGGGCTTGCCCGCAAACAGGCGCTTCCATTCCTTTGCCATCTCGCGGAACAGCGGGACGTCCATCTGGTGGTTGATAAAACTATCGACCTTCAGCACATTGCCCTCGCGCACAATGCCGTCTTTGCGGATACGATCTTCCAGCATCTTCATAATGAACCAGTTCCTCCAACCTATTCTTTTTCCGTCTGCAATGGTGAACACTGCTGCATTTTATTTCACCTAGTATACCGGAACGCGGACATTTTTACAAGGGGCTTTCTTGCCAAATCCGACAAAAATTGCACCGTAGTTTCGGGCACTCAGCCAAAATGCGGCCCTCTGTTCAAAAGTGCTGAAACTTGCGGCGGGCGGCGCACAATTTTGCATTTTTCGGCTCTTGTACTTTCTGCAAAATCGAGTATACTGAAGATAATTATAGATGTTCCGGCCGGATCTGTGCCCCGGCCGACGGGAGAGGGAGAGCTGTTATGAAAACAGGACTTGTGCTGGAAGGCGGCGCCATGCGCGGCATGTTCACTGCGGGTGTTCTGGATGTGCTGATGGAGCACGGCATCGTGCTGGACGGTGCCATTGGTGTGTCGGCCGGTGCGGTGTTCGGCTGCAATTATAAGTCGCACCAGATCGGCCGCACCATCCGCTACAACACCGAATACTGCCAGGATAAGCGCTATGCCAGCTTCGGCAACCTGCTGCGTACCGGCAACCTGTACAGCGAGCAGTTCTGCTACCACACCGTGCCGGAAAAGCTGGACCCCTTCGACGCAAAGACCTTTGCAGAGAATCCTATGGATTTCTTCGTGGTCTGCACCGATGTGCGCACCGGTGACCCCATCTACCACAAGTGCCGCACCGGCGACGCCGAGGACATCCAGTGGATGCAGGCTTCGGCGTCCATGCCGCTGGCGGCCAGGATCGTGAAGATCGGCCACTATCAGCTGCTGGACGGCGGCATTGCGGACTCCATCCCGGTGCGGTTCTTTGAGTCCATCGGCTACAAGCGCAACCTCATCGTGCTGACCCAGCCCAAGGGCTTTGTGAAAAAGAAGAACAAGATGCTGCCCGCCATCCGGGCACGCTACCTGCGCTACCCCGCCTTCGTGGAGGCCGTGGCCGACCGCCACGAGCGCTACAACGAAACGCTGGAGCACATCTCCATGCTGGAGCAGACCGGCCAGGCCTATGTCATCCGCCCGCCCATCCCGCTGGAGATCGGCTCCATGGAGCGCGACCCCGCCCAGCTGCGCCGCGTCTACGAGACCGGCCGCGCGGTGGCGGAAATTCAGGTGGACAAGATCGCGGCCTTCGTGGCGGAATCCAAGGCACTGAACGAAGCATGATAACAGGAACGGCCCGGCCGGAGTTTTTGCGCTCCGCGCCGGGCCGTTTTGTCATGTTTCCGGGCGTGCCTCCTGCCGGTATTCCAGCGGCGTGCAGCCGGTCGCCTTTTTAAAGGCGGCCGCAAACTTGCCGGCATTGCGGTAGCCCACCTTGGCCGCGATCTCGGCCACGCTGCCGCCGCTGCGGCGTATTCCATGCGGCCCTCGCGGCAGTAGTCCACCGCAAACAGCCGCTGCCGGGTGGAAAAGCTGGAATCAAAGGACGCCATGTGGAAATCGTTGAAGCTCAGCGCCACGCCGGGGAACAGCTCGTAGGTGGTCATGGTGCCCTCGCCGGTCTCATTGCGGAACTGCCACACGCTCGCGTCGCCGGTCCGGGTCAGCAGCACTGCGCCCTGCCGGTGGAACTCGGGTTCATAGGGCATCAGCGGCCTCCGTTTCTGCGGGCGGCTGGGCCGGTGCGGCCCCGCGGCTGCTCTTGTAGGCTTCGCCCCAGGTCCACATGGCGTCCAAAATCGGTTTCAGGCTATACCCCAGCTCGGTGAGGGTGTATTCCACCCGGGGCGGCACCTCGGCATAGACCTTGCGGGTGAGCAGGCCGCTGGCCTCCATCTCGCGCAGCTGGGCCGTGAGCACCTTCTGGGTGACGTGCCCGATGGATTTTTTCAGCTCGCCGAAGCGCTTCGTGCCCTGCAGCAGGTCCCGCAGGATCAGCACCTTCCACTTGTCGCTGATCAGCGTCAGGGTCGTCTCCACCGGGCAGGCGGGCAGCTCCTGCATCCTTTCTTGTTCCATAGTTCCCTCCAATGGTATCCTTTTGGTAACTACCGCACAATATTGTGCTTACTTTACGAAATGGCTCTACAGCGCTATTATAGTGTCAGCGAGTGAAAAACGCAACCGCTAACAACCACTTTTTCTCATCTGGAGGTAATTTTCCCATGAACAAGGTCGTAGCATTTCTGAACGCAAACCCGGTGCAGTATCTGGCCACCGTCGGCCGCGACGGCAAGGCCAAGTGCCGCCCCTTCATGTTTGCCGGTGAGCTGGACGGCAAGCTGTGGTTCTGCACCAACAACCAGAAGGAGGTCTACAAGGACCTGCAGGCCAACCCGAACATCGAGATCTCCGTCTCCAGCCCGGAGTACGCCTGGCTACGCCTGCACGGCAAGGCCGTGTTTGAGAGCAACATGGCGGCCAAGGAGATGTGCATCGCGAACCCCATCGTGAAAAGCCAGTACGGCGAGGCCACGAACCCCATCTTCGAGGTGTTCTACCTGGACGACGCCCACGGCGTGATCGCTGATTTCTCCGGCAACCCGCCGTATGAGTTCTAAGTTTTCTGCATGACCCGCAGGCCTCACAGGGCATTCCTGTGGGGCTTGTGTCGGTTGCTGCGGTTTTGGGAAAGGAGCCTTGCATGAACCAGAGCGAACGGCGGCGGATGCTCATCCAGTCGCTTTTAAAGGAAGACCCGGCCTACCGGGACATCCGCATCCCGGCCGACACCGACGGCCAGCGGCAGCTGCTGCGCGGGCTGCTGAATGTGCGTGCGCCGCAGCCCGGCAGGGAAGACTTTTTGCAGGTGCAGGACGCCTACCTGCAGCAGCGGGCTGCGGAGAAGGGCATCACCGATGCCGCAGCCCTTGCCCCCATTCAGCCGGGGCTGTACCTGTGGCAGGGCGACATCACCACCCTGCGGTGCGACGCCATCGTGAACGCCGCCAACAGCGGCATGACCGGCTGCTACTGCCCGAACCACCGCTGCATCGACAACGCCATCCACACCTTTGCCGGCGTTCAGCTGCGGCAGGCCTGCGCGGAACTGATGCGCGCTCAGGGCCGCGAGGAACCCACCGGGCAGGCGAAGATCACGCCCGCCTTCAACCTGCCCTGCCGCTTTGTGCTGCACACCGTGGGGCCCATCGTTACCGGCCGCGTGACCCGGCAGGACCGTGCCCTGCTGGCCAGCTGCTACCGCTCCTGCCTGCAGCTGGCGGCGAATCATGGGCTGGAAAGCGTGGCGTTCTGCTGCATCTCCACCGGGGAGTTCCACTTCCCCAACGAGCTGGCGGCAGAGATCGCCGTGCAAACCGTCAAAGAATTTCTGGTGCAGGACACCAGCGTGAGAAAGGTGATCTTCAATGTTTTCAAAGATCTGGACTACGAAATCTACCGGCGTCTTCTCGGCGCAGGCTGAGCAGCTGAGGCAGCTGCTGGCAGACGCCGACGCCGTGGTGCTCGGGGCCGGAGCCGGGCTTTCCACCTCCGCAGGCTTCGTCTACGACGGGGCGCGTTTCCGGCAGTATTTTGCAGATTTTGCCGCGAAATACGGCTTTGCCGATATGTACTCCGGTGGGTTTTACCCCTATGCCACGCTGGAGGAGCACTGGGCCTACTGGAGCCGGTACATTTATATCAATCGCTATCAGAACGCACCGAAGCCGGTCTACAACGATTTGTTCCGCCTGGTGAAGGACAAGGACTATTTCGTGCTCACCACCAATGTGGACCACTGTTTCCAGAAAGCGGGCTTCGACAAAAAGCGGCTGTTCTACACCCAGGGCGACTACGGGTTGTTCCAGTGCGCAGAGCCCTGCTGCCCGGAGACCTTCGACAACGAAGCGCTGGTGCGCCGGATGGTAGAAGCACAGGGGTACGCCATCGCACCGGACGGCAGCCTGACTGTGCCGCAGGGTGCGGCCCTCAAAATGCGCATCCCGGCAGAGCTGGTCCCCCGCTGCCCGCACTGCGGCCGGCCGCTGACCATGAATCTGCGGGCGGACAACACCTTTGTGGAGGATGAAGGCTGGCACCACGCCGCCGGGCGGTACAGCGATTTTCTGCGCCGCCACGAGGGGCAGAAAATTTTATTTTTGGAGCTGGGTGTGGGCTACAACACCCCCGGCATCATCAAGTATCCCTTCTGGCGCATGACCGCCCAGAACCCGCAGGCGTTCTATGTCTGCATCAATCCGGGTCCGGCCCAGCTTCCGCCGGAGATCGCACCGCGCGCGCTGTGCATCCGCAAGGATATCGGGGCGGTTGTCAAAGAGATATAAGGTACAGTCCGCACACCCGCGTGCCCTATTAGAGACAGACATAAAACAAAAAGCTCAACGCGATCGTCCCCCATTGAAATGGTCAGTTGTGGGGCAACCGTGGATTCGCGAGCCGCGCTGCTAAAAAGGAGCACGGGTTGCGGCTCCCTGCGTCTGCTTCGTGCCTTGGGCGGCACTCGCATCCTGCAGGCCGCTGCCCCAACAGCTCCTCCCTGTTTCGGCCGCTGGCCGCGCTCGTCGCCGTTGCACTGGGCTGTTTTTGCGCCGTCTTCAGCGACGTCGCCGCAGCTGTTCGAATCCACCCGCGTCTATGGCCGCAACGGAGTTACATAAGAAAAACGCCTGTGTATTTCTACACAAGCGTTTTCTTGGTGGAGCGAAGCAACCTAAATCCGAACCATTGCCCTCTGGGGCATCTTTGGC
>OCHO01002281.1_pt1 | contig 10331 bp, 10 predicted proteins | sample 1538441 | NCBI WGS metagenome assembly OCHO01 (sample SAMN04571691, study PRJEB22368) | human gut metagenome | biome: human gut; material: stool | host: Homo sapiens | place: Luxembourg | collected 2012-06-29
GCAAAGGCGGTGTGCATCCTGCTGGAAAACGGCAAAAGTGCCGATACCGTCTGCGGCATCGTGCGCAACATCGGCCGGGAGGGTCAGACCGCCCGAATCCTGACCCTTGCCCAGTTGAAAGACACTGCGGTGGATATGTTTACCACCGTGTACATCGGCAACGCCGCCACAAAGCAGCTGGGCGGCAGAATGGTCACCCCACGGGGGTACCGCAGATGAAGGCAGTGGTTTTTAGCGGCACTACCGAGGGGCGGGTGTTCTCCCGGCAGCTGGCGGCGCTGGGAGCGGAGGTTCTGGTCAGTGTTGCCACCCCGCTGGGTGCAGAGGAACAGGGCAAAGCAGACGGCATCACCGTGCACTGCGGGCGGCTGACCCCCGAGGAAATGACCGCTCTTTTACAGGGCGCTGCCCTGTGCATAGACGCCACCCACCCCTACGCGGTGGACGCCACAAAAAACATCCGGGCTGCATGTGCCGTGGCCGGGGTGGAGTATCACCGGCTGCTGCGGGAAGAAAGCCCCTTGCCTGCCGGGAGCATGGTATTTGCCACCGCCACCCACGCGGCTGCATTTCTGGCCGGGTGCAGCGGCAATGTGCTGCTAGCCACCGGCGCGAAAGAGCTTGCCGCTTTTGCGGCGCTCGGCCCGGAGCGGCTGCTCCCCCGGGTGCTGCCCACGCGGGAGGGCATTGCCGCCTGCGAGGCCGCCGGTATCCCGCATAAGAACATCATTGCCATGCAGGGGCCATTCAGCTATGCGCTGAACTGCGCCCTGATAAAACAATTCTCCATCCGGTATCTGGTCACCAAGGACGGCGGTGCCGTGGGCGGCTTTGCCGAAAAAGCACAGGCCGCACAGGATACCGGTGCACAGCTGATCGTGGTGCGTCGCCCGGCTGAAAACGGACAAACTGCCGCACAAATTCTGGCACGCTGCAAGGAGGTTCTGGTATGATCTCTCTGATTGGAATGGGTTCCGGCTGCCCGGAAAGCCTGACCGCGCAAGGGTTGGCTGCACTGCAAAGCGCAGGGCTCATCCTTGGGGCCAAGCGCCTGTTGGAGCATTTACCGGCGGGGTGCACTGACAACTGCAAAGCCGTGTATAAGCCGGAGGAAATCCTTGCGTGTCTTGCCGCACAGCCGGATACGGACACCGCTGTTTTGTACAGTGGCGACACCGGGTTTTACTCCGGTGCGGCAAAGCTGCTGCCCCTGCTGCGGGTCATGGGATACTCCGTCCGGGTGCTGCCCGGGCTTTCCAGCGTTCAGCTTTTAGCTGCTGCTGTAGGACGCCCCTGGCAGGATTGGAAACTGGTGTCGGCCCATGGCCGCGCCTGCGACCCGGTAGCCGAGATTTTAGCGCATCCACAGGTGTTTTTCCTCACCGGCGGCGGGGACACCCCTGCCTCTCTGTGTGCCAAGCTGACCGCCGCCGGGCTGGGCGCTGCTCACGCCCTTGTGGGCGAAAACCTTGGCACCCCGGCAGAAGCCATCCGCTTTGGCCTTGCCCGGGAACTGGCAGAGCAAACCTTTGCACCGCTGAGCGTATTGCTCATCGAACGGGAGGCTTTGCCGTCCCGCCGCACCCCCGGCCTGCCGGACAATGCTTTTATCCGGGGCGCTGTGCCCATGACCAAGCAGGAGGTGCGCGCCGCCGCACTGGCAAAGCTGGCGGTCACCCCCACGGACACCCTATGGGACGTGGGCGCGGGCACCGGCAGCGTGAGCGTGGAGCTGGCGCTTGCCGCCCCTGCCGGACAGGTATATGCCGTAGAATGTGACCCGGAAGCCTTTGCACTGATCCAGCAAAACCGGGAGAAATTTGCTGCTTACAATCTGACCTTGATTGAGGGCAAAGCCCCTGAAGCTTTGGACACGTTGCCCGCCCCGGATGCTGTATTCATCGGCGGCACAAAGGGCAATATGGACGCTGTTATAGACGCCGTACTGCACAAAAATCCAGTCGCCCGGCTGTGCATTACCGCCATTGCGTTGGAAACGCTCAGCGCTGCCGTAGCTGCCCTGACCGCCCACGGCCTTTCTGCGGAGGTGACACAGATTGCCGTCAACCGCACAAAAACGGCGGGCAGTCTGCATTTGCTGATGGCTAACAACCCTGTGTTTCTCATTACGGGGGCACGGACATGATGCAGTTTCTCATCGCCGCACCGCGCTCCGGCAGCGGCAAGACCACCGTTACCTGTGCCGTGCTGACCGCATTGCAGCGGCGCGGGACTGACCCTTGCGCCTTCAAATGCGGGCCGGACTACATCGACCCTATGTTTCACCGCAGCGCGCTTGGGGTGGAAAGCCACAATTTAGACCTCTACCTCTCTGCCCCGGATACGGTGCGCACGCTTTACGCCCGCTATGCCGCCGGGCACGGCGCTGCCGTATGCGAGGGTGCCATGGGCTTTTACGATGGGCAGGGACTGACAACCCGTGCAAGCGCTTGGGAGCTGGCCGATACGCTGACGCTGCCGGTGCTGCTGGTAGTGCAGCCAAAAGGGGCAAGTATCACCCTTGCTGCCGAGCTGCAGGGGCTTTTGCAGTTCCGCACGCCCAGCCATATCGTGGGCATTCTGCTCAATGATTGCTCTGAGTCCTTGTACAAAACGCTGCGCCCGATGCTGGAAGCCGAGACCGGTCTGCCGGTGGTGGGGTATCTGCCCCATCTGCCGGGATGCGCCATTGAGAGCCGCCACCTCGGGCTGAAAACCGCTGGAGAGATATCGGACTTACAGCAAAAGCTGGTCAAGCTTGCCGATGCCCTTGTGCTGGACTGGGCACAGCTGGCAGTGTTGACCGACCGTCCTGCCCCGGCTGCGCCGCCGCTTGCCGCGCCGTGCACGCCCTCCGTTCGCATTGCCGTAGCGCGGGATGAAGCCTTCTGCTTTGCCTACGCCGAAACATTGGACGCCTTGCGGGACGCGGGTGCGGAACTTGTGTTTTTCAGCCCGCTGCGGGACGCCACCCTGCCGGAAAATATCGGCGGGTTGTACCTGCCCGGGGGCTACCCAGAGCTGTACGCCCGTCAGCTGAGTGAGAACCGCGCCCTGCGTACTGCTATCCGGGACGCAGTGCAAGAGGGTCTGCCCACTGCTGCCGAGTGCGGCGGCTTTCTGTACTTAGGGCAGACGCTGGAGGGTACAGACAGCAAGGTTTACCCCATGGCGGGTGTGCTGCCGGGCAGCGGGCACAATACCGGGCGGCTGGTGCGCTTTGGCTATGCCGTCATGACGGCAAAGGCTGGCAGTATGCTTTTCCACGCCGGAGAAGCGCTGCCCATCCATGAATTTCACCACTGGGATTCCTCCGAAAATGGCGCAGACTTTTCTGTGCGCAAAACCGAAAAAAGGCAGTGGGAATGCGGCTTTGCAAACACGCATTTGTATGCCGGTTTCCCGCATCTTTACTGGGCAGGTACTGCCCTGCCCCGCCGCTTTGTGCAGGCGGCGCAGCACTTTTTGAAACACAAAGGATGACGAAAATGACCGAAGCTGAACTGATGCAGCTGCTTGCTGCCATCACCCCGCCGGACGAAGCCGCCCGCGCCGCCGCCCACGCCCACTGGGCAAGCCTTGCCAAACCCTTGGGCGGACTGGGTGCACTGGAGACGATGCTGGAGGATGCCGCCGCGCTGACCGGCACGGCGCAGTTTGATTTTTCCCGCCGAGCGGTGGTGGTGCTCTGTGCGGACAACGGCGTAGTGGCGCAGGGCATAAGCCAGACCGACCAGAGCGTGACTCGCGCCGTAGCCGAGAACCTTGCTGCGCGGCGCACCAGCGTATGCAGGATGGCACAGGCGGCGCACTGCGATGTGCTGCCGGTGGATTTGGGCATTGTCGGTGCGCCCGTACCCGGCGTGCGGGACTGCCGCATTGCCGCCGGGACTGCGGACTTTACCAAAGGCCCTGCCATGACCCGCGCCGAGGCAGTGGAGGCCATTGGCCGGGGCATCGCCCTGACCCGGCAGCTTGCCGCCGAGGGCTACGGGCTTGTGGCCACCGGTGAGATGGGCATTGGCAACACCACCACCTCCAGCGCTGTTGCTGCCGTGCTGCTGGCACAGCCGGTACAGACCATGACTGGGCGCGGTGCAGGGCTTTCCGATGCAGGGCTTGCCCGCAAGGTGGAGGCCATCCGGCGGGGCATTGCCTGCAATGCCCCCGACCCCGATGACGTATTGGACGTACTGGGCAAACTGGGCGGCTTTGATATCGCCGGTCTGTGCGGGATGTTCCTGGGCGGGGCGCTGGCGGGTGTGCCCGTGCTGATGGATGGCTTCATCAGCGGGGTGGCAGCGCTGTGCGCCGTGCGGCTGTGCCCGGCAGCGGCCAAGGCCGTGTTTGCCAGCCACTGCTCCACCGAGCCTGCCGCCCGGCTGGTGCTGGACGCGCTGGGCAAAACGCCCCTGCTTACCGCCGGGCTGCATCTGGGCGAGGGTACCGGCGCAGTGGCCAGTATCCCACTGTGGGACATGGCGCTGGCGGTGTACGAGGGGTGCTATTCCTTTGCGGAGGGCGGCATTGCGCCGTATACGCCCCAATGCTGACGCTGGTACTGGGCGGCGCTGCCAGCGGCAAAAGCGAATACGCCGAAGCTCTCGTGCTGCGCAGTGCTTTGCCGCGGTATTATCTGGCCACCATGCAGGTGTGGGATGCCGAGTGCGCCGCCCGGGTGGAAAAGCACCGCAAAATGCGCGCTGCAAAGCAGTTTGAGACCCTCGAGTGCCCGCTGCATTTAGAGACGGTGCATTTGCCCCGCAGGGGTACCGCACTGCTGGAGGACTTGGGCAACCTGACCGCCAACGAGCTGTACGACCCCGCCGGAGCGGGCGATGCCGCCGCCGAGCACATTTTGCAGGGGCTGGAGAGCCTTGCCGCGCAGTGCGAAAACTTGATCGTTGTCTCCAACGAGGTATTCAGCGGCGGCGCGGACTATGCCGGGGATACCGACCGCTATCTGCTGGCGCTGGCACGGGTGAACAACGCCCTTGCCGCCCGGGCAGACGCCGTAGTGCGGGTGGTGTGCGGCATCCCTGTCTATTATAAAGGAGTGGAAAAATGATCGTTTTGCAGACCATTGCGGTGGCCTTTGCCATGTTTTCGGCGGTGCCGGTGCCGCAGTTTGCGTGGAACGAAAAGAATATGCGGTACGCGCTGTGCGCCTTTCCGCTGGTGGGGCTTTTATGCGGGGCGCTGTGGTGCGTGTGCGGTGTGCTGCCGCTGCCCGCCCCGGCGCGGGCGGCAGGGTTCTGCCTTGTGCCGGTGTGGGTGACCGGCGGCATCCATCTGGACGGCTATGCCGACACCTGTGACGCCCTTGCCAGCTACGGCGACCGGGAAAAGAAGCTGGAAATTTTAAAGGACCCGCACTGCGGTGCCTTTGCGGTCATCCGGCTGTGCAGCTATTTTGCGGCTTACCTCTGCCTCGCCGCCTGTGTGCAGTTCACCCCCCGGGTGGGCGCGCTGTGGACGCTGGCGCTGGTGCTGGAGCGGGCACTTTCCGGCCTTGCGGTGGCGGCCTTTCCCATGGCTAAAAACACCGGCCTTGCCCACACCTTTGCCTCCGCTGCCGACCGTACCGCTGTGCGCAATGTGCTGGCAGTGCTGGCGATACTGCTTTGTGGGGCGCTGCTGGCTTTAGGCGGCGGAGCACTGGCAGCAGTTGCAATCTTGCTGTTTTTGTGGTATCACCATGTAGCCGTGCAGCAGCTGGGCGGCATTACCGGCGATCTTGCCGGGTGGTTTTTGCAAAAGACTGAGCTGTGGATGCTGGCGGCGCTGTGCGCCTGCCAATGGGGAGGGCTGTTATGATCTTCATCACCGGGCCGCTTTACAGCGGCAAGCGTACCTTTGCCCGCACCCTGCCCGGCCGCTGCATCACAGATGCGCAGCAGCTTGCCGCCGGGTGCAAGGACAATGCTGAGCTTGAGAAACTTGCGGACAAATTATCCGCTTATGATATCGTGCTGTCCACCGAGGTGGGCGGCGGTGTGGTGCCCATAGACCCGGCCGAGCGTGCCGCGCGGGAAAACGCCGGGCGGCTGGCCTGTATGCTAGCGGCGCGTGCTGCGTGCGTGGTGCAGATGTTCTGCGGCATCCCCACCGTTTTGAAAGGAGAATTGCCGGAATGCTGATCTATTTATTACGTCACGGCCTGACCGAATACAATGCCGAAAAGCGCTATCAGGGCCAGCGGGATATCCCGCTGTCTGCCGCCGGGCGCGCTATGCTGTGCCGGGCAGATATTTCCCCTAAGACTGTGTATATTACCCCGCTTTGCCGCACCCGGCAGACCGCCGAGGTGCTGTTTCCGGGCGCAAGGCTCGTAGAAATAGACGGGCTGAAGGAGATGTGCTTTGGCAGCTTTGAGGGGAGAAATTATATTGAAATGGAGCACGACCCGGACTACCTTGCATGGGTAGCCGCCAACTGTGAAAGCCCCTGCCCGGACGGCGAGACCAAGGCCGCGTTTTGTGAGCGCATCTGCGCAGCATTTTCCGCACTGGTGGACAAAGCTCTTGCGGATGGCGAGGAGATGCTGGTCATCTTAGCCCACGGCGGCACCCAGATGGCTGCCATGGAACGCTATGCCCTGCCCCACAAGGATTATTACGAATGGTGCGCCCCCAACGCCGGCGGCTTTGTGCTGGATGCCAAGGATTGGGCGTCCAAGCGGGTGCTGCATCTGGTAAAGACCGTACAGTACACAAAGGAGGCGCAGGCATGATCGGCTACGCGGTACTGGGCGGCTTTGTGCTGGATGCCGTTTTCGGCGACCCTGCGTGGCTTCCGCACCCGGTGGTGTATATGGGCAAGGCCATCTCTGCGCTGGAAAAAGGGCTGCGTGCCCGCCTGCCCAAAACGCCGGAGGGCGAACTTTGGGGCGGGCGCATTTTAGCCTTTTGTCTGCCGGTGGGCACCTTTGCGCTTACCTGCCTTGTCTGCATGGGTGCTGCCGCCTTGCACCCGCTGCTGGGGCTGGCAGTACAGATGTTCTGGTGCGGGCAGGCACTGGCGGCAAAGGGACTTGTGCAGGAGAGTATGAACGTCTACCGGGAGCTGACAAAGTCCGACCTGCCTGCGGCACGCACTGCCGTAAGCCGCATCGTGGGGCGGGACACGCAGGCGCTTACCGCCGAAGGCGTGACCAAGGCCGCTGTGGAGACCGTGGCGGAAAACGCCAGCGACGGCGTGATTGCGCCGCTGTTGTACATGCTGCTGGGCGGCGCTCCGCTGGCACTGACCTACAAGGCCATCAACACCATGGACAGCATGGTGGGCTACAAAAACACGCAGTATCTCTATTTCGGCCGTGCAGCGGCAAAGCTGGATGATATTGCGAACTACCTGCCCAGCCGCATTGCCGCCCTGCTGTGGGTAGCCGCTGCTGCCCTGACCGGAAACGATGCCCGCAACGCGTGGCGCATCTGGCGGCGGGACAGGCGTAACCACGCCAGCCCCAACAGTGCCCAGACCGAAAGTGCCTGCGCCGGTGCACTGAATGTGCAGCTGGCCGGGCCTGCCTATTATTTTGGTGAATACTACAAAAAGCCCACCATCGGCGATGCCGTGCGTCCCATTGAGCCGGAGGATATCCGCCGCGCGAACCGCATGATGTACGCCGAAAGCCTGCTGGCGCTGGCGCTTGGGCTGGTGATACGAGGTATTTTATGATGCAGCTTGTACATGGCGGCGACTGGGCCGGTTACCGGGCGCAGTACGGACAGGACGCGCTGGACTTTTCGGCCAATGTCAGCCCGCTGGGACTGCCGGAGGGGGTGGCAAAGGCCATCACCGCCGCGCTTGCCACCGCAGACCGCTACCCTGACCCCCTCTGCCGCGCTTTGCGGGCAAAGCTGGCAGTGCACGAAACCGTGCCCGCAGCGCATATCCTGTGCGGCAACGGCGCGGCAGACCTCATTTTCCGGCTGGTATGGGCGTCAAAGCCCCGCACCGCGCTGCTGCCCGCCCCTACCTTTGCAGAGTATGCCGCCGCGCTGGAAACGGCGGGCTGCACCATCCGGCGACATTTCCTGCGGGAAAGCGAAGATTTTTCAGTGACGGAGACGTTTATCTCCGCTGTGAACGAGGACACCGACATGGTATTCCTCTGCCAGCCCAATAACCCCACCGGGCAGCTGACTGCGCTAGCGCTGGTAGAGGCGCTGCTGCGCCGGTGCGAACGCTGCGGTGCGCTGCTGGTGGTGGACGAGTGCTTTCTGGACTTTCTGCCACAAAGTGAGGTGCTGTCTGCCAAAAAGCTTCTGGCAAGCCCGAACCTCATCATCCTGAAAGCCTTTACAAAGCTGTACGGCATGGCCGGGGTGCGGCTGGGCTACTGCCTGTGCAGCAACATTGCCCTACTGGATAAGATGCAGTCTGCCGGGCAGCCGTGGGCAGTTTCCAGCCTTGCACAGGCGGCGGGGCTGGCGGCGCTGGACGAGACCGCCTATGCAGCCCGGGTGCAAGAATTGATTGCAGAGCAGCGTCCTATTTTGCGGGACGGGCTGCGTGCACTGGGGCTGCGGGTGCTGGATGGCAGCGCAAATTATCTGCTGTTCCAAGCGCCGGAAACACTGGGCGATGCCCTGCGGCAGCGCGGCATCGTGCTGCGCAGCTGCGGCAACTATCCCGGACTGGACGGCAGCTGGTACCGCACCGCCGTGCGCACCGCGCCGGAAAACCAGCAGCTTTTAAAAGTCTTACAGGAGGTGCTTGCATGAGCCGGGCAAAATGTATCATGGTACAGGGCACGATGAGCGGTGCGGGCAAAAGCCTGCTGTGCACCGCGCTGTGCCGTATTTTTGCACAGGACGGCTACCGGGTAGCCCCCTTTAAAAGTCAGAACATGGCGCTGAACAGCTTTGTCACCCGGGACGGACTGGAAATGGGCCGGGCACAGGTGGTGCAGGCACAGGCTGCCGGCATGGAACCGGATGTGCGCATGAATCCCATTCTGCTCAAACCCAGCAGCGATGTGGGCAGTCAGGTCATCGTGAACGGCGAGGTGCGCGGACAGATGCCCGCAGCCGCCTACTTCAAACTGAAAAAGAGCCTGATCCCGGACATTTTAGCCGCCTACGACAGTCTGGCCGAAGAGGTAGATATCATCGTTATTGAGGGCGCGGGCAGCCCGGCAGAGATCAACTTAAAAGCGGATGATATCGTCAACATGGGGCTGGCAAAGCTGGTGGATGCACCGGTGCTGCTGGCGGGCGATATCGACCGAGGCGGCGTGTTTGCGCAGCTGTACGGCACGGTAGAGCTGCTGGAACCCGCCGAGCGGGCACGCATCAAGGGGCTGGTCATCAACAAGTTCCGGGGCGATGCCGCCATCCTGAAACCCGGCCTTACCATGCTGGAGGAAAAGACCCATCTGCCGGTGCTGGGCGTTGTGCCCTACCTGCGAGTAGATATCGAGGACGAGGACTCCCTCTCCTCCCGACTGGAAAGCAGCACCGCCGTCAAGCCGCTGGATGCTGCCATTCTGCGGCTGCCGCATATCTCCAATTTTACGGATTTTATGCCGTTGGAGCAGCATCCGCTGATGAGCGTGCGGTATGTGCAAAGCCCCCGGCAGCTGGGTGCACCGGACGTGGTCATTCTGCCGGGCACAAAAAACACCATAGACGATTTGCTCTGGCTGCGGCAATGCGGGCTGGAAGCTGCGGTACTGAAGCTGGCAACCTCCGGCACGCCGGTGCTGGGCGTATGCGGCGGCTACCAGATGCTGGGCGAGACCCTTGCCGACCCCGAGGGCACTGAGAGCGGACGCAGCCAGACCGTGCGCGGGCTGGGGCTGCTGCCCATCCAGACTGTGTTTACGGACGCAAAGCACCGCACACAGGATACCGCCACCGTCACCGCGCCACAGCTGGCGGGGGCAGTGCTGACCGGCTACCAGATCCATACCGGGCGCACTGCCGTGCAGGGCGTGCCCTTCTGCCGCCTTGCAGACGGCAGCGCCGAGGGCTGCGTAAAGGACAACGTGGCGGGCACTTATCTGCATGGCCTGTTTGATACCGGGGAACTGACCGAAAAGCTGGTGCAGCTGCTGTGCAGCCGTAAGGGCATCTCCCCTGCCAGTGCACCGCTGCTCTCCATGGCCGAGTACCGGCAGCAGCAGTTCGACCTGCTGGCCGATGGCGTGCGCCGGGCGCTGGACATGAACGCCCTGTACGCCGCCATGGGACTGAAAAGGAGGAGCACCGTATGACCCCACAGCACCATCTGCCCGCCGATATCGAGCGGACGAGCCTTTCTATCATCACCGCAGAGCTGGACGCAATGGGTCTTACCCCGCCGCCGGAGACTGCCGCCGTGGT
>OCHO01002287.1_pt1 | contig 10312 bp, 8 predicted proteins | sample 1538441 | NCBI WGS metagenome assembly OCHO01 (sample SAMN04571691, study PRJEB22368) | human gut metagenome | biome: human gut; material: stool | host: Homo sapiens | place: Luxembourg | collected 2012-06-29
TTAGCTGTTCCTTCTTCTTCCCCAGAATATAATCTGCAGCACTGTGAAGCTGTGCTGCAGACTTGCATGGAGCATATTTTACATTGACATTTCCATATACTGCCATCTAACTCACCACCTTTTCATATAGTTTTAATACTGAGTCTTCATCTTTTTCCCCTTTTTCAGTTTGTATTTCTTTTCATCTTTGGCAAAGATTTTTGTCTGATTCGGAACTTCCATTTTCAGCAATTTCACCCGGACAAATAATTTTTTGGGTATTTCTTAAGAAAAGAATTGTAAAGTACATGTAAAGTGTTCTATAATGGATGGCGTACGTATTAAAAAGATGTCGGGGTCAAAAGCCCCCGACTATGATACCTACGGATTGTTACGCACTACGTGCTCCCACAATCCTACCCAACATTCGCATATCGTGGTGCTTACGCCCCACTTTTATGCTCATATTGGGGCGGGTCACAAGGTCATTCTACCACTAGTGTGCGAGCACACGTGGTGTCAGACCTTTTGACCCTGGTATCATTAAAAATAACGTAACACGTCAACTTAATAACTTAAGAAAAAGGAAAAAAGAAAATGGGAATTACAATGATTTTGTCATTGCTCAGCGGAGTTGCCCTCTTCCTCTACGGAATGGCACTGATGGGGGACAGTCTTAAGAAAGTTGCCGGTAATAAACTGGAGCTGATCTTATATAAATTAACGAACTCCCCGATCAAAGGATTGCTGCTGGGTACAGTTGTAACTGCGATCATCCAGTCTTCATCAGCAACGACTGTCATGGTTGTCGGCTTCGTCAACTCCGGTATGATGAAAGTTGCTCAGGCGATCGGTATTATTATGGGAGCTAACATCGGTACAAGTATCACCGGATGGATCTTATGTCTGTCCTACATTGATGGCTCCAGCGGCATCGCCCAGCTTCTGTCCACTGCGACAATTTCAGCCATCGTTGCGATCATCGGTATCATCTTACGTACATTCGTGAAGAAAAAGCCCTATACAGATGTGGGAGATATCATGCTTGGATTCGCCATTCTCATGGTTGGTATGCAGACAATGAGCGGTGCGGTTTCTCCATTGAAAGAGAATCCTCACTTTGTCAGTCTTCTGACTATGTTCAAGAATCCATTTATGGGCATTCTGGTCGGTATCGCATTTACTGCAGTCCTTCAGAGTGCATCTGCTTCTGTCGGTATCCTGCAGGCACTGTCGATCACTGGTTCGATCACTTTTGCAGCAGCTCTTCCGATCACCATGGGTATCGGCGTCGGTGCAGCCTGTCCTGTTCTGCTCTCTTCAATTGGAACGAACAAGAACGGAAAGCGTACAGCACTGATCTATCTGCTGAATGATTTATTCGGAATGATCTTCTGGTCAATCGTATTTTATTCGATCAATGCAGTGGTTCACTTTACTTTTATGGACGAAGTTATGACTCCATTCCGTATTGCACTTCTGAACTCTGTATTCAGGATCCTGACGATCCTCGTACTTGCACCTTTCATCAGCAAGATTGAGAAGCTCGTCTTTATTTTGATCAAAGACACCGAAGAGGACAATGAAGAGCAGGCAGATTTTGATCTTCTTGAAGAACGTTTCCTGAACTATCCGCCACTGGCGATCAGTCAGAGCCAGCTTGCAGTCAACGGAATGGCAAAGAATGCACGGAAAAATATCATGCGGGCTTTTGCACTGCTCTCTGATTTTTCCGACAGCAAGTTTAATAAAATTCAGGAAAAAGAAAATCTCATTGATAAATACGAAGATAAACTCGGAACTTATCTGATGCAGTTAAGTATGCATGATCTGACACCGGATCAGGCAAAGCAGACATCCAAGTTCCTGCATACGATCAGTGACTTTGAGCGTCTCGGCGACCATGCAGTGAACATTTCCAAGGTAGCACAGGAACTTCATGAGAAATCACGTACTTTCTCTGAAGCCGCCAAGTACGAACTGGATGTTCTTGAACAGGCTCTCATTGAGATCACAGATCTCACTGTCAATTCTTTTGTAGATGAAGATCTTGACACTGCTGCCACAGTAGAACCGCTGCGTGAGCTGATCGGCATTCTCTGCAATGATCTGAAAATGCGGCATATTAAAAGACTTCGGAATGGTCAGTGCGACCTGAATACCGGATTCGCATTTAATGACCTGCTGACCAACTATGAACGAATCGCAGCCCATTGTTCCAATATAGCAGTTGCCATTTTGGAACTGGATTCTTCAAACTTTGATATGCACGAGTATACAAAGAGCGTCCGTAAGCTGAAAGATGACCGTTACCTTTCTGCTTTTGAAAAGTATGAAGAGAAATACGATATCAATGGCTACAGACCAAAAGAAGAAACTGAAAAAAGGATTATAGAACCGAAAGAGAAATAGAATCAAAGATAATCATAAAAGGCAACCGACCCTGGAAATGATATATACCCTCTTTACTGGACAACCAGTAAGGAGGGTATTTTTATGTGCAATATTTTATGTGCAATATTTTTATGTACAATATCGAAATGTCTTATCTGTCAGAATCCTTGCAAAGATCAGCCCCAGTGGTAATGCCGCAACGATCAGTATCGCGGATGCAAACCAGGACGCAGATGCAGACAATGACATCATTCCCAGATTATAAAATCCCCGGTATAAATAAAGTCCGGGTACCATGATTACGATTGACGGTACTGTCACAGAGATTCTCGGATATCCAACCCTGCTTTTGATCAGAGAAGCCAGCAGACCTGCAGCCAAAGCCCCCATGAATGCCGCTGCTGCCGGTGGACATGCCGTAAGATCCACCAGCTCCAGCCTGAACGTATTTGCAACTGCTCCGATCCCTGCTGCAACCGCAGCCAGACGAACCGGACTGTTAAACATAACAGAGAAACCAAACACTCCACAGAAACTCGCCAGAAGCCGAAACAGAATCCACGCTCCCAGTGGCAATGACATTTTTTCAAAATCAACCGGCTGTAAATGAAGGATCAGTGCCATGATCCAGGCTGACATTGTTGCCACAAGAACAACGATCAAGGCGTAAGTAAACCGTTCGACCCCGGAACGCATATCCAGCTTCGCAAGGTCTATCCCGCTTGTAATAAAAGGAAAACCCGGTATAATAAAAAGCATGGCACAAATGTATCCTGCCTCATGCTGCACTGATACCCCCCATGCTACTTCAGCGATTTTCAGAAATCCTGCATATACAAGACATGCCAGTGCTACTGAAGATACAATTCCCAAAAAGAGTGTAAAATGATGCTTTGTCAACTTGCACCTGAGAAAATTCCCAAGCCCCGCTCCGGAAAAAGCACAGAACATTTCGATTGGTCCTCCTCCAAGCAGAAACGTAAATCCACCACATGCCAACGCTGCTGCGAACCCCAGTGCCACAGGAGAATAAAGGCCATGAATCCGCTCGATCTCATCCAATAACTGATGTAACTGTTCCCCTGACATACTGCATCCTTCTTTTTCAAACTCACGTATAAAATGTTCCAGGCGGTTCAGTTTTGACGTATTAACGCCTGTGTTTGTCAGACATAATGACTGCGTAAATCCCTGTTCTCCGTCAAAACAGGTATATTCGATCGACATCAGACCTATATCTGCAGTGCAAGTGATCCCCATGACTTCTGATAATGTATTCATAGAACTTCTCACTCTCCACGCTCCCGTACCACAGGAAAGAAGCATGATACCGACCCGCCCGACAATGGATGCCTTTTCCGTCAGGCTTGCTTCTGTAACCGGCCGTTCTTCTCCGCCTGCATCCGTATATTCATGCCAGAGAATCTCCATATGATTTTTTATAATTCTTTCTGTCCCCATTTTTTCACTCCCCTGCTCCTATTCCAGATCCAGGCCAGCACTTCCGGTTCTTTTCAGTAACTTTTCCCTGCAGGTCAGGACAATTCCATCAATTTCGTGCAGATGATGAAGCATCTTTTTTTCAAATTCATGAATTGGAAGCAGGATTCCGATCTCATCAAATTCTTTTTTCTGCCTCACTCCGGTCTCCTGTCCATAATAAACGATAGCCCGTGGTGCCTCCATCTGAATTTCATGAAATGTATCCCAGACCATTGCATAAGCCTGTGCCTCTGTCAGCCCCAGACTGCATGTATCCGGCAGTGCATAAAGAGCCAGTACTCCTCTTTGTCTGTTCTCTTTCGTTTCCTCTATCTGCATCCCTTCCGTATAGGAACGAATCAGATCATATCCATCTGCCAGATATACTTTTGAACGGGGTGCACACTCATGTAACTGATAAGTATTTCTGAACTTCTCGTACTCTCTCCCTGAAACCGCCTTCTCTTTTCCGGGAAGCAGATTTCCATCAACATCTGTCAATAAGACCGGATTTTCTCCTGCTTTTCCGTGAAATTTCTTAGGGATCAAATATGCTTCCCTCAGCAGATCAAACATACTTCTTCCACACAATTCCAGCAACAATGCACTGATATCTCCATTCTTGTATGCCTGAAATAAAACTTCGGTAAAATGCTCTGCCTGATTTTTTTCAAAAATCTGTTCATCTTCCAAATGTTCATAAACCACTTCTCTTAACTGCTCACAGGAAGCCGGAGATGCCACTATTTTTGAAAAAATCGCCTCAACAGCTTCTTCTCTGGGTAAAACTGTATGCATCATAATTGCTTTCCTTCTTTCTTTTTTGTTCTAGTTTCAGTATAGAAAGCACTCTTACCAAAGTCAAACTGACAACCACAGTTTTTTCTACATGGTCATTATGTAATTTTTATATAATTCCATTTTCTTTCAACAACATTTTTTTCAGTGTCTCCGCTGCAACTCCCGGCGGGAAATTATGGTTTTCCACAAGACAGATCTCCCGGGCAGGTATTTTTTCTTCCATCCGGATCTCCTGGATCTGATTCGATTTCAAAAGATCTTTCACATATAAATCCGGAAGGAATCCAATCCCAAGTCCATTCAAGATCAATGGAAGAATCAGATCCATCGTTTCTACTTCAATATCCGGCTCCAATACAACATCATGCTCCAAAAAGAATTTTGAATAAAAAGAATATGTGGTACTTTTCTTTCCAAGACAGATCAACGGTTCATTCCTGATATCTTCCAGTCTTTTTATCTTCGTGTTCTGCACCGTTGCCTGACTTCCTACAAGGATCTCCCGAAACTCCATTAAGACTGCGGATCTCAGCGGTTTTTTTACTGTAAGCGGAGTCGTGACAACCGCCAGATCAACCGCCCCTTCTTTCACTGCCTGAACCGCCTGCGGCGTGGAATGATTTAACAGTCGGATCCTGATCCCCGGATAATTTTTATGAAATTTTTCGAGAACCGGAAGTAACAGCAGATGTAAGGCGATCTCACTTGCACTGATCGTAATATATCCCTGATCCATCCTCTGTTCATTCATCAGTTCAACTTCTGCCATATGCAGATGCTGATATGCCACAGACACATGCTGATACAATTTTCTTCCTTCCTGGGTCAACTGCACTCCTCTGTTCGACCTGACAAAGAGCTTACACCCTAACTGATTTTCCAGATTATTTATAAACCTGGTAATATTGGGCTGGTTACTCATCAATATTTTTGCTGCTTTTGAAAAGCTCTGATAGGTTGCAACATAATAGAACATCCGATAATAATCATAAGTAATTTCCATACTTCCTCCATGTATTAAATACATGTCTGCTATAGCAAATATGTATTTTTCTCATTTTTATACTCATTATATACTGTATGAAGGAAAAATCAAATTTCGTTCCATTTTATTTTCATATTTCAATACAGAAAGGCTACAGATATGATCAAGAAAAATATTAAATTCATCACTACCGGACAGTTTGTCACTTTCTACAATACCTGCAAAGGGTTTTCCTCTGATGTGCGTGTCAGAGATCTGGAAAACCAGCATCTCGATATCAATGCAAAAAAGCTTTCCGAACTCGCAACAATTCCACTTGGACTTCCCTATGTACTGATCATTCACGGTGAGGATGAAAAAAAAGCTGACAAGTTACTTCAAAAATACAGGACTGTATCATGAAATTTCACTCATCAGCTCAATCTGTTCCTGGTTGCAGAGTCAGGTTATTCCAGCATTATATTACTATTCACCCCATACTTCTTCTGCGATCTCTTTCACCAGTTTTAATTTCTCCCACTGCTGTTCCTCTGTCAGTTTATTTCCAATCTCACAGGATGCAAAGCCACACTGCGGACTCAGATACAGACGCTCCAGCGGAACATATTTTGCTGCTTCATTAATTCTGTGGATCACACGCTCCTTATCTTCAAGTTCCGGAGACTTTGTCGTGATCAGACCAAGAACAACTTTTTTATCCGGAGATACTTTTGCCAGCGGTGCAAATCCACCGGATCTCTCATCATCATATTCCAGGAACAGTGCATCTACATTTTCCTTTGCAAATACATAGTCTGCTACTGTATCATACGGACCACTTGTAAAAAATGTAGAGTGATAGTTTCCTCTGCAAATGTGAGAAGTGATCACCATATCTTCCGGCTTTCCTTCTACGGCAAGGTTATTCACTTTCAGAAGTTCTTTTTTCACCTCTTCCAGATCCAGCCCCAGTAATTTATATCTCTGCTTTGCCGCATCTCCTACGATTGCTCCCCAGGTACAGTCATCTAACTGCAGATTTCTGCATCCCGCATCATAAAACTGTCTGATGACTTCCTGATATGCTACCCCGATATCATGGATCAGTTCTTCATTCGTCGGATAATATTTTCTCGTATTGGCATAATTAGCCGGTACGATCATCTGCTGAAACATCTGAGCCGGTGCCGGGATCGTATACTTGGCAACTGTATTCTCATCCTCAAACTGCTTCAGAAATTTGAAGTACTCAACAAACGGATGTGGTTTTGCTTTTACCTTTCCTGTCAGATAAGTATCCTCTACTGATGCAAGTTCTTCATGAAACTGAACTCCGCCACCGGTCTGTTCATGTCCGACGCCTTCAAATCCCCACATAAAATCAAGATGCCAGTAGGTTCTTCTGAACTCACCGTCAGTAATCACATGATACCCCAGTTCTTTCTGCTTTTTCACCACATCCGTGATCGCAGCATCAATAATGCGGTCTTTTTCTTCTTCACTGATCTTTCCTTCAGCATAATCTGCCTTTGCCTGCTTCACTTCCTGTGGTCTTAAAAAACTTCCTACAAAATCGTATCTGCATGGTGTCTGATATTTACTCATTTTTATATCCTCCAATCTTTTTCTTCCTATAGATTACCATGGCAAAAAAAGATTGAAAAATAGTTATTTTTGTCGGTTTGTCATAGTTTCAGGCTATTCCAAATATCTTCTACAGTAATCCTCCGATCTGAAGGAACAACGGAGCAAATACCAGCGAAACGACTGTCATCAGCTTGATCAGGATATTGATGGACGGACCTGAAGTATCCTTGAACGGATCTCCTACCGTATCTCCGACAACGGCTGCCTTATGGGCTTCACTTCCCTTACCGCCATGATGTCCTGTCTCAATATATTTCTTTGCATTATCCCATGCACCACCGGCATTTGACATAAAGATTGCCATCAGAACACCTGTCACGAGAGATCCTGACAGAAGTCCGCCAAGTGCATCAACACCAAGAACGACTCCGACAACGACCGGAACGATGACTGCCATCAGACCCGGAAGAAGCATTTCGTGAAGAGCTGCCGTTGTGGAAATAGCCACACATGACTTATAGTCCGGCTTTTCTTCCCCTTTCATGATGCCCGGTTTCTCGCGGAACTGACGTCTTACTTCCTCGATCATCTTGTAGGCAGCTTTGGATACAGACTCCATTGTAAATGCCGAGAAGAGGAACGTCAGCATACCACCGATAAAGATACCGATGATTACCTTATAATCCAGAAGGTTGATCGTCTTCAGTTTCACGGTCTCAGCATAAGAAACGAACAGTGCAAGGGCTGTCAGTGCTGCTGAACCGATTGCAAATCCCTTTCCCATCGCTGCTGTCGTATTACCTACAGAGTCAAGTTTATCTGTAATGTCACGGACAGACTCATCCAGACCGGACATCTCTGCAATACCACCTGCATTGTCTGCGATCGGACCATATGCGTCTACTGCAACAGTGATCCCTGTTGTAGAAAGCATTCCGACTGCCGCAAGGGCAATTCCATACAGACCGTTTACTTTATAAGATACAAAAATACCGACACAGATCAGAAGCAGCGGGATTGCTGTTGACTTCATACCAACTGCAAGACCACTGATGATGTTTGTAGCAGCACCGGTTTCAGACTGTTCTCCAATTCCCTGTACCGGCTTATAATCTGCAGAAGTATAGTACTCGGTAATATTACCAATGATCACACCAACGATCAGTCCTGCGATGACTGCGATCGCTGCATTCATATTTCCGAACAAGGTCCGGCTCAGTGCCAGAGAAGCAATCATTACAAGCACAGAAGCAGCATAGCTTCCCTTTGTAAGTGCTTTCTGCGGATTTGCATTTTCTCCACCTCTTACAAAGAATGTGCCAATCATGGATGCGATCAGTCCACAGCCTGCGATTGCCAGTGGGAATAATACTCCAGAAACCTCACTTACTGCCACACCAAGTGTCAGTGCTGAAATTAGTGAACCACAATAGGACTCAAAAAGATCAGCTCCCATACCGGCTACATCTCCTACATTATCACCTACATTATCAGCGATGACTGCCGGGTTACGCGGATCATCCTCCGGGATTCCTGCTTCTACTTTACCGACCAGGTCAGCTCCGACATCAGCTGCCTTTGTATAGATACCTCCACCTACACGGGCAAATAACGCAATCGAAGATGCTCCCAGACTGAATCCAAATAAGACATCTACATTTCTCGTTACAATGTACACCAGGCTCACTCCCAATGCACCAAGACCGGCTACGCACATACCCATTACTGCACCACCTGAGAATGCAATGGAAAGAGCTTTATTCATTCCGCTCTCTTTTGCTGCATTAGCTGTCCTTACATTTGCCTTTGTGGCAACTGTCATTCCGCAGTAGCCTGCGACCGTTGAGAACAAAGCACCTACTACGAAGCAGATTGCTGTAACCCAGTTACCAATTCCGATTCCAATCAGTACAAAGAGTACGGCTACGAAGATGATCAGAATCTTGTACTCTGCTGTCAAAAAGGCTCTTGCACCTTCTGCGATTGCTGCTGCAATCTCTTTCATTCTTTCAGTTCCTGCAGACTGTCTGCCAACCTTCCTTGCAAGATACGCTGCAAAGATCAGGGCGATTACTGCTGCGACAGGAACCAGATACATATAGTTTTCCAACTTCATCTACCTCCCTTACTAGTTGTATCAACCTTACTCTAACATAAAATCTTTCACTTTTTCCAAAATTTTATGGTTTTTTTTAAGATCATGACAACTTTTTTCTGGAATATTTCTGAGTTTCTTCATATTAATAATACCAGGTCTTTTCATCTTTATACCATAGGATTTTTCATCTTTCGTAGTCTCAAAAAGGACTCCATCAAAAATCTTTTCCAGATTCTTAATGAAGTCCTTTTATCCACTATCTTTTTTCTGTCATTCTTCCTATTCTTACCGTTATGTAATTTTAGGAAAAGCTATCTCTGCTTTTTTACTCCACATCCTTCAATGCTTCCAGATCTTCTTCACCTGTACGGACTTTTACAACCTTCTGTACATTGTAAACAAAAATCTTACCATCTCCGACATGACCTGTATAAAGAGTTTTCGTTGCTGTCTCAATGACTTTTTCAACCGGAATGTTTCCGACAATGACTTCCACTTTTACTTTTGGAAGTACGGTAACATCCATCTCAACTCCACGATATTTTTCTCCCGCACCTTTCTGGATTCCACATCCCATAACCTGCGTTACTGTCATTCCTGTTACACCCAGATTATTGAGAGCGGTTTTCAGCCGTTCATATTTGGTCAGTTTTGCGATAATAACGACTTTATGCATTCCTGTATCCAGATCTGCTGCACCTACAACCGGAACGGCTGCATTTCTCTGTAGTTTGGATGCTGCATCATAATCTGCCACACCCAGATCTGTATTTTCATTCTCAGCCATGGTTCCTTCTGTGATATCCATGATACTGAAGCCTGCATAGGCAGATGCAAGACCATGTTCTTTGGAATCAAGTCCGACAATTTCTTCTTCCTCTGATACCCGAAGTCCGATTGTTGCTTTAATCACTGCAAATACGATCGTCATCGTCACTGCCGTCCACGCAATCACTGCGATAATACCAACAAGCTGGATTCCAAGCTGTTTAAATCCACCACCGTAG
>OCHO01002303.1_pt1 | contig 10243 bp, 7 predicted proteins | sample 1538441 | NCBI WGS metagenome assembly OCHO01 (sample SAMN04571691, study PRJEB22368) | human gut metagenome | biome: human gut; material: stool | host: Homo sapiens | place: Luxembourg | collected 2012-06-29
ACCATAAAGAGATAGAATATTATCATAAGTATGACAGGTATCTGCAAAAGCCACAAAACAAGCTGGAGCTGTGATGAACGGCTCTCATAGTCCTTGAGGATATCTGAGGCAGGCATCGAAAAGCCTATGGAATTTTCACCAAAATAGGTCTTTTGCTTTGCTATCATCTCATTTGTGCTTGCAAGGTCAGTCATATTCATGGAAGCATAATCCACCGCATAGTTATGGACAGCCTTTGTGATATTCACAACGCCGGTATCAACGCAATCCCCGAGCATTGTGTCATAATTCGTAAAGACAACGGCTGTATACTGAGAATCAAGACCCTCTGCCCAATATGCGTCATTTTCGTCCTTAACGTCAAAAACGCCCACGATCTCTATTTTTATTGACTTGTTATCATCAAACACGTCGGCTATCACATATACTGTGTTTATAGCAAGCTCTGTGCTTTTCAGGGCTTTTTCTGTGGCAACGCACTCGTAAACGCCGTCTGAACGCTTGCCTGCAGTGAACATTCTGCCCTGCTTTATGCTGATATGGTTGGAAATATCCGTCATACCGCCGAGAGTGAACCTTGCCTGCGAATTGCCATCTGAAACGGCAAGTGAACGCACATAGAGATACTCGTCACTTATATACTTCTTATCAAGCTTTTCAGGCAGACCAAGCTCCTTGAACTTAGCCTCCACTTTGTTATTATAATTCTCAACAGCTTTCTGCTGCTCACTGCCTGAGATATCCATTTTCAATCCATAGCTAGTATTATACGCACCGGGGTAGATATCATATTCTGTCTGGAACGACTCAAGATCCTTTACAAGCATTCTTTGCAGAGAAGCGTTCATATAAATAGGGATAGTGCTCATCATGGCAGACGCCATAACAAAGCCTATCAGCAGGCAAAGCACCATCCATTTGGTGTTTCGCATTTTACGGAACAATAAGGTGAACATAAGCTTATCCTTTCAAACCTATCTGATAACAATTTCGTCGCCCTCTTTAAGACCCGACTTTATCTCGGTCTGAGAGCCTGTAGAAAGTCCTGTTTCCACTTCAACGGCAGTTTTTTCACCGTTTTTCAGCACATAAACTACCTTTGTGCCGTCAACCTTTTTTATCAGATTATTTGATATAACGATAGCGTCCTTTACGCTGTCAAGGACAAGTATCGTATCTGCAAGCTGACCCACTGTTTCCGCAGGGGCGGTATCCTTGAAACGAACATAGATAGTATCCGCCTGATAATCTATACCTGTATCGTCAACATTATTGTGATCCTCTTTCTGCTCTTCTTGATAATCAGCAAGCTTTTTAGGAGTCATAAAAACAACACCGTCATAATAATCCTCGCCTATCCTTATCTGCACTTCTGTGTCGATATCATACTGGGTGAGGTCGTCAGGCTGTATTGCGATATAAAGAGCCGAAGTATCTATAACAGTTGCGATAGTCTGACCCGGATTTACGTTGTCGCCTGCTCTTACGTCAGAGAGTGACGAAACAACGCCGTCTATAGGCGATTTCAGGCTTGAATCCTCCTTCTGAGCCTGAAGCTTTTCAAGCTCTTTTTCAAGAAGCTGAACGTCAACATAAGCAGAGTCTATCTCTGCCTGGGAGCCGCCGCCTTCATAAATTATATCAACATTAAGCTTTGCTTTTTCGAGATAAAGCTGTTTTTCTTCTATCTGATAGTCAAGGTCATATGTATCAAGGTCACAGATAACATCACCCTTTTTGACCTTATCGCCTGCTTTTACATAAAATTTTGACACTGTGCCACTCTGCTTTTCATAAGAAAGAGTATACTGATTTTCCGCTGTGACAGTGCCCGTTGCGACTATCTTCTTTTCAAGGTCTTTTTTCTTTGCCGTCACGGTCGGCGCATCGAGGACTTCCTCCTCGTCAGGAAGCAGATAGCAACCCCCTGCGGAGAGGCACATTATCGCTGATACTGCGGCAGCAAAAAGCTTTTTTAAATCAACTTTTATATTCATGTTCAGACTCCTAACTGAATATTTTTATAAACAACTTACCATGGGCAATAATACCCAAAGTAATTATATCAAAAAAAAGATGTTTTTTCTATACACGATTGTACTAAATTAACCTGACATTTCAAAGCAATATGCACAATTGCGTTGCTTTATATATGTACAAATTTAATAAGTCTTAAATATATGAACATAAAAAAGGGCTTCACGCAAAAAAAGTCCCGCACCGAAGTGCAGGACTTTTGATAAGCTTATTTGCAAATTAGTTTGCAAGACCTGATCTTTCAACACCCTCGATAAAGTATCTCTGGAGAAATACATACATAATAAGGATAGGTGTGATAGAAAGCAGACAACCTGCTTCAAGCCATACGATTATCTGTCTTACAGATACCGCCTGACCGTCGAAGAGCTGCTGAGTCAGGTTTGTATTCAGGTTCTTCAGCATAAGAGCAACAGTGTCGTTCTGTGTGAAGAATGATGATGATACATAGTAGTCGTTCCAATACCAAACGATAGAGAACAGGAATACTGTCAGGAACGATGACTTTGCGTTAGGACACATGATAACAAGGAATGTTTTCAGTGGGCTGCAGCCGTCGAGGTATGCAGCATCTTCAAGCTCCTTAGGAAGTCCTCTGAAGAACTGACGGAAGATGAAGATAAACAGACCTGCACGGAGTCCGTTTGCAAACAATGCAGGAAGATACATTGTCCAACCGCTGTTGATAAGCGATGTTGATTTGCCAAGTGTGAATACCTTAGCGAGCCACGCTGGCTTGAAGTAAGCATACTGGAGGTAAAGTGGGATAGTTGTGATCTGTGGAGGTACGATGATCATAAGAACAACGATACCGAACAGGATTCCCTTACCTTTGAACTTAAATCTAGCGAAGCCGTAGCCTGTGATAGAGCAGGTGATAACCTGAAGGACAGAGGCCACGAGGTTAAGGATAACGGTGTTTACAACAGTATCTTCAAACTTCATTACTCCCCAAACGTCCTTGATGTTATCAAGTGTGAAGCTCTTAGGGATCCAAACTACTGATGGGTCGTTCATCTGCTCATTTGGTCTGAACGCAGTTGAAAGCATGAATATCAGTGGATAGAGGATTACGAAGCACAGACCAAACAGGATAAGGAACCTGAAGAACGGCCAAACCATTCCGATCGCTCTTCTTCTTCTGTTATAGCTGATCTGCTCAGGGGTGAGATATTTCTCAAGACCCTCCTCTTTCATCTTCTTATAACGGGCTTTAATAGCAGCCTTTCGTTCTTTTTCGAACTCTTTTTCTTCTTTTTTAGTTGCCACTTAAATCCCCCCTTATTCTACTTCATAGTAAACGAACTTATTAACAAGTGCTACGACAAGTGCAAGGAATACTGCTACGATAAGGAAGTATGCCCAAGCCATTGCCGCTGAGTAGCCATGCTCCCAGTTGCTTGCCTTGTTAAGAACGATCGTCATAACTTCGTTCTGTGGATCGACGAATGAGTCAACGATTGTATAAACCACGCTTGAAAGTATCATTGGGCTGATATAAGGAATTGTGACTTTCCAGAAGAACTCCCATGAAGTTGCACCCTCGATCTGGGCTGCTTCCTTAGCTGAGAGCGGGATACCCTGAAGTGCTGAAAGCACCAGAAGTATCTGGATACCTGAGTTCCATACAAGGTTCAGGATGTCGGTGGTCAGCGAGTTTATTATCATAGTGAGCTTATCACTGATGTTGTAGATACCGAGGAAGTTCAGCAACTGGTCAACGAGGTCAGCCTCGAACATTGAGCTGAACTGCTCAGATCCGCCTGCGTATCCGCCTGTGCTCATGTTACCGTTGATGATGTCGATAACAGGACCTGTAGCGATGATAACAGGGAGGAAGAATACTGATCTTGCGAATGTTCTTCCCTTGAATTTCTGATTAAGGATAACTGCGATAAAGATAGAGAATATGAGGATAAGAGGAGTTCTCAAAACCGTATTCTCGATCATTGCCACCAGAGCCTTGGAATAATCCTGATCCTTACGGAAAGCGTTTACATAGTTTTTCCAACCGATAAAGGACATTTTCATTCCGCCCTGAGTTACCTCAGTTTTGTTGAATGAGTAAATGAGAGATTCTATAAGAGGCAGGATAAAGAAGTAGATAGTACCCAGCGCCCAGATCGCTATAAATCCGTAGCCGTAAAGTCCTTTTCTTTTTTCATAAGAAAGTCTGTGCTTCTTTTCCTTCATCACAGGTGCAGGAGCGACTGCCTCAGCGGCAGGCTCTTCTGCGATTATCTCCTCTGTTGAAATTTCTTCTGTAACAGCCTCAGCGTCATTTTCCTTTTCGACTGTATCTTCAAGATCCTCAGCCTTAACAGCCTCGATCTCTTCAGGAGTGTTTTTGATCTCTTCGCTCATTATTCTGTCAAACCTCCTTCTATACAATCTGCAAGGTCATAGACCTCTGTGCCTACGGTAGCTGTTGCGTTCTTCTTATCAACACTGATAACAACGTCTGAAGCTCCGTCCTTTGAATAAGTTGTGGTAAGAACGTTCTTGTCATCGCTCAGCTCATACTTTGTGATCGTATAATCTGAAACGCCTGAAAGTATGCTGCTTACCTTTTTGTACTGATTAGCCGCAAGATCTGTCCAGCCTGCATAGTTTGAATAATACAGGTCGTCATATTCTGTATCCTGAAGCGTATCAGCGTCAGCGTATGTCATATCATAGTGTATCTGTGAGCCTGAAGCCAGTGAAAGCAGGAATGTTTCATCTGAATTTGAGCTCTTATTGATAGGTGTTGAAGCGTAGTCAACATATCCGTGAATGACCATCTGATAGAACGGGATATCGAAATCTGTTACGTTGAATCCACTGGAGTAAACAGGAACGTTTGAAACGTTTGTTACATATGGGAGAACGTAAGAGTTCGCACCGTCTGCGAATACTGTACTTATCTTCTCGCTCGCACTCTTATAGCCGTCAACGACAGTATTCATGGTCTTGCTTCTGCTTGAAGGATCCTTCTTTGAATAGTCAGAAACAAGCTTTGTTGAATAATCACCGAAGCCGATAGAAGTGAGCTTTTCATCAGTATAGCTCTCGAGCATTTCTGTGAACACATTCGAGTACTTGTTTGGTGTGAGCAGAGCAGGTGAAACTCCCTTTTCTGCAACACCGAAGGCCGGGCTGTATGATGACTGTCTTGAATAAGCATTTGAAACTCTGATAGCTGTGCTTGTAAGAGTCATATATCCCCATGAACCACTGTCCATCTTGAAGTTGTTCATTGAAGGAACGATCTTCATATTATCGTCCTTTGAGATAAGCTTATCGAATGCGCTTGAACCACCAAGCTTGCCGGACGGAGATACCTCTGTGGATATCTTGTTCTTGATAGAGTCATTTGTCCAGTCATTATAGTTGACAGTTATGTTGTCAACTCCGCCGTCCTTGAGGATATCAAGTATGTCGGAAGCCTGATCGAAGCCAGTGATCTCTGTTTTAAGATTGTATGGGATACCGAGAATAGAAGTATCCTTCATAACGCCGCCATAAAGGTCAACGTAAAGATCGCTCTTATTTGCCTGAGCCTTAGCTGTAAGACCCCTATTATTGATAAGGTAGTTTCTGTAGACCTCAGCGCAGTCAGCGTAGTTAAGATCCTCGCCGTTGTCTGAATCAACAGGATAATAACGAACTCCAAATCTCTCGGTCTTTATTCCGTTCTTCTCGAACACTGTGATCTTGTTTGAGTTATCACCGCTCATGAAGAATGAGTCTGAGCTTCTTGTTTCAAACTCGAAGTAACAAGTGTTGTAAGCCTGCTTTTCCTGTCCGCATACCTGAGCGTGAGCATAAACGTTTGACTCACCGTCAGAAGCAACGCAAACAAGTCCAGATGAACCGCTTACTGTTGCAAGGACCGGCATATAAGCCTGCTGAGTGGTTCTTGGAGCTGTTATTGGAACGGCTGTATAATCTCTGCCGAATACCTGCTGATTATAGTCAGCGTACTCGGTCTTGCCGTTGTTGTAGTTTATTACAGCACCGCTTCCGTCAGGAACTATCATATAGCCTGTCGCAGTTGAATCAGCAGCGCCGAAGTTAGGGCAGAACTCGATCTTTGTAAGCACCTTTCCGTCTACCTGAGAAGTGTTTTTCTCCTCGATCTCATCTGAATCGCAGTAAACATAGAGGTTATCGTCCTCAAGAACATAGTGTATCTTGAGCTTCACACCATCAGAAACGTAGTTATATGTAGCAACAACGCCGTCTGAATTTTTCTCCCATTTTACTTTTGCCTTGTTGGAATAAACCGGAGCAGGGGACTCTGTTCTCTTTTCCTGTCTAAGGTCACCGACTCTGATAGCGGCACTTGCAGCGATCTGCTTTCTCTGGGCATTTTTCATTGCTGTGCCCTTAACTGTGTCGATAATTGTCTGGTCAGCCTGAACATTTATAGGCGAAGTCCACCAATACTTACCTGAAGCCTTTACATAAAGACAAAGTCTTTCGTTTTCTTCGTCAAGATAAAGAGCTATCTTGTCGTTCTCTGTTATCTTTTCGCACATTGCAAGAGCTTCTTCGTCAGTTATAGGCTGAACCTCGTCGTCCTTGCTTGCTGTAGTAGTTGTTTTCTCATCGGCTGCTGAGTCTTCAGCAACTTTATCGCTGCTTTCATCGGCAGTAGCTGCTGCGTCGGAAGCGTCAGCTGAGCTTGTATCATCAGCCGCTGAATCGACACTGCTGTCAGTATCCTTTACTGCGGCGCTTGAATCAGCCTGGCTTGAACTCTCGTCAGTGGAAGAAACCACCATTGACCCCAGAGGCATCAGCATTGTAAGGCAGATAGCAAAGACAACTGCTTTCTTGTAACTTTTGTTATGCATTTATTATTTACACCACCGTTTCTGTTTTAGCCTCTGATCCTGTACATGATCTCAGTATAAACTGAGTAACCGAATACATATACCTGCTGGAACAATGAAAGGAGAAGTATCGCAAGGAACAATATAAGAAGCATTGCGATGATCGTACCAATAATTGAAGCAAGTGTTTTTCCGAATGAATACTGGTGAACGGCTCTCATTGCCTGCACCATAAGGATAACAGACCAGCCGATGCCAAGATACTGGATAGCTGTGATCCAAATCGACTCGTCCTGTACCAGAACGTTTGAGAAGATCACTGCGATAAATGTGCAAACGATGTAAGGAACAAGAGAATATGCAGAATAGATGCAGATCTTTTTAAGTGTACCTTCACCGTCGAGAAGTGTGCATATTGCCCAGTTGCCGAGTACCCAAGTGAAGAAGTAAACTACAGACTGAACGATAAGCGGAACAACGTTGAATACTTTAACGTAGCTGTCATTGAACTGGAAGCCTGTGAGCTGTCTGTCAACGACCATTGCAATAAAGAGGAAGAGAACTATGAGCATCGATATTTTCATTGAGCCTTGTTTCTTCCATCTCAGGTCCTCAAAGCCCTCAACAGGGTGGAAAACACAATGCTTGAGCCAACCTACCGGAGTAAATTCATACATATCAGTTTCCCTCCTTCTTTTTGCGCTTGATGAGCTTTATGCCCTTTTTCTTGAGAACTGCCTTTACGATGAGCAGAGCGATCAAAACGATAATAACTATCATTATCACTGTGAAGTTATCTCTGAGCCATTCTTCTCTTGCATATTTGAATGCCTTATCGTAATCGTCCTGATCGTAAGCTGTTTTGAAGTAATCAAGAGCCTTCATATACTCGCCATCGTTAAGGCAAGCCTTACCAAGTCCGACATAAGCCATTGCATAGCCGCCGTCTCTCTTTATAACTTCTTCCCAGTCAGCTCTTGCGTCTGAGTATCTACCCTCGTCATAGAGGAGAACTGCTCTGTGAACGACATTACCGAAAGTTGTTTCAGTATAAACTGTGATATCGTTCTTTGTTCCGTCAAGGATATAGACCTCGTTGCCTCTTGCTTCGATAGCGTTTGGTCCAAGGAAGCTTCCTGCCTGATCAGAAGTGGAGTTCTTTGTACCAAAGATGCAAAGAAGATTACAGAGCTTATCATACTGGAACACTCTACCGTTTTCATAGTCAAGAACATTTATTGTTCCGTTGTCAGAAACGCAGATATCTGTAAGTCTGCACTTATAAGTTTTATTTGTTGTTGAATCATACTCTGAAGCAACGTCACCAAATGAATACTCATCGCCGACTGCGTTATCCCAGATGTTATAACCTGCTGGGTTAAGTTTCTTAACAGCGTCGGTCGTAGTATTTGCAGCCTCAGTAACAGTGTAGATAAATCCGTCTGCGTCGATATCGAAGTTTGCATACTCGACAGGAACGTTTCTTGTCATTGCTGAGATCTGCTCGTTTGAAGCGATCTTTCTCCACAGCTTCTGAGCGATAACGGCAGCTGTTACCTCAACTCGGTTCGCACCGTAGAATCCCTGGAACTCGCCGTCCTTATTGAACTGAACAGAACCTGTGTTTACTGACTTACAAACAACGTAGATATTCTCTGCCTTATCTGCAAGTATCTTTGAAGGGTTGAATGTTTCGGAATCATAAAGCTTTGTGTCAGGCTTTGTGTATTCCTGCACCAGAGTCATTTCTGTGCCTGACTCAACAGTACACTTAACAGCCCTTGAATTGTCTGTATCTGCGATGTAAACATAAAGCTTATCATCAAAGATGCTCTTTTTGACATATATGCCGTTAGGATTAAGGAAGGTCGATCTTCCGTCCTCGCCTACAGATATTTCTGTAGAGCCTGTGAATCCGGTATAACAGCCTGTTACCTTAAGATCAGTATCAAGACGGAGTATTCTGTTGTTGCCTGAATCGCACACCCAGAAAGTATCGTTGTCCTGATCGTAAAAGAGGTCTTTTGCATCTGAGAGCTTTGCAGGAGCGTCATCGCTTATATAAAGCGGGTCGCTCGGATCTGAAAGCCTGTCAAGACCCATATCTGCACCTGTTACAGTCTTTTCTACACGGTAGGCACTCTGCGATGGGATCGCATCGTCCCAATAGTCGTAGTTATAGGCTGTATAAGGCTCATCTGCGAAAGCAGTCACGGTCATGGTCAGCGCCAGACCTGCTGCAAGTGCCGCAGAGATCATTCGTTTTAGAGAGATTTTATTTCTCGACACTACTTATCACCTTTTTTCCTTTTCTATAATCTAAGTTCAAATTAATCCTTCATACCTGAGTTAGCCATTGTTTCCATGACGTTGCCCTGAGCTACAAGGAATACGATCAGTGGTGGTATCAGAAGTACAACTGCTGCGGCAAATGTAACGCCCTGACGAGCAAGACCTGCTGCTGTGATCTGCTGTACAACTGTAGGTAGTGTTTTGAGCTGCTCGGAGTAGATAAGTGCTCCGCCCTGAATGTTCCATGCTCCCTGGAAAGCGAAGATGATAAGTGTCATCAAAGCTGGCTTTGAGTTTGGAACGACGATCTGCCAACAGATCCTGAACAGACCTGCGCCGTCCACCTTAGCCGCTTCCACCATGGAGTCGTGGATGGTTGTCATGCTCTGACGCATGAGGTAAAGACCCATTGATGTTGAAATGCTTGGGAGGATCAATGCCCAGTATGTATCGATCATATGGAGCTTAGCCATTACGAGGAACTGCATGATCCATGTTGCATTTGAGGAGAACAGGAGGGCAATAACGATGATCTGGTTAATGACCTTGTTTCCTGGGAATTTACACTTTGCAAGAACGAATGCTGCGCAGCAGCAAACGAAAAGGTTGCAGATACAAATTACTATTGTAATAAAGAAGCTGTTGAAGATATATCTTGACAGCGGTACCTGCCATGAGCTTGCGGCTACCTTGAACATATCTGAGAAGTTGTTGGTAGTCGGATTCAGTACATAAAGCTTTGGAGGGAACACGAACAGCTCCTCAACAGGCTTCATAGACTGGATAACTGAGTAATACAGCGGGAACACCATGAATGCACCAAGGAGACAGAGGAATACGAAAATAACTATATCTCCGCCAAGAGAACCATTGACTCTCGCCTTTTTCTCTTTGACCTTCAGCTTTTCAATAGACTGCTGCTTTTTTCTTTTTCTAGCCATTTTATATACTCCCCTCCTTTAGTCAAGATACTTGCCTAAGAGCCAGTTGATACCCTTATTGGCAAGGAGCATTGCAGCGAACAATACGAAACATATTGCTGACGCATAACCCATTTCGTAACGAATGTTACCATAGTCTGTTGCGTGGTTCAT
>OCHO01002322.1_pt1 | contig 10186 bp, 14 predicted proteins | sample 1538441 | NCBI WGS metagenome assembly OCHO01 (sample SAMN04571691, study PRJEB22368) | human gut metagenome | biome: human gut; material: stool | host: Homo sapiens | place: Luxembourg | collected 2012-06-29
TAGAAGAAAAAGCTCCAATGCACAAAAATGTTACAATAGAACAAGTTGGAGATACTACAACATTCTTATTTAGTAATATGTCATCTGGAATTACAGGTGAAATAATTCATTGTGATAATGGATTCACAACGGTAGGTGTATAATATAAAAAACTACAAGTTCATTCACATAGTACGTGCTTTTCTTATATATAACAAAATCCCTTAGACAATAAGTCTGAGGGATTTTTCTGTAAATATTTTTAAAATTAATATACACTTTAAATCTACATATGATATAATTCTTTAAAATATAATTTGGAGAGAAATTATGGTTAATATATTTTTTAAAGTAAATAACGAGTTTTTAATACATAAGTGTGAAAATGATCAAGCAGATAAATATGGAGATTTTTTAAATTATCCAAAAAGTCACATGGAAATTTGGGATGAATTTTATTATGGTAAATATAATGTCGATTTTGATTTCTTTCCAAGAGGCAGAGTAGTATACAATGTAAAAGAAAATTGCTATTATATTTATCATGATAAATGTATTACTGATTTAACAGAAATCTTGAAAAACTATGAAAATGAAGAATATAAAGTTTGTACAGATTATCATTATCAATGTCATAAATGTAATTTAAATTATGTAATATAAGGAGGAATACAAATGAATGAAGAGGGAAAAAGTACTTTAGATATAGAAAGAGAATTGTACGAAATAAAGCATACAGTAATAGAAAATCAAAAGTTATTAAAAAAGATTTTAGAGCTGATGTCAAATAATGACAATAAAAATGATGAAAAAGAAATAGACCCGCTTTTTAATGAAGCAGTTGAAAAAATACTTGATCTAAACTATGTAAGTGTTTCGATTATACAAAGAAAACTAAGAATAGGATATACAAGAGCTACTAGAATTATAGAAGCAATGGAAGAAAAAGGAATTATTTCTAAGCTGCAAGGAACCAAACCTCGTAAAGTATTAATTTCCAAAGAATATTGGGATATGATAAAAGATAATAAATAGGGGGAATTAAAATGAATATAAAATTAACAAAAAACATAGAAGAAGCAAATTGTATAACACATAATGGAACATTCCATTGTGATGAAGTTTTTTCTACAATTATGTTTTCAAAATTATTACCAGAAGTTATTGTGTGCAGAACTTCAGATTTAGAAAAGGCCAATAGCGATCAATATATATATGATGTTGGTGGAGGAGAATTAGATCATCATCAATTTGGTGGTAATGGAGAAAGAGATAATGGAGTAAAGTATTCATCTTGCGGTTTGGTTTGGAAAAAATTTGGTAAAGAAATAATAAAAAAATATACAGAAAAAGACATAGATGAAATTTGGAAAATGATAGACAAAAACTTAATTCAATGTATAGATGCAGGTGATAATGGTCAAATACCAGATATAAATGTAGATTATAGACTTGTACAAGTAGCAAGTATTATCTCTGAATTTAATCCAAATTGGGATGAAGATATAGACCCAGATGTTAAGTTTGAAGAAGCAGTAAAATTAGCAGAAACAGTATTTGATAATTCAATGAAATCTTCAATTTCGAAGATGAGAGCTAAATCAAAAGTAGATATGGCAATTAATGATTCAAAAGATGGAATTATGACCTTGGAAAAATTTTTGCCATGGAAAGAGTTTTTATTAGAATCAGGTAGTTCTAAAGCTAAATTAATAAATTTTGTGATTTTTCCTTCAAATAGAGGTGGATATAATATTTATACAGTGCCAGAGAAATTAGGTTCTTTTACAAGTAGGAAATTGTTCCCTAAAGAATGGGCCGGCTTAAAAGATAAGGAATTGCAAAAAGTAACAACAGTAGAAACTGCAAGATTTTGTCATAATAAATGTTTTATATGTGCTGTAGATACTAAAGATGATGCTTTAAAACTAGCTAAAATAGCAAATAATTTATAAAAAAGATAAAATAAATAAAAAATACTTGACAAAGAAAGTTTTAATATGCTATTATAAGTAATGTTAAAGCTTATGCGGGCGTGGCGGAATTGGCAGACGCGCTGGTCTTAGGAACCAGTGCCAATGGCGTGGAGGTTCAAGTCCTCTCGCCCGCACCACTAATTGTTTAGTAAAAAAGAACTCAATTCCTATTAAGAAATTGAGTTTTTTTTATATAGGAAAATCGTTAGATTCTACGTATATAACAAGTTTAGGATACTTATGTATGCTAGAGAAAAGCTAGTGGTATGTATTTCGTGATGACTTCAAAGAGAAACACTTGGAGAAATGCCTTTCTTATATTATAATTTTAATGGAAGTGAGAAAATGAAATTTTGGTTATTAAATCATGAAGCGACAATAGAAGATTTAAATAAATTTAAATTTTCTAATAAAAAAATAGGAGTAATTGCACATATAGAAAATAATAATGGAGAAATATTGTTACAACAAAGAGGTATTAAATCTAGAGATGAAAATGGACTTTATGAATATATAGGAGGAAAAGTTGACCCAGAAGATTCTAGTTTTAAAGATGCAATTATTCGAGAAATAAAGGAAGAGGCTGGAAGTGATTTAAAACTTGAAGTTAGTGATTCTAAAGGAATTTATCATTGCTGCAAAAATAATGTTAATTGGATATTTGTAATCTATATTGTAAAATATATTGAGGGCGAAATAAAAATAATGGAACCAGATAAATGTCAAGGTTATAAGTTTTGCAAAATAGATGATGCTTTAAATTCTGAATTGGTAACTGAAAGTTGTAAATTTTTAATAGAAAGTATTAGGGATAATATTTTACGTATGTAGATTTTTTGTAAAAGTTATATTATAATCTTATAAACTGAGCTAGTAAGAATATCTTTATAGCAAAGTATTATAATTTCTTCTAATACCGAAATGTATTTAGAAAATTCATCTTATAATTTAGTGAATTGGATTAGTTAATTAAGGTAGAAGCAAATATAGGAGGATTTATGGATACAAGAGTAGCAATAATAGGAATTATATTAGAAAAAAAAGATGAAGTGGAAAAATTAAATTCCATTTTACATGAATATTCTAATAGAATAATAGGAAGAATGGGGATGCCATATAGTAAAAAGTCAATCAACATTATCACTATTGTTATTGATGCTCCACAGGATGAAATAAATACTTTATCTGGAAAAATTGGAAAGCTTTCTGGAATAACAAGTAAAGTTATTTATTCTAATAAATAAAGATATATTTTAAAGCTCTGTCTAATAAAGAAAGAGAGGGTTTAAAATGGAGAATGAAGGAATAATTAACAAAAGGGTAAAGGATTTTTCTAAAGGTATTGATATTATGCAAACGATATTAATATTTTTAATTGCTTTACTAGTACCAACTTTTTTGGGTGGAATTTTAAGTAAAATTTTTGGTAGCACAAGTGTTATTTCTACTAATTCACAATTGATAGTAGGAACTATTGTAAATGCAGCATTAGTGGTATCAGCGATAAATTTAAAAGGCTGGGCGAAAATATTAGGAGTAGTTACAATGCCAAGTATATCTACAATACTAAGTGGATATGTTTTTGGAACAGCTTCTGTATATATGGTATATATGATACCTGCGATATGGATAGGAAATTTTGCATTGATTTATTCATATAAATTTTTGATGTTAGGAAAAAACAAACATTATTTTCTTGCTGGAATTGTGGGAATAATAGTAAAAGTAGCTATAATATTTGCTTTATTTAATTTGATTAATTTATTTGGAGTATTTCCTGAAAAATTAGTTGAAAATTTAAGAAATGCAATGGGAATGACACAACTTATAACAGCTACATTAGGTGTGATTGCGGCTTTTGTGATATATAAATTAGAGAAGAAATAAATCATTTATTTTGTTTTAAATAAGTATTAAAAAGAAAAAGTGCAGTGGAGCAGATGATGTTTAGCACATACATCTGCTCCACTGCTTAGTGCATTAATAATACAATTCGTTCCATTCAATGGAGGTGTCTGCCTCATCAAATGGTGTAATTGCCGGTTCGCCTTCAGGATAGGCTTCCTCACCTTCGGCTGTAGTGATGACAAATTTTCCTTTATCATTTTCGATTACAACCGCTGAAAGATCATCTGCCAGTGCTACCGGAGTTCCTGTGATTTCCTCTGTGTGGACATTGGCATATGTTTCGTAGTTAGCCCAGTCTGAGGCACCAATCAAGAGCAGAGTCTTGTTAGGCCTCATTGAGTATACGCATAGATCAGGGTTGTCTTCGACAAGATACATTTCGTATTCGTCTACTGATGTGCCGGATGCTGAAGTGGCTGAAACATTTTCAGAGGATCCAGAACCAGCTCCAGCTGCAACGACAACGCCTCCAGCAACAGTTAATGTCAATACCATAGCAATTACAAAGATTTTTTTCCGCATAATAATGCTCCTTTCTTGATAAAAAAATTTTTTACTGCATATTAGTAGTATAACATAGATTACATAAAAAAGCAAATTATGTAAATGCTTGAAATATAACTAGTTAAAAAACGCGATTACAATTCGAAAATTGTAATCGCATTTTGCTTTGATTTATCTAACTAACTATGAAACTTCACTCACAGTTAAAATAGATATGCGGATTAAATTTCAGAAATAAAATCGTTAATAAATTCTGTTGTCATACCCATAGCGGTAGACATCAAACCTTCTTTAAGATGAACGAATGTGGTATCAGAAATATTAAAGCCACCACAACATTTTAATGAAGTACCTTTTTCTATAAAAGAAATAAGTTCATCTTCTGAAATTTTATCCATCTTCATGCGTGCTATATCATATTTTACTGACTGTTTTAATATTTTGTTACCGTCAGCAAGATAAATGACATTTGCAACGTGAGAATAAATCTCTTCGCTGCCTCGCATATTACTAAGCAGTTCATATGCTTCTTTTGTGCTTTTTGGTTTGCCATGTAAAGTGTTATTAAACACAATGTTCTGGTCAGCGGCAATGATTATACGTTTACCTCTGTACTTTGTAAGGTCAAGCACAGCATTAGCTTTTTGCAATGCAATGTCCTTAAGCTGCTTTTCGAAGCTTGCTGAAGGGTCGGAAATTTCATCTGCATTGCTTGAAATTACAGTAAATGGTATGCTTCCTAAAGAATATTTTAACATCTTTTTTCTGTATGAAGATTTTGATGCTAAAATGATTGGTGGAATATGGAAGTTTTTTACGACTTCCTTAAACCTTGGAATAAGATCTTCAGGCGTATCATAAAAGATAATTTCTCTTGCAACACTCTGCATTGTAGAAGAAATATCACTTCCAGTCTTGGCGATTACATATATAGGAATATCCTTTGAATATGCAAAGCCGGCTCCCATTCCAAGCCCCACACCTTTTTCTGTGAATTCAACGATAAGCATATCTGACTCAGCCATTTTTGGAAAAGCAAAGTCGGGCATTAAATTTAAGCCTTCAGGAATTGGTGATTCACCGTATTTCTCGCAATCACGAGCCATAACATAGTTCTCAATTCCTGCTTTTTCTAGCGCCACAGTGATGTCGTCGATTTTCTTTTTGTCAGCATCACCGTCGTGAAACTTAAGTGACATGAAAGCTTTAATCATAATACATATACCTCCTGTGTATTTTTGTAAAATATATAATATAACCAAAAGACTTATAAATCAATATTTTTCGTGGAAAATAAAAAATATTTTAAAATATTAATAAAATGGTTGACAAAAGGATATAAAATAGTTTAAAATAGTAAATGTCCGCAAGAGATGGTGAGTATAGCGTAGTTGGTTAACGCGCCAGTTTGTGGCACTGGAGACCCTGGGTTCGAATCCCAGTACTCACCCCAGATTTTATATTGGGGGAATACTGAGAAAATCGCCTAACGAAAAAGGACAATTAAACTATATTGGGCTGTAGCCAAGCGGTAAGGCACCAGACTTTGACTCTGGCATGCGCAAGTTCGAATCTTGCCAGCCCAGCCAACGAAATAATCGATGTAAATAGCTTGTATCAACAGATACAGGCTATTTACTTTTTTAAAACTAAATATAATTTTAAAAAATTTACAATATTTAATTTTCACTAGAGCCATATAGTTTTTCACGATTTTTAATTTATTTTAATTTTTAGTATTTCAAACAACTAACTAAACAAATTTATTTGTAATAATTAAAAAATATGTATTTGTTTAGTTAGTATGAGATGTTTTTCACAAACATAAAAATTAATAAATTTGATAACACGCTAATATCAATACTTATAGAAGTTTTTTTGTTTAGTTAGTAGAAAAAACAAAATTATAATTCTTTTTCATTATCATTTTTTGCAGAAATTAAATTAGTTCCTATTAAATTTTCATTCAGATAATATTGATTAACTTTGTCAAGCTCTCTTTCCTTAAATTGTTCTAAAACAGAAGTATATGTATTTAATGTGACTGTAATATCTTTATGTCCCATTAATCTTTGAACAACAACAGGAGCCATACCACTTTCAATACAACGTGTTCCGAAAGTATGTCGTAAGGAGTGGCTAGAAATATCAGTAATATTAAGTTCTTGTTTTAATATTCTCTTTAGCTCATTATTTATTGTAGAACGTCTGCAATATTTACTATTATTAGGTTTAAAAAGTAGTTTTTCATCATTGTTAATTTGATTATTTGCTATTTTCATTTGTTCCACAATATAAGGAAAAAGAAAGTAGGGGATAGGGATAGTTCTTTTGCCACTATATGTTTTGGTTTTATTACCCATAATAATATTTCCTTTTTCATCAGTTGTTAATGTACGAGATATATTTAATCTTTTATTTTTTAAGTCTATATCGTGTGTTGTAAGAGCTAAAGCTTCTCCAACTCTTAAACCTGTGTACATTTGTAACAAATATACATTTCTATATTTAAATTCATCTATAGGCTTATCAACAAGCCAATTGGTAAAAGCTTCTTGTTCTTCAATTGTTAATGCACGTACAACTTTATTTTCCTTATTGCTTTTAGGTCTAATAACATCAATCATTGGATTTTGAACGATATATCCTTTATTTACAGCAATATTAAAAGCTTGATTTAACTGCTGATGTGCTTTTTCTATCATTGAATTGCTTAAATTTTTTAGAGAATTTAAATAAGTTTGTAATTCTTCTGTTTTTATTGTATCAATTCTTTTATGAGCAATAGGGTATTTCTCTAATCGTTTTATTGAATTTAAAGTTCTACCATATTGTGCAGGTCCAATTTGATTAGTATTATGTTTAAGTTCTAAATTAGCTTTTAATATTTCAACTAAAGGTATACCATTATGTTCTATGTAAATAGGATTTTCTTTTTGATACATAATTGTATTTAAGTATTTTTTAGCTTCATTTTCTGTTTTAAAACTTTTTGTTTTATATTTCATTTTACCTGTTTCAGTATCATATTCTTTATATTGAGCGTTCCACTTTTTTCTTTGTTTATTATAATATATCGAACCTTCGCCATTTCCTTTTGATGACATAAATTACACCTCGCTTTCTTTTTTATTCATTTTCCATAATAAGTATGAAGCCAAAGTAACAGCTTTTCTTTTTCCAATTTGAATTGAAGGAAAGTCTTTTTGTTTGAATAGGTCATAAGCTTGATTTATTCCAATATGTAAATCTTTTGATACATATGATACAGATAATGTTGAAAAAGGATTTTGTACTTTGTTTAAATAATTTATTATTATTTGTTTTCTTAAATCTTCTTTCGCATTAGTTATATTTAATTGATTATTCATTAAAACACCTCCAATTACCTTTCATAATTTTTATCATTAAAATTTGTATTTCTTGCTAGACAAATAACATCTAAAAAAGCTTCTGCTTCGTCCCAAGTTTTAAAACAATTCTCATTATCTATTCCGTACCAATTAGTTTCAGTGTTATTTCTATTAATTAATGCAATAGCTTTATTATAGGTATAATCACTTGAAATATTTAACATTAATAATTTTTTATCAGTATCAGATAACATATATTCATTAAGTCCTTGTATTCTTTTTTGTAATTCTTGTTTTTTCATTTTTTATCATCTCCATTATTCTTTAAAATCTTAGCTAAAACTAGGTTTAAATGAATTAATATCTCAAATAAAATTTGTTCAAAATTCTTAGACGTAAAATATCCATTATTTTTAAAAGCTTTTTCATAAACATCTGTAATAGGTATTACTTTTTTTATATTAGATGATTTAATATCAACTTTTTTAGGAGATTTATTGTTAATATCTTTTGAATACCATATAATATCTTCTTGAGAAAGACTTTTAAATTCTCGTTCTTTTTTGTCTATATTTACAACAATAAGATCTCCTAGTATTCTTTTAAGTGGTAAAAATATATTAGGAAACATATTTGAATTTGATTTTTTGCTATGACATATAATAAAAATTTTTTCGTAAGGAATAATATCTAAACTTCTTTCAATAATTGCTTTCTTCAATTTGTAAACATCACTAATAATTTTAACCTCTGAAGGCTGACCTACTTTTTTATATAAAACTCTAATAGGATTTTTACTTACATCATTAGTTTTAGAAGATAACAGATGTTTATTTTTAATTCTTTTTATCATTTTTTGAACCTTTCTTTAATTTTTCAGATTTATATAAAATTTCTAGGTTATGCTTAAAATGATTTATTGCTTTACTTCTTAATGAGATTACTTCATTTTTACAAATATCATTTAATCTGCAATTTTCAATATAAGATAGGTATAGTACTTTTCTTTCAAGTAATGGAACTATTTTCATTGCTAGATAATAAGTTTCATTAGTAAAAATATTTTCTAAATGATTAATGTTTACATCTGCATTATCTATATCTTGCATAGACTTTTGATAATAATTATTTTCAATTATTTTAATAACTTTCTCATTATCAATTATTGTTTCAATAATTGATTGAAAAGTTTTTTTGTTTTTTGATAGATTTAATATTTTTTCATTTTTCATTTTTTTAAACCTCTTTTCAAAAAAGATTAGATTTCTAGAAATCGTGTAATTGTTCGAACTGGTTATATAATATAGTGGGAATGAGATAAATTGTATTTTTGTAAAGAAATTAAATAAAAAGTATAAAGATGTAATAGTTTGTAAGAAAATTATAAAAAGAAAAAGCTATATAAATAGCTCTAATAGTGACGTTAAAAGATTTGTTCACAGAATTTACGTGAATAAAAAATAACACTTAAAATAGATTATACTTTAAGTGTTATTTTTTATTTTTATTCATTTTCAAAAGCATATGTATCTGTTATATCAAGATATAAAATATTATGCTTATTTAGAGTTTCTTTTTCAACATCTGAAACTTTTAGTTTTTCTAATAATTCGTCTGTAAAGTCTACATCATCTTTAGAGAGAATACATTTTCTAATACTAGGAATATATTCACCATTGGTGCAATGAAAAGTTCCTAACATTAGCTTATTTGTTCCTCTAGCTATATTTACTATGATATGTGAAAGCTCAAAACGTAAATTGTTTTCCTTATAATTTTCAAAGACAAATACTGAAATGTGTTGGTCAGCTTGTAAATATCCCGATAGGTAAATATAATCTTCTTTATAGTCCATAAAATCCACTTTGCATAAATCTGGCTTTTGAATGATTTTTAATCGAAATTTACCTTTTCCATATTTTTTTGATTTTGGATAATATGCAATGTAATATAAATAAAGTATATCTGCATTAAAAGGGTTTCTTTCAGTTTCAATATTATTTATCTTTTTAGCACTATTAAATAGTTCATATTCATAAATACCTAATTCATTGCAAATTAAATATATTTGTTCTGCATTAGGTATAATTTCGCCAGTTTCATATCTAGCAATAGTTGCAGGTGTTTTATTTAGTAACATTGCTAGATTTTCTTGACTTAAACCTTTAGCTTTTCTAAACTTCCTTATATTGTTTCCAAACTCTTTTTTATTAAAGTTAGACATATTATTCACCTACTTTACATAACAAAATTATAACATATTATTACTATATAATCAATATAACTGTTGTAGACACCAGTAAAATTGCCATTTTTAACAAAATATAGTATAATAAAAATACTATATAGTAGAAAAGATGGCTTTGAGCTATTTATCAAGTTGTAATACTTGATTCGATTATGATAATTGTTTCAAGTATTGCAACTACTTGGACTTTAGGATACAACATTTGTTATCCTCTTTTA
>OCHO01002347.1_pt1 | contig 10108 bp, 9 predicted proteins | sample 1538441 | NCBI WGS metagenome assembly OCHO01 (sample SAMN04571691, study PRJEB22368) | human gut metagenome | biome: human gut; material: stool | host: Homo sapiens | place: Luxembourg | collected 2012-06-29
TTCTACCACCAGTGTGCAAGCACACGTGGTTTCAGACCTTTTGCCCCTGACATCTTTAATTCCTTTCCCCTACAAATACAATAACAGACCGTTCTCCAAGCAGAACGGAGGAACCGGCAGCAGGTATTTCAGAATCCGTGAATGTCTGCTGTTTTTTGTCTCCTGTATTGACGGCAATCTTCCAGGTATAGCCGTCCGGGAGCTGAGGCAGAGTCAGAGAAGCGGAACACGGCAAGGAAGACCAGATCTTCTTTGTGCAAAGAGTCATCATAACCCGAAAAGAGAACGCAGGCAGTGTGACTGCTTTCCGGCAGGTCAGGTTTCCATGGAGTGAGACCATGAAGACTCATGGACGGAAAACCGAGATAACTAGGCTCAAGGTCTTTGCGGATACAGGCATGAGCTTTTCTGAAGTGGATCATATAACGGAAAAACTCATACAATGCTCTGTTCTTCTCTAAAAGTGACCAGTCCAGCCAGGAGATCAGATTATCCTGACAGTAGGGATTATTATTTCCATAGCGTGTATCGGCAAATTCATCTCCGGCGAGAAACATAGGAGTGCCACGGCTGCACATCAGGACAGCACAGGCATTCATCATCATTTTTCTGCGAAGAGCCAGGACGGAAGGATCCGTTGTATCTCCTTCCACACCACAGTTCCAACTGTTGTTGTCATCTGCACCGTCTGTATTTCCCCAGCCATTGGCTTCATTGTGCTTTTCATTATAGCTGTAGAGATCGTAAAGCGTAAATCCATCGTGGCAGGTCAGAAAATTAACAGAAGCATTCCTGCCCCGGAAAACCGGATCATAAAGATCGGGTGAACCGGTGATCCGGCGGGCAGCAGCCTGGGAAAGAAAATCATCTCCTTTCAGAAAACGACGCATATCATCCCGGTAACGTCCATTCCACTCAGCCCAGCGTTTCCAGGAGGGAAAAGATCCGACCTGGTAGAGTCCGCCGGCATCCCAGGCTTCTGCGATCAGTTTTACATTTCCAAGGATGGAATCAAAAGCCAGACTGCGGAGAAGCGGAGGCTGGTGCAGAGGAGTTCCGTCCTCGTTGCGTCCGAGAATGGAAGCAAGGTCGAACCGAAACCCGTCAACACGGTATTCGATCACCCAGTAACGAAGGCAGTCCAGGATCATATTTTGCACTACGGGATGATTACAGTTGAGCGTATTTCCGCAGCCACTGAAATTATAATAATGTCCATCGGGAGTAAGCATGTAGTAAATCTGGTTGTCAAAGCCTTTGAAAGAAAAGGATGGACCAAATTCATTTCCCTCGGCAGTATGGTTAAAAACCACATCCAGAATAACCTCCATGTTCTGGTCATGAAGTTCTTTGATCAGACTTTTCAGTTCCATTCCCTCGCGGTTGTACTCTTTAGAAGAGCTGTAGCTGGTATTTGGTGCAAAAAAGCTGACCGGGTTATATCCCCAGAAGTCAAGCAGCAGGTTTTCATCAATAAGTCGTGCATCCCGCATTTCGTCAAATTCAAAGACCGGCATCAGCTCAACGGCATTGACCCCAAGTTCTTTCAGGTAAGGAATCTTTTCTTTCAGACCGTCGAAAGTACCGGGATGTTTCACTCCTGAACTTGCATCCTTTGTGTAGCCGCGGACGTGCAGTTCATAAATGATGAGATCTTCCATCGGGATGGAAGTGTGACGCTGCTGCCCCCAGTCGAAGTTAGAATGAACGACACGTGCCCGGTAGCCATGTTGCGGATTATTTTTATGTCCCCAGTGGCTTTGCCCGGTTACGGCACGGGCATAAGGGTCAAGCAGGATTTTGGTACGGTCAAAGCGGAGCCCCTTCTTCTCGTCATAAGGTCCGTCCAGCCGGTAAGCATATTCAAATTCTTCAATGTCGAGACCAAATACGATCATGGAATAGCAGAATCCGATGCGGTAATTATCAGGAAATGGAAGAACGGCAAAGGGCTCTTCCGCTTCCCGGTGGAACAGTAAAAGTTCGCAGGAGGTTGCCTTATGCGACTGAATCGTGAAGTTGACTCCACCAGGGATCACGGTTGCACCGAAATCAAGAAAAAATCCGGGACGCACCTGAAATCCGCAGATAGTGTCTAAGGGTTTTAATTGTCCGGCAGGGACAAGAACAAGATCGGTCTGATTATTTTGCAAGATCATTTCACTCCTTCTATCTATAAGTTACAGTGTTTAAGATGCTTTTGACCCCGACATCTATTTATAGGATAATTATAGAACAGAATCTTTGAAATGCAAGATGAAAGTGGTATACTGTAACAACAGAGAAAAAAGAGTGAACTGTTCAATATCAGTGGAAGAACAGGGATCATGAAAGAAAGAGGTAAGATTATGAAAGAAGAACAGAAGACGGAAGGATGTTCAGAATCGGCTTGCTCCAGTTGCTCACAGGCAGGTTCCTGCAGCAGTAAGAAAGTGGATCTGCACGAGCCGGCAAATGCACATTCATCCATTGGAAAAGTCATTGGAGTTGTCAGTGGAAAAGGAGGCGTCGGAAAATCTCTTGTCACCGGCTCACTTGCAAGGCAGATGGTGAAAAGGGGATACAAGGTTGGGATTCTTGATGCAGATATTACCGGACCTTCCATTCCGAAAATGTACGGTATTCATGAAAAAGCTCAGGGAACGCAGGAAGGTATCCTTCCACGGATTGCAAAAGACGGGACAAAGATCATGTCAGTGAACTTGTTGCTTGAAGATGAGGAGGCTCCGGTGATCTGGCGTGGACCGGTGATCGCAGGGGTTGTGAAGCAGTTCTGGACAGAGGTTATGTGGGGAGATCTTGATTATCTGTTTGTGGATATGCCACCGGGAACGGGAGATGTTCCGCTGACCGTATTCCAGTCACTTCCGGTCGATGGGATCGTGATCGTGACATCTCCGCAGGATCTGGTCAAAATGATCGTGAAAAAGGCGTATGGTATGGCAAAGCAGATGAATATTCCGGTGCTTGGCATTGTTGAAAATTATAGTTATATTCTCTGTCCAGACTGCGGAAAAAAGATCCACATTTTCGGAGAAAGCCATATTGATGAGATCGCTGCGGAACTGGAAGTGCCGGTTCTTGGCAGGATGCCGTTAGATGCAGCACTTGCAGAGGTCGTGGAAAAAGAAGCATTTTATGAAGCAGAGAATCCTTATCTGGAAGTTGAGGCCTTATAGAGATGAAAGGACAGAGAACAGAGATCTGGAAAAAAGAAGAATATTCTTATGAGGGAGCTCATGGATTTATTCCGGTGATGGTCAGTTATATGCATGAGGATGATAAGATCCATCCGGCTATGATCGTTGTTCCGGGAGGTGGATACCGGCAGGTTTCACGGACAGAAGCACATCTGGTTGCCATGGATTTTTACGAGGCAGATTATAATGTATTTGTGCTTGTCTATACAGTGAATCCGCTGGATGAAGTTCCACTGGAAATGCAGCCTCTTCAGGATATTTCAAGAGCAATCCGCATGATACGCGGGAAGGCAGAAGAGTACCGGATCACCCCGGAGCAGATCGCAGTATGCGGATTTTCTGCAGGAGGGCATTTATGTGCCAGTTTAAGTGTGCATTGGAAGGATATAAAAGATCCGGATCCGGTATATGACCGGGTGTCCAACCGTCCGGATGCAGCGATTCTTGCTTATCCGGTCATCACTGCAGGAAAGGCGGCACATCCGGGATCTTTTGTCGCCTTATTCGGGGAGAACCCGGATCAGAAGGATCTAGATTATATGTCACTTGAAAAGCATGTGACCGCAGATACGCCACCCTGCTTTTTGTGGCAGACAGCAACAGATGAGTCAGTTCCGGTAGAGAACAGTTATCTTTTTGCAAAGGCGTGTAAAGAGGCAGGTGTTCCGTATGCTCATCACGTATTTTCAGATGGTGTTCACGGAATGTCTGTAGCGACAGAAGACTGGCTGGAGGAAAGAGGCAGAGAACCTTATACGATGGAGCAGATCAGACTGCTTGGCGAAGCAATCCTGAGAGGTGAAACCAGGTTTGAGAAAAAGACCGGTGAGGAGCTGCTTGCGAAGTATGGAATTTCCAGATCTGCACCGGAAAAATGGAGTCGGGATGAGAAAGAACACTTGCGGAAGGTTTTAAAAGAAGTTGGTGCATGGAGGATGCTTGCAAAGTGCTGGCTTGCAGCAGTATGGGATGTGTAGGAAAGTAAGAAAAAGAGAGAACGACAAAGCTGATAACAGGAAGTGCAACAGAAAAAGCGGAAGGAGAACAGGATGAGAATTTTATTGATCCGGCACGGAGACCCGGATTATGAACATGATACATTGACAGAAAAAGGACGCAGGGAGGCAGAACTGTTGGCAAAGAGGGCATCATCGCTTGCGATGGGAAGTTGTTATCAGTCTCCCCTTGGCAGGGCGATGGATACGGCACAGCCCTGTCTGAAAGCGACGGGAAAAGATGCGGAAGTACTGGAGTGGCTGCGGGAATTTCCGGCACAGCTGGATCTGAATAAAGATCCGGAATTGAGCCGGGCATATCCGGGAGCAAAAATGGCAGACGGAAAGTATCTGATAAGGAATGTATGGGATATGGCACCGGGATACTGGACAGAGCATGAAGAATATATGGATCGCAGGGAATGGAGAAATTCCAAGGTGGCAGAATGCTCTGATATGGAAGTGGTTTATGACCGGGTGATCCGGGAGTTTGATGCATTTCTTGCAGAGCATGGATATGTGAGGGAGAGAAATCATTACCGGGTAGAAAAAGAAAGTACAGAGACGGTTACCTTTTTCTGTCATTTTGCGATCAGCTGTGTATTATTATCCCATTTGTGGAATGTTTCCCCGTTTGTATTATGGCATGGGCTGGTGCTTGCACCGACTTCTGTGACAGAAGTAGTAACAGAAGAGAGAGAGCAGGGAATTGCGTATTTCCGCGGTACAAAAGTAGGAGATATTTCCCATTTATATGCAGGAGGGGAAGAACCGGCTTTTGCTGCCCGTTTCTGTGAAGTATACAGCAATGAGGATCAGAGACATTAGAGGAGTGTGCTTATGGAACAGAAGAAAAAGCAGGATCATAAATTTTATGGAGGATTCCGGTATGCGATCGAGGGGATTCTGACCGGGATTCGTCAGGAGCAGAATATGAAGATGCACTGTATCATGACAGTGCTGGTGGTGCTGGCGGGATTTTTCTTTGAAATTTCGAAGATAGAATGGTGTATCTGTCTGCTTTTGTGCGGACTGATCATGGCACTGGAACTGGTGAATACATCTGTTGAGGCAGTTGTTGATCTGGTGACGGAGGAAAGAAAACCGCTGGCCAAGATCGCAAAGGATACGGCTGCCGGTGCAGTGCTGATTGCAGCACTTTTTTCTGCAGTGATCGGTTGTATTATTTTTGTTCCAAAAATAATGGAATGGTTTACATTTTTTTGAAAAAAGTGTATAACAAGAGTATAAAATCAGATAATGTAAAGAGGCTTAGAACCTTGAAAGGAGCAGAAGAGTATGGAAAGATTGACGGATGGTCTGAAAAAGATCTTATTGGCAGGAATCGGAACAGTAGCTGTGACAGCAGAGAAGTCAAAGGACGTGCTGGATGAGCTTGTAAAAAAGGGTGAGCTGACAGTAGAGCAGGGGAAAGTCCTCAACGAAGAGCTGAAGCATAATATCAAGAAGACGGTCAAGGATAATGTGAATGTATCAGTGAAAGCATCCTCACCGGAAGAACTGACAGAGCTTCTTGGAAAGATGACACCGGAGCAGTTAGAGCAGTTAAAAGAGCAGCTCGCAAAGATGGAAACGGCAAAAGCTGTGGACGGAGAGTCGGAAGACAGAGTGAATGCGGAGGCAGAAGCAGCAACAAAAGAAACTGCTGAAGCAGCTACGGAAAAGAAAGATGAAGAATGAAAAGTCGGGTTCCAGATTAAAAGAGATAACCGCAGTTTTAAGAAAGCATGAGCTGACCCGGGGGATCACACCGGAGAAGCTGCGGCTGATTCTTGAAGATCTGGGACCTACTTTTATTAAGATTGGTCAGATCATGTCACTGCATTCAGATGTACTTCCAAAGAAGTACTGTGATGAACTGATGAAGCTGCGGTCCGATGTGGCTCCAATGCCATTTTCGGAAGTGGAGGAAGTGATTGAAGATTCCTATGGGTATCCATGGCAGGAGGTCTTTTCACAAATTGAAAAGGAGACATTAGGTTCAGCTTCCATCGCACAGGTTCACAGGGCAATGCTGAAGACAGGAGAAGAAGTTGTCGTAAAGGTGCAGCGAAAAGGAATTTACGATACGATGGCAAGAGACATTGGTCTTCTGCATAAGGCGGTCAAGCTTGTACCACCGATCAGCATCAAAGAAACCATCGACTTCAGTATGGTGCTGGATGAATTGTGGGTCGTAACGCAGGAAGAGATGAATTTCCTGACGGAAGCAGCCAACAGGGAAGAGTTTGCCCGACGGAATAAAGATATTGCGTATGTAAGGACACCGGTTTTATATAAGGAATTTACAACGCATCATGTTCTGGTGATGGAATATATCGAAGGATATCCTATCGATGAAAAAGAAGTGCTTGAAAAAGAGGGCTACGATCTGGAAGAGATCGGAACAAAGCTGGTTGACCATTATATCAAGCAGGTCATGGACGATGGCTTTTTCCATGCAGATCCCCATCCGGGAAATGTACATATTTCGGACGGGAAAATTGTATGGATTGATATGGGCATGATGGGACGGCTTTCAGACAGAGACAGAGAACTGATCTCCGATGCGATCCAGGGGATTGCGATCAACGATATTGGGATGATCCAGGATGCGGTTCTTGCGTTGGGAGAATTTCGGGGAAAACCGGATCAGAGTAAGCTGTATGAGGATATCAGCAGCCTGATGATCAAGTATGGCAAGCTGGATATGGGAAATATCGACGTGGCAGAGGCAATGCAGGATCTGATGGAAGTTATGAAGACGAACCGGATTTCTATGCCACATGGTCTGACGATGCTGGCACGCGGTCTGACGCAGATGGAAGGTGTTCTTGCTGAGATCTGTCCACAGATCAATATGGTAGAGATCGCTTCAGCAAGGATCAAAGGTGATTTCCTGCGGAATTTTAACTGGAAAAAAGAATTGAAGTCCGGTGGAAAGAACCTGTATCGAGCGATCCATAAGACGATCGAGATTCCGTCACTGGCAGCAGATGCACTGCAGGGATATATGAAAGGGCAGACGAGGGTCAACCTGGATCTTCATGTATCAAAGGATCTGGCAGAGCTGTTAAGAAGACTGGTGAGAAATATTGTGATGGGACTGTGGGTCATGGCACTTCTGATCAGTTCAAGCATCATCTGTACAACGAATATGAAGCCAAAGTTATGGGGAATCCCGGCAATTGGTGCGATCGGATATCTGATGGCATTCGTGATCGTGATGTATGTATTTATCAAGCATTTTTTGTCAAGAAAATAAGGAAAAAGTAATCACCGTATAAAAGGACAGAACCTTTTTATACGGTGATTTTTTTATAGCAGGAAAGTATACATTTCTGAAGCATTCTGAAATCGTTAAAGGAATCCGCAAAAGAAAAGACGATCGTACTGGTTTCCAACAGAGATTCCACCATGAATGTTGCAGATTTTGTATATGAAATGGAAAAAAGAAATAGTTCACTTGCAAAATGAAAGAAAATCTGTTAGAGTACTACAGGTAATTAATAAGACAGTTCGTGACCATCCTGTCTATAAAAAAAACTAGGGATAAAAGTTGTAATTTAAGATCTGTGAGATGCTGGTCCTATCTCTTTTCAGTCCGGTATCGTTACGATTTACAGGAGATGTCTCTCGGGGTCAGTACCGTCAGGCATCTCCTTTTTCTTGAAAATTCATTTTCATTTTCCCGGGGAACAGAGTTGGCACGCATCAAAAGAAAAAGAAAGAAGGGTGAAGATGGGACAGACAGAAAATCCAGTTCGCTATAGTATTATAACGGATAAAAACCCAAGGGAGATTGTTATGCTCCGGGGAAGCGGATGCCGTTATCTGCGGTGTCGTTTCTGTGATTATCATTTGGATTCTTCCAGAAATGAAGAAGAAAACTATAAGATCAACAAAGAGGCACTTTCTAAGGTAAATGGCATATATCACAGTCTTGAGGTAATCAATTCCGGAAGTTTTCTGGAACTTGATGAAAAGACAATGGAAGAAATCAGGCGGGTCTGTAAAGAAAAGCAGATCAGTCAGCTCCGGTTTGAGGTCCACTGGATGTATCATAAGCATGTACAGAAGTGGAAGGATTATTTTAAAAAGCAGGGAATCACGCTGAAGATTAAAATGGGTGTGGAGACATTTGATGATACGTTCAGAAGAGAAGTCTTTGACAAAGGAATGGAAGGCGTTATGCCGGAAGAGATCGCAGGAGTGGCAGATGAAGTCTGTCTGCTTTTTGGAATCAGTGGGCAGACAGCAGAATCCATGCAGAAAGATATAGAAACGGGATTAAAATATTTTGAACGGATCTGTATCAATATTATGGTGGAAAATACAACACCGATCCGTCCGGATCAGGAAGTGATCCGACTTTTTGTGGAACAGATTTATCCGAAATATAAAGAAAACCAAAGGGTGGATATTTTGCTTCAAAATACAGATTTTGGAGTCGGAGGAGAAGAAAAGGAGAAAGAAGAAAATGAATGAGATATTATTGGTTTTAAGTCTTTTGGTTATATATGGAAGTGTTCTGTTAGTTTACAGATTATTTGGGAAAAGCGGATTGTATTGTTTTACAGCGATCGCTACGATTACCGCCAATATTGAAGTGCTGATCATGGTGGACGCATTCGGAATGGAGCAGACTCTGGGGAATATCCTTTTTGCGTCGACATTTCTTGTTACGGATATCATCAGTGAGGTAGACGGGAAAAAGGCAGCACAGAAAGCAGTAAATATCGGAATTTTTACGTCGGTATTTTTTATCGTAGTTTCCCAGTCCTGGCTTTTATACAGACCGAGTGCGAGCGACTGGGCACAGCCGGCGATCAAAGAGATTTTTTCCAATACACCAAGACTGATGATCGTCAGTGTGCTGGTTTATGCAATCTGTCAGCGGTTTGATGTATGGGCTTATCATAAATGGTGGGCGATTACCAAAAAGCATTTCAATGGAGATTCAAGAAAAGCATTATGGCTGAGAAATAACGGGTCGACACTGATCTCACAGTTACTAAATACATTATTGTATACTTTTGGGGCATTCTGGGGAATGTATCAGTTCCCAACTCTGGTCAGTATCGCACTGGCGAGTTATGTGATCTTTATCATTACGAGTATTGCAGATACACCATTTGTTTATCTGGCGAGAAAAATGCATGAAAAAGGCAGTATCCCGGAGGGACAGCAGTAAGGATTTTATTAAATAATATCAGAAGTTCAGGGGAAATGCGAAAGACGAACTAACAGGAAAAAGTCAGTTAGCAATATCATAGAAGTCAGTCATTTGCGAAAAGATATTTTCCATTATCTGGCAATGTGAGTGACAGGAAGGACAAAAAAATCTGGGATGTAAAGCACCTGCAGCACACTGGTGCTTTATTGTATCAAGATATTCATAAGTATGCTTAAAAAATTCTTTATTTGTAGGTCTGTTGTCAGAACTGCTTCTGCCGAAGACTTTTTTGAGCATACGGTCGTTGGAAGAGACCCATATAGTGAGAATACTATTTCGTATATTCTTCTCGACACATTTCCATGTTGTGCCGTAGTGATTCGCAATATCAATGTATAAAAATTTCGTAATACAAGAGATACAGTGAGGGTCTTCTTCCATAAGAAGGAGGCCGTAGACAATATAATCGTAACCAAGGTTTGTCTTTGAAGTACCAAGCTTTTCAAGTGTATCAAACAATAATTCTTTATAATTCATGAACCTTCTCCTCTCAGATGAGAACATCGTTCCTTGATAATATGTTAAAATGAGATGAAAAAAGACGCAACAAAAATTTTTCGAAGATTTTCGAACTCGTGGGAAATGTTGTAGCCTGCAAATAAAAAGTCAAGGCTAAATTGAAAGAACATTGAAAATTTTATACAGGTTGAGTTTGCACCAGTTTTGATAATGGTCAA
>OCHO01002351.1_pt1 | contig 10097 bp, 10 predicted proteins | sample 1538441 | NCBI WGS metagenome assembly OCHO01 (sample SAMN04571691, study PRJEB22368) | human gut metagenome | biome: human gut; material: stool | host: Homo sapiens | place: Luxembourg | collected 2012-06-29
AAACTGCTTTGTAAGCACGCTTGCGTCTATCTCTTCCACCGTTCCTGTTACAATTCCGCAGACTGCGCTATTAAACCGCTGGTCTGTGATGTTTTGCGTCTGTATCCTTGTTACGCCCTTGCCTACGTAAATATCTGCAAGCGCAAGCTCCCATATTTCCGTAGTGCGTGTTACTGCCGTTGCTGTCGGCTTTGCAGACGGTGTGCCTTTCAGCACCGCAATATACATATCTCTTTGCGGCAAATCCCAGCGAACTACTACCCTGTCCACCCTGTTAAGCGCTCCCTCTGCCGTATCCAGTGTTACGCTAAGCGTTGCAGGATTTCTAAAGGCGTAGCCGTTTATAAAGGCATAGCCTGCATTTACTCTTATTTCCATGCCGCTGTAAGCTACCACCTGTAGCCCGTCGCTCGGCTTTGGAAAAATGCCGTTTGCAATGAAAGTAGCAAAGTACCACGCCCAATCCTCGGCTTTATATACCCTGTCGTACTCTCCGTCTACTGCCACGGCATTAAACGGTAAGCTGTTTGCCATTTCTGCTACCTCACTTTCCTAATCTGGTCTACCAGCGTCGGCAGGCTGTCGCCAAAAGTCGCCTCTATGGTTTCCTCGCCTTTCTGGTATGTTTCTGTTACTTCTGTAATGCGTGCATCTATCTGTATGCCCCACTTAGTTTCTTTGCAAGTAATACGGTCGCCTAAATCAAAATCAGCCTTAAATTTTAAGTTTGAATTTGTATTTATGGTACTTACAAAATTTATGTTCTTGCCGTAGTTTTCCAACTCTGCGCCGCCTCTCGTTTTCAGCATTGCAATATAGGTATTCAGCGGTATTGTTACCTCTGTTTCCCCCTGCTGGTACTTTCTGGCAATGTCCGTAGCGTCGCAGAATACCTCTACTAAATCCAGCCCCGTTGCGCCCTCGCCGTCCACTGTGGTTACTGGCTGGCTGCCGTCGTCGTCAGCTGCTCCCTGCACATAAATAAAGTTGCCGCAGTTCTCTATACTGGCTGTATATTCCTGCTCGTTGACATTATCAAAATCTCTTGAAAATATGCAGGGTGTGTTACCCTCGGTATTTGTGGCTGTAAGGTCATTGCCCTTATACAGATAAAAGCCAAACAGTCTCTCTCTTTCGTTAAGCAGAATGTCATAGCCCAGCTTTCCAGCCTGCGCCCTTGCCTTTACTTCCTGCCCCAGTTGTGCGTATACCTCGTTTGCATATTCAACCGCCACGCCGTCTATGGTTTCCTGCGCCAGAAATGTAAGCAATGGAAAACGCCGCTTTGTTCCTGCTGCGTTGCCGCAGTTGTTCTTTACCATAAGGTTTATAAGATACTGGTTTGTACCTGTCGCCACAATCTGCGGATAAATGCAGCGCTTATTAAGCCACCAGCTAAGCATATAGCCTTGTGCCTCTAACTGCTCTAAGCCGTTCTCGTCTTTGGTAATGTGTACGTAGGTTATCTGCGCTGCCCTGCGCCATACGCCGCCGTCAGCGGTCTTTACTTCCTTTTTTCCGTCGTGCTTGGTTATTAAGTTACCCTCTACCAGCAAACGGCTGTTATTGTCCGTAATCGGCGCAAGCAGGCTAAAAGTTCCTACGTCAAAATACTTTGTATGCCATAGCAGGCTTGCCAGCTCGTCTATAGCTCCCAGCGGCTGTACTGTCTTGTCGAATACTCTAAGCTCCATACCGTCACACTCCTAAAAATTCCTTGCTGTAGAATATGGATACTTCCAGAGAATTTACGCCGCTGGCTGCATCATACCTAAACATATTGTCGCCTATGGCAAGCTGCATAAATGTACTGTCTACATCAATGTAGCGGAAATAGTCGGTTTCTACGCCGTCCCTTATCAGCTTAGCGCCCTTGCTGCCGTACTTCGTGTTAATCTCTATCACGTCGCCCGTTTTCATAGTGGCGTTAATCTGTATAAATTCCTCGGTATCCACATTAAGCAGTATCGGGTTTGAAACTGTCCCCAGTGCTGTAAACCTTATCCTCATTCCTGTTGATACGTCGCCCTCGTTGTAGCAGTCCACTATTACGCTTTCCGCTCGGTATCCGTATATCATGCTCTTTGTGCTGTCCTTTTCGATAACGCAAGGGAAATGCCACGCAGCCACCCAGCTTGCTATATCCTCTTTTGTTTCTTCCTCTTCCCGCCAGAACGGGTTAAGGCACTCTATTTGTAAATCAAACTCATAAAGTACCTCTTTCTTTAGTATCTTAGGCTCTCCATACGCCCTGCAATCAATCACACGCTTAAAGCCGCCGTACTCATACACCAGCGTAGCGCTAAGCTCTGGGTTAAATATCTTAAGCATACGGCGGCGCAGTTCCAATGCCTGCGCCTTGTCCCGTGTGTTGATATGTCCCACTACGTCTATGTCCCTCGCCTCGATACGCTGCCCTACGTAGGTGTCGCCGTGCTGTCCCATACTGTTTGTGCTGTAAATGACGCTCGTAACGCCGGAAATGCCCTCTACGTCTTTACTTATATTGCAATGGTATACGCTGTCTACTCCCAGCTCTAACCGCTCGCCCCTTGAATTTATGTAAGTCAGTTTTTCATTTTCCATGTGTTACACCGTCCTTGCTATCATTCTGAACTGTCGGGCTGCCTCTTTCTGCTGTTTTGCATAGTCCGTGGTATTCGCATAAATATACTGATTGACAACTACGCCGCCTGCTGCACTGCCGCCGCCTCTCGGCTTTGGCTTTTTGTCGTCGTTATCATACTTAAATTCATTGCCTACATTTACCTTTGCGTCTACGTCAAACTCCTGCGGTACGCTGTCCTCAATCATTTTCTTAACGCCGCCGATTTCATTAGAAAAGCCAACGCCGATACCCTGCGCCAGATATACGCCGATTTCGTCACGCATCAGCTTAGACGGGCTGGCAATTCCAAATAAATCCTTAAGGAAGTCGTTAACATTGCCTACCCAGCCGCTTATTTTATCCTTTATCCACTGCGTAGCTCCGTTTATGCCGTTCCAGATGCCCTCTACCATGTTTTTACCGAACCCAGCAAACGTACTGCCAATATTCTTAAATACGTCTGTTATTCCAGTAATTACATTTTTCATGCCCTCTACGGCTTTGTTCTTTACTTCTGTACCCCATGTAGCCACTTTGGTAATTGCACCAGAAATGCTGTTATAAATCTTTTGCGGTATTTCCTTAACAATCGTAACAATGCCCGTTACCATGGCATTCATTACCTCTTTGGCTTTCGTAAGCATATTGTTGCCCCACGTAGCCACTCTGGTTACTGCGCTTACTATACTGTTCCAGATTTTCTGCGGCAGTTCCTTAACAATCGTAATAACGCCTGTTACCATGGCATTCATTACCTCTTTGGCTTTCGTAAGCATATTGTTACCCCACGTAGCCACTCTGGTTACTGCGCTTACTATACTGTTCCAGATTTTAGCAGGCGTTTCTTTCACAATCGTTACAATGTTCGTAAGCATTGTGTTCATTACTTCTTTGGCTTTGGTCTGCATATTTGCGCCCCACGTAGCCACTCTGGTTACTGCGCTTACTATACTGTTCCAGATTTTCTGCGGCAGCTCCTTAACAATATCTATAACTTTCGTTACAAAATTTGTTATAACTGTGCCGCCTTTTTCCTGCATATTTGCGCCCCACTCTGCTATTTTCTCAACGCCCGCAGCGATTGCCTGCGGTATCAGAGTAGGTAGCTCTTTTATTTTATTTATGATTGTCGTTACCAGCTTGCCTGCCGCCGTCAAAATCTTAGGCAGCCCCGTAATCAGTCCTGTTACAATGGCTGCTATAATCTGCGGAATGGCTGCGATTAAAAGCGGTATTGCGTCTATGATGCCGTCAATCAATGCGACTATAATATCGCCCGCACTTTCGATAATAAGCGGTATGCCCTCAACCAGTGCATTTATGATAGCCGTTATGATTTCCGGCAGTGCTTCAATCAGTACGGGCAGCGCTGCTACCAGCCCCTGTGCCAGCCCCGTAAGCAGCTGTAATGCTGCTGTAATCAGCAACGGTATATTTTCTATCAGCATGGTTACAATGTTCGTAACCACCGTTACGATTGTTGGCAGCAATGTAGGTAACGCTTGTGCGATACCTTGCGCCAATTCCGTAATAATCTGTACGCCTGCCTCTAAAAGCTGCGGTAATATAGTAAGCAGCGTATCTATGATTGTCGGTATAATCTGCCCGATTATGCTTATCATTTCCGGCAGCATTCCAACCAGCGTATTAAGCAAGTCCTGTACGCCGCTCATTAAAGGCGGTAATAACTCCTGTATAACCTGTGGTATATACGTTGCAAGCTGCTCTACGATTTCTCCCAGTCCGCTTACCAGCCTCGGCACTGTTTCTATTACCCTCGGTGCTATATTCCCTACCACTGTTACAATACTGTCTACCAGATTGCTTGTAAGCTGTGAGAAATTCGCCTCGCTGTCTGCCATTCCAGCTACCCAGTTGTCCCACGCTGAACTCATAGAACTAACTGAACCCTCTATTGTTGTACTTGCCTCTTTTGCCGTTGTCCCTGTTATGCCCATTTCCGTCTGTACGACGTGAATAGCGTCTACAACGTCTGAATATGATGAAATATCATACTTAATGCCGGATAGCTTGCTTGCATCATCAAGCAGTCGCTGCATTTCCTCTTTTGTACCGCCATATCCCAGTTTTAAGTTATCCAGCATGGTATAATTCTGCTTTGCAAAACCGTTATAGGCGTTCTGTATAAGCGATATATCAGTACCCATTTTATTTGCATTGTCTGACATATCCGTAATTGCCACGTTTGCCTTTTCTGCTGCCGCTGCCGTGTCATTATTCATACTGGCAAGCAGCGACGCTGAAAAGCTGGTAACTGTTTCCATGTACTCATTTGCAGACATTCCGGCTGTTTTATATGCGTCGTTTGCATAACCAACAACCGTATCAGACGACGTTTTGAAAAGAGTTTCTACACCGCCTACAAGCTGTTCCTGTGCTGCGTATCCCTCTATCGCTTTTGTGGTAAGCGCTCCTATGGCTGTTGCCGCTCCCGCAACTGCTGCCGCCGTCGCCGCTGCTGCTGCTTTAAGCGCTGTACCCATTCCGCTTAGCACGCTTGTAAATCCAGAAAATTTTCCCTTTGCGTCGTCTGCCTGTTCCCCGCTGTCTTTTATTTCCTTTCCCATTTCGTCAGCGGCTTTTTCTGCTTTTTCCATTTCGTCAGTCGTTTTGCCTAATTCCTGCTCTGTCTTTACAAGCGCTGCTTTCTGGTAATTTAACTGGGTTTCAAGTTTTTTACTTTCTTCGCTATTGTCTCCTGTTGCCTTGCGACATTTTTCTAAAGCCGCCTCGGTTTCTTTTACCTTTTTTGCCTGCTCGTCGTATGTTTTCTGTAGTACCGCCTGCTTTGCTTTCAGCGCATCTACGCTGCTTGCATTGTCCTTATATTCAGCCGTTACAAGTTTCATTTCAGAATTAAGCACTTTAAGGGTGCTGTTAATTTCCTTGCAGGCTGCTTTATACTCTGCCTCTCCGTCAAAACTTAACCTTGTTTTGACGTTCTGCGTCTTATCTGCCATAATTAAAAGCCCCCTAACGCTATGTCTATATCGTCCATGTTTTCTGTAGCTGCTGGTGTTCCCGCCTGTTCCTGTCGGAAAATGTGCGGGTTATATTCCTTGTGATATTTAAACAGTGTCGTTATCTGGTATGGTGTTTTTCTCCACGCCTCACGTTCCCTGTATCTCAAAAGCACTACTGCAATATACAAAAGCCGTGCAGTATCTAATTTTCCTGCACGGCTGCCCTGTTTCCCTCTTCTGTTGTTTCTTCTCCGTCGTTTTCGTTCTCTGTGTCGCTGTTGTCTCCCGCAGTTCCTCTGTAGAACGATTTAAAAATAGCGTTCTGTACTTCCTGCAAATTTCCTGCGTGTATCAGTCTGCCTACCCTCTTCTCTTCAAGCAGCTGGGCGTTTTCGTCCTCTGCTAAAAGTGCCTCGTTAATAAGCAGCGTAAGTAACCACCTTGTATCTTTAAAAAGGTTTGGGTTATCTTTATTGAATACCTCACTTAATTTGTCGTAGCCCCCAAACTTTTCCTGCACTTCGTCTAATGCGTTCAGCGAAAAAAGTAAACCATATTCTTTGCCGTTCAGCTCTACGGGAAAAGCCCCGCTCTTTAATGCTCCCATGATATAAAATTAAGGCGCAGCCCATGCTACGCCTCTCTCCTTTCCTGTTTTATACACTTTCCATTGCTGCTGCCTTTTCCGGCACTGCTGTAAACCACGTTTTAGCCGCTGCGCTTTCCTCTGTTCCCACAAAGTCTGCTTTCCACAAGTTATCTTTCTTTCTTGTTGTAAAAGATGCCTCAATGTCCGGCGTGTTAAACTTGATACTCTCGCCCTTTGTTTCGTACTTTTCAGACGGTACTTTAAATTTTGCTTTAAGCAGCCATACGTAACGGTATTTACCACCCGTTTTCTTAGCTCTGAACCCTACAGCAACATACGGCGGCTCGTCCTCTTTTCCCGCCCATACTACGCTGTTCTTATCTACTGCCTGCCCCAGCAGCTCTGCCAGCACTTCCGGCGTAAGGTCTTTAATTCCCAGCTTAAGCGTTCCGCTTGCAAACTCCGTGACGCTCTCGCTTAATGTGTCGTCTGCATACAAGCTGCCGTCTGCTGTCTTTACGGATAAATCAGCGCTCATTGCCTCTGCCATTTTCTTAGGTGCCCCGTAGCTCTCTGCTCCGTCTGCCTCTGTGCATACGGCGTAATATAAATCTTTCAGTCCCAGTGTCATTGTTTAATCACTCCTCTTTCAAAATCTCGACTGTGATAGGCACTAACCAGTACCCCGTTTCTGTTTCGTAGCTTTCTGCGTCTATGCTGTTGATATAAACGCCTGCTGCTTTCAATACCTCTTTTGTCTTATCAAGCTGCGCCTCAAAATCGCCCTTATGGAAAAGCGTAACTCTATACATTTCCCTGCGCTCTTTCTCTTCGTCGTCTGCATTTACCGCAGGCGTACCCAGCAGCCGCAGAAACGTATAATATGCGTCTGGCTTATCCCGTCCAGTGTAAACGCCTCTCTGGGCTGGCAACCCTGCGCTTTCTAAAATCTCCTGTATACTCATTCGCCTGTTTCACTCTCCCATATACTGCGCTGTGCCTCTACTACCTTTTCGTGCGCCTTTTCGTTTGCCACTGTCATATAAGGGCGTGCAGCGTGGCTACTTGTGCCGTACTCTGCCACAAAGCCGATTGTTGCATAGCGCACCTTGCTTTTATCTCCTTTTCTGTCGTTTCCATGCTTTGCCCGTCCCTGTGGGTATATCTCTACGTATTTCTCCGTATCGTCGCCCTTTACGTCCGTAGCTTTTATGGAATTAATAAAACCGCCCGTTTCATTCAGTCCCATTGCCTGTGCCTCTGCTCTCTGTGCCTCTATCAGCACATCAGCACCAGCTTTAAGCATTTTGGGGACTGCCTCAACTGTAGCCGCCTCTCTCCGGCTGAAAGCGTCTATAATATCTTCCAGCCCGACTGTGTTAAACTCTCCCATGCTTACACCTCGTTTCTGTGGCGTAAATCTGTAAGCGTAAGCTCTATGGTGTCTGTTCCTGTATCGTAGGTCTTAAGTACAAAATAGCGCCGCCCGTTTACTTCTACTACGTCCTCGCCGCCATAATCTGCCTTGTGTACCTCGTACTTTGCCTCTACCAGTTTTCCTGTCTGCTGGCTCTTAAAATATTCACTGTACCCTACTGATTTTTTGTTACAGAATACAGTGCGGGTGCTTTCTTCCGGCTTTACTGCAAAGCCGTTTTTATTTACCCTGTTTTCTGCTGTTGTTTCTGCAATAAGTGTTAATTCGTCCAGCCACTCCACCGCTTTACACCCCACTTTCTGTGCTGTTGGTGTCCGTTTCGGACACTTGCGGCGCTGTGTTGTATTCTGCTGATAAAGATAAGCGCATTTTAAGTGCGTCGTATGACTTTCTAAATTGTTCCGCAGCATTGTTAAAACCAAACTCTGCCTTGCAATACAGTGTAATTGCTCTGATAATCAACCCGTCTGTCTCTTTTATCACTTTTACGCCGTCGTTTTTCATATCAGCTTTGCAGGCGGCTATACAGTCGTTTATTTCCTCTGTGATTTTCTCACTGGTGCTGCTGATACGCAGCGCCGCCCGCATTTTCTCGGTTAATGTTGTGGTATCTGCTGTCACAGCCTGCACCCTCTTTCTTACTCTTCTATTACTGCTGCTACGCCTGCCTCTTCCAGAACTGCTGCACGTTCTCTGCTTACTGCATATTCGTCCCCAGTATCCTTAATCTGGTTTAATTCCTTGTCAAGGAAACGGCGCTGTGCTTTTACTTTTACCAGCCCTGCTGCTTTCTTTTCCTCTTCGGCTTTAGCTGCTGCCTCTTTTTCCTCTTCGGCTTTGGCTGCTGCCTCTGCCGCTGCCTTTTCCTCTTCGGCTTTAGCTGCTGCCTCTGCCGCTGCCTTTTTTTCCTCTTCGGCTTTGGCTGCTGCCTCTGCCGCTGCCTCGGCTGCTACTTTTTTGTCCTCTTCCGTAAGCTCGCTGTTATCTGGTATATCTACCTCGACGGCTGCGCAGCGTGCAGCAATTTCTTTCTTTGTTCCCTCTGCATCTACGCCCAGTTGCTTTGCCAGTTCCTGCAAATCCTCTTTCTTATAGCTTTCCAGCTCTTTTGCGTCTAAGTATCCTTTCATGCTCTACCTCGCTTTCTTACACTGCTGTTACGCCCTTTTTAACTAAGATAATGCCCGCAGCGTCAGCTACTTTGCCGTCCACTACCATTAAGCACTTATTCTTAATCTTGTTGTTGTCGTGGTCTGTCCACTTCACTACCTGCATTTCCATGTTGGTATTGATAACGTAATCAGAGAAATTCATAAATACTGCGATTACGTCGCCCTCGTTTGCGTCGTCCCAGCTCGGTAAAACGTCGTCCTCTACAGTTTCCACATTCTTACCCATGAAACGGTATGTTTCCTCTCCGTTTACGCCGTAGTTTGTGCGTCCAATAGGCTGCCCGTTCTTATCTTCCATACCGTCAATGCCAGTATCAAAAGTGGACTGGTTCATAACAAAGCTGCCGTTTCTGTACGCCTTTTTCATTTTGCCTTTTACCTTATGCCAGCCGTTCCAGCTTGCGTACTCTTCCGGTGTCAGAGTAATTACAGCTGTTACCCTGCTGTCTTTCAGAACGCCCAGCGGCTGCCCCTCGCCTGTACCGTTGAAAATGGCAATTTCAATAGCCTTTACCATTGCCTCTGTTGCCATAGGTACAAACAAATCAGTAAACATTTTCAGCGTTACTACATTCGCTAAAATGCTCTGGGAAATTTTGCACTCCAAACCGTAATAATTGAAAGTTACGGAATTTTTAGCAGATGCTTTCTGGTCGTCGCTGCTCTTTGCCTCTGTAATCCAGTGTGCAGTAGGCTTTAAGTCTGCAATCGGAATGGAAACGCCGCCCTGTACGTTAATCTTACGCACCTTTGCATAAATGCTGCCGTAGCTTTCCAGTTTCTGGATAATTTCATTCATAATAGTTGTCGGAATTACAGCGCCGCTGTCTGCTGTGGTGGTGGTTTCAGCTGCTCTGTACTCTGCCGGAATAGCAACGCCTCTGCATACATAATTCATAAACGCTTTTCTGTATGCCGTAGTGTCGTATTTGTCCTCTGGTTCTCCTGCTCCTGCGCCGCCTGCTCCCTTGAAATTTCTAAGCAGCGTGGTATCTGCTCCCGCTCCACCTGTCGGCTCTCCTGCTGCAATTCTTTCAAGCAGCTTTTTACGTTTCTCTGCCGCTGTCAGTAAAGCGGTACGCTCTTCCTGTAAGTCTGTTACCTCTGTTTCCAGTTTTGTAATTTCCTCGTCCGTAAGCTCTGCCGCTCTGGTGTTAAGCTCTTCTTTGATTTCGGCTAATCTTGTCTCAATTTCCTTTAATCTCATAGTCTGTGTTCTCCTTTTTTGTTTTGATTTTTATAAGCTCGCCTTAATCTTTAGTATTGCTGCCCGCCTCTTAAGCAACTCCTGCCGCTCCCGCTCATA
>OCHO01002356.1_pt1 | contig 10081 bp, 6 predicted proteins | sample 1538441 | NCBI WGS metagenome assembly OCHO01 (sample SAMN04571691, study PRJEB22368) | human gut metagenome | biome: human gut; material: stool | host: Homo sapiens | place: Luxembourg | collected 2012-06-29
TGGGTATCTCCATCACCAAAAGTACCTATGCCAAACTGGAAACAAATCGCATGAATATTAAGGTATCGGAATTAGTTGCACTTGCAAAAATCTTTCATACCGATATCAATGCATTCTTTTCTTGCTTGTTATAGTTCAATATTCCCCGACTTCCTATGTGAATATCTCGCCTTAAGAAATCATAATTCTAATAATATGGAAATCGGTATCCCAGAACGAAAACAACGATTGATTAGCTTGATTATAATCATGAGAAATCGAACGAATGTCAACCCCAGATCCTACTTGCGAAATGCAAGTTAACTTTACATTGGTAAAATTTCTTATATTCTGCATAATTGTCAATTGGTTTCCTTAATCATGGAACGTATGAACTTCAAGATCAAAATATTCACTATATATATAATAGCATCTTAAAAAATAAGAACCGGTCTATATTCTATCTGGATATAAACCAGTTCTCTTTCTTTTCATCGTAAGCGTTAAAGCACAGATCCCTTGATGAAAAGCTAACTTCTTAATCAAGGTCTACTTAAAACAAACAGTTAAAATCAGTTTATGTAATCATAATGGACTTTCGGCTATAATCGTTCAACCACTCTTCTCCTTTCAGACATTTTTTACTATAGCCTACAATATGATAACTAAAGGTTTATATTATTCTTCATATTCAAAATATTCTTTTGCTAATATTTCAAAAACTTTAGCACTTGTATAAGAAGCATATTTGTGATACTTATCTCCTTTATTAGAGTCTGCAAAGTCACTTATAGCCTTTAATGCAATAAATTTAGGTCTTGGATTAATTGCCCATTTTGCCGCATAATACATACCATATATTTCCATTTCTATCGCTAATACTTCCCGGTGCTGATTCTCCAATATATCTTTAACTATTTCCGGATCTGTTATTACTGAAGCTCCAGATACGACCGGACCTATTAATAGCTGTAATTCCGTTCCTGGGGCATCCCCCATTTTAAAACTATCTTTTATTTCTCTTAATTTAGCTTTATCTTGACCTAAATTTCTACAATAACTTATTAATTTTGTATCTATAGATAATGCATTAATCGAATTTAAATGTTGAGTATTATCATTTTTTCTAATATCTTTTCCTGCTCTATAATCCCAGGATGTTTCTGCGATAATTACATCTCCAAAGTTCATCTTGTCCGGTTTTGTTCCACCTGCAATTCCTGTCATGACCATATATCTTGGTGCAAAGTTGTTAATCATTTTCGTTGTCAGCGACGTTGCTGCTACCATCCCCATTTGATTTGCAAATGAAAGTACAACTGAAATTTTTCTATCTTCTCTTTCAAAAAAGCCACTATAATATATATCGTCATCATATTCTACTTTACATTGTTCTACTCCCATCAATGATTCTTTAATCATTTGAGCTTCTTCTTCTAAAGCACAAATTACCGCCACATCATAGTCATATAATCTATGTACAGTTGTGTTTTCCACAATAGATATTGCGGCCTCCACGCAAGAACTTAACTTATTTTCCCATTCATTTGTCTCTTGATTATAGAAAATAGCAGTATGTATTTTCCCTTCGGAAGAGCTAAAACTCGTTGTACTTTGTTCGTATTTTGAAATCGAAATTACATATCTTGGATACGAATAAAATTTTGAATCTTTTATTGTTTTTAACAAACGCATACCGCCATCTTGCTGAGGAGTTTCTCCAAATGTTTGAGGTAAATAAATGTCCAAAATCATAATGTCAAAATTATTCTTTTTTAATTCACGTTTTGCGGAATTAATACAATTTGCAACAATCAAATTTATATTACCTGTACACTTCGGTTCCAAAACTTTTTTTATCTCTTGTATCTTTTCAGCATCATCATCTACAATTAATATATTAACCATACTTCCTCCTATAGTTTATCCAAAATTTCTTTTAATGTGGTACTCCAATCATCATTTCCATAAAAAACTGTTCCTTTCCAAATCTCTCTAAATCCCTGTGTAAATTCTTCATTTAAAGAGTTTAAAGAAATTCTATCATCATCAAAAGTTTCAAACTGGGTAATGACAATCACCGGAATAATAATTTTTCGATTAAGCATTCTTTTCATAATATTTTTTCCTGCAACTGGTTTTTTGTCCCCACCACTTTCCGTATGAGTAATATCATAAGTAGGTAATGACATATCTAATATAATTAGATTCCATCTATTTTCATACACTTTTCTTACACCGCTATTAAAAGAATATGCTTCCTCTATTTCAGTCCCAGGATAAATCTCCGTTAGTACTTCTCTTATCTGTTTTCGTTTATTTGAATTATCTTCAATCAATAATATTTGCATACCAACCTCTCAAAACTCAATTTTCATAAAAAATGTATTTTTCTCTTTTATGTATCCAAAGTCAATAGTAGGCTCTTTTCTCAAATCATATGCTATAATTTTAACAATTTTGGGAATACCTGTCCCACCCTCTCCTTTTACCTTTTGCAAATATTCTCCAGAACAAATTAATTTCTTTGCTCGTTCCACTCTAATTTCATCTTCTGTGATATCTTTAGTACAATCATAATCATTTTCAATATATATATATAATTTCAAATTCTTGTACTTTAATTCATATCTAATTTCAATGTTTCCTGCATCGGAAGACATTGCTTTCTTATATATGTTATCGAATAAATTATAAAATATGCCGTCAAAATTTTTTAAATACTTTCCCGGAATTTTATCACTTTCAGCCGGACTAATTTCCTTTGCAATAAATCGTTTTTCTGGATGCATATTTTTAATTGTTTGAAGTCCCAAATTAAAAGCAAACTGCAAGTCAAAATCATTATGCTTACTCTCTGTACTCCGCTGAAACCAATAGCATATCTTATCCAACGTATTCGGCATATCAGTAGATGCCTCCGCAATTTTTTGCTGTAGATCACGTAACTGAGCCTTATTACTGATTTTAGATACTGCATTTTTTAATTCTTCAAACGCATTATTATAATCTTGGGCAATTTCCTCTTTAATAATTCGTTTAATTTCGCTTAAATTTTTTTCTGTTATCTGCCATAAATAATTTATTACAACATCCAGAAACTCCTCAAATGTTACAACATCTTGTAATTGCAATGTTAATGGTAACATATCCCATTCACATAATGTATAATCAAATATTCCTTCTGTATCTTTCTCTTCAGTTCTGATTTGTATATATTTACCTTTCAATTTTGCAATTATAGCTTCTGTTTTTATATGAAACGCTGTGATTGCTTCTTCTATTACTTCTAAATCATTTGAATAAGCATATTTTAACCAATGTTGATTTATAATATATTTTCCGGTATTTATATCTTTTTTTGCATTCAAATAACTTTTATACAAAGGACTTCTCAACTCATCTTCCAATGTACCATGCCGAATATTTAAACTTAAATATCCATTCAATCCATATTCATCACTTGAAACAAACGCATCTCTTATATGCAAAACCAACTCCTTCAATATTCGTTCTGGAGTATTTTCAATAAAATGCAATTTTTCTGTCGAAGTTTCATCTAAAGCTATCGTTAATTGCTTAATTCTATCATCTTGATAAAATAAATACCGTAAAAAGTCATTTTTATAAAGCTTTTCCAGACGATCTTTCATTCCATCCACATTAACATGAATCCTATTTTCTTCTATGATCTTAAGCTCTGCATTAATCATAAGTTTCTGAGTTAATTCACGTATTTCCTTTTCATATTCCTTTAAATTATCTGGATCTATTTGACTTAGTATATTGCAAATCTCTACTCTTTCTTTATCTCTCTCCTGAGAATTTTTAAATGTTGGAATAGATATATCCATTATTTTTGTACTACATACATTTTTTAAAAAATAAATTAATTTCTTTTTACCATACTCATCATTATAAATATCTATTTTTGTAGGACTTTCTATGCCTCTAAAAAGGAAAAAATCTTCACATATAATCCCTAAATCATCCATCTTTTCTTTATTAAAATATGTCGCATAAACATAATAAAGAATTGGTGTACAAATATTAGCCCTAATATTTTGTTCCCCTCGTTCAATATAATCAATAATTTTTTCAAGCGGTACAAATAGCGAGGTAAAAATATTATCAATAATAAGTTCTGTTGATATTTCCATTGCAATTCCTAGATAATCACTCAAATCAATCATTGATAAAAAATTTCTTGTTGCCATAATAGCAATGGATGCATCTCTCCCCTCTATTTTTCTTAGATGCCTCATTTTCTCCGTAATTGCAACATTTTTATTATAAACCATAATCAAGTCTTTAATTTGACTTATACCACATAAATTCATCGCCTTCTCATATTCTTCGCTTAATAATGCACTCCGAAATTTTACATATAACGAGTTTTGTATGGTTGCTTTTTCAATAAATTTTATATCCTTCTCTTTCCCTAAACACGCGATTACTGTTTCTATGTCTAAATGCTGTAAATTGGATAATATCTTTGACTTTTTACATTCTCTTTCATCATACGTTTGGCATCGATATACAATATTATTTAAAATTTCTTTAGACCATGTCGATTGACTACAAGCATTTGCAAATTTCCTTATTACCTCCATACTTTCATCGCGATTCTCGTTTAAAGTATATACATATGTCAAATTATTCAAAAGTACTCCCAAATTCTTATCTTGATAAATCTCATAATCATCTCCGATTAGTATGTTTGACTCAATATAAAGATTCATTGCACCTATATTATTCGGAAAATATTGTAGTAAATCTGCGGCTTCCTTCCTTGCGCCATGAATATTTCCTCTGATAAATTCACACTTAGCATGATCTAACCTTGTTTTTGGTACATATTTACTTTTTCTATTTTTCATGTCATCCAAAATAAAACGAATAGCAATTAAATGGTCATCCTCAATATCTTCTAGTAATAATACATATTTTTTTAATATTAAACGCAATTCATTATCTTCTGGCAAAGTAACAATATAATCGCACACATCACAAAAAAACAAATATCTGTCAATTAAGCTTGTCTGCCGTATTACCCATAATATTTGTAATATCTTTTCTTCATTCATTTCATACACTAGTGATGTTATCTTATATGCATAAAATTCCATCAAACTTTCTGCATCTGCAATATATTTTTTCGCATTATTTATTTCTTTATTTGCAATGTAAAAATACTCATCGCTTGTAACATTATCTCTGTTTTTCAATTCATAAAAATTCATTACGGCCCCAAAGATTGATTTTGGTGCTTCCTTCATAAGTTCGTTCGTATTTAAATTCATTTTGGCATAAAGATAGAATTTACATTCCAAGCTCCACAGAGATGGTCCTAACATTTTTTCTACATTTTCTATAACCTTCAAAGCATCTTCATACTTATTTAGCAAAATATAATTATCATATTTCTCTCTTTCTGTTACAAACTCAGAAATTTTTTTACTATAAAACTTAAAGCAATATGCCATCCAGCGTAATTCTATTTGTAAATCACTAGTAAAATCAATAATATTTCTGTATCTTCCATATTCTTTCATATCTTGTGGAAAAAAATTACTTGAAATATACGGATTAGCTGCTTCCGAAGAGAGAATTTGGATGATATCTTGTTGGAAAATTTCATCATCTTTCTCTCGCAAAACTTCATTAAAAATTCTTTTTATTTGTGTTAAAAGTTTAGCTGCCTGTCTCTTATCTCCTCTTCTCGAAAATGTTTTTATATCACTTTGCCGAATCAATCCTTTTAATAAATCTATTCTATTAGCCATATTTCATCCTCTAAAAATTTGTCATTAGATACGTTTCTTTCAGAAGATTATACCATTTTATACAAATGAAAAAAAGTGACTTTCTATATTCCCATATTACAATTTCGTAATTATTAATACTCTGTATTATAATCAATTGTAAAAACTTTATTTTTCTTCGAAAATGCTCTATGACCCCGATGCATTATAGTCATAGTTTTTTTACAATCGTTTTGATTATCAACTATATAAAATATTTTACTATCAAAGCAATCTTAAATCTTCCATATGAATATAAATTCCATAAATTTGCTCTAGCAGAAAAATCTTTTCTATAAATAAATTTTGTTTTAAATGGAATTTGGTGAAAACGACACCATTCCTGTATCTGCTTCATCCTCACACTCTCTCCTGCCTCTATCCTGCTCACTAAACATTGCCTCTTTAAATCATCTATTCCTGCTTCAAAAAACAAATAAAATATTACATTGTAGTATCTAATCAATACAATCTTTTTTGTCATTTTTTCTTTTGACTTCATATACACTTTTCACCTCACACTGTATATCCAGTTCTATTTATCCACATATTTTTACTTCATACACCTTATACTCACCCTATAATAAGTGGTTAATATTCCCACCAGGATCAATATCACTTCCACTACTCCGATTCCCCTGTCATCTTTTAATACCTGTAATGCATATCGTATTCTCCACATAACATCTCTTCCTTTCTTATCCTTTATATCTGCATGGTCAAAAAAGCTGGAACTATAACAATGATCAATACCACTACCAGCATCAGAAACATTGGCAAAAGCAGCTTCGTTCCTGCTTCTTCACCCAGTCTTTTCGCCCGCGCCTTCCGTTCTTCAAAAGCCTGTATGGATTCCAGCTTTAAAAGTTCTGATAATCCCTTCGTTCCTTTTCTTAAATTTTGTGACAATAGTGCTCCTAGCCTTATATAAATCTGCAGATCACATCGTCTTCCAAAATTTTCATAGCCTTCAGCTTCTGTTACGCCGCTGTCCATTTCATGGCAGGTCTGTCTCATTTCTTCATATACGTATCTTTCATTTTCGTCTTCTTTTTCCTTCATGTATCCTTCGGTTATCTTTCTCCATGCCTTCTTTACCGTCATTCCTGCACCAAGATACAATGTCAGTTTGCTGATGACTTCCGGATAATCTTCGATCATCTGCTTTTTTCTTTCTTCTTCTGCCTTTCGGATATTCTGTTTTTGTAATGCATACAGAAGTATCCCTATCATCATTCCCATTACCGTTATAACCGGTCCGCGTTCATTAAAGGCCTGATAATATCTGAGTTCATTTGTGTCCAGCATCTCTGGCAGAATTAGTTTTTTCTTTTCTTTTGTTGCTGTATCTGCTTTTTTTATTGCCTCTTCAACGTCCTTTTTTGTGCTTTCTTCTCCGCTTAGTTTTTTCGGATATACACATGCCACGCACTGATAAGAAGCCTGCTCTTTTTCGTTTGCCGTATAGGTAAGGACTGCATTCAGTTTTACAAGAACTCCTTTTTCAGAGATATTCTGCTCCTTAAGTTTGCCCTGGATATCCATTACGTCATACCGGTCCAGTTCCCAGGAGACCTTCACAGGCTCCCCCGGGATATCTGTGACCAGATCCAGGTCCTCATCCACACGATCCAATGTCTCATTACCGGCCAATATCAGCCTGTCCATTTTCCTGATGATTCTTGAGAATAATTCCTGTACCTCCTTCGCAGAATACTGTCGCTCTGATACCTCTACCGAAGTCCGGACCTTTTTCTTTTTATTTCCGATCTGCACATCCAGTTCTTCCACTTTTTTCCCTTTTCCGTAGTCATTTCTCTCTATGGATGGTGTCATCTGTGTCCGGGAACATGCCATATCTGCTCCCGTCACTAATATCCCCAAAGCAATGATCAGGCCTGCTGCCTTCACTATACGTCGATTCTCAGGAGCCTTACTCCAAGATAATAAGCGCCCACGTAGATTCCGAGACATAGCGTCATCACCCCTATTCCTGTTACATTCCCATACAATTCTTCCATGAAATCAGAAAAACTAAGTGACATATAAGCAATAATCCCATACGGAACCATCGACATGATCTGAAATTCATATTTCTTTGCGGCAAGTAGTGTATCAATCTCTCTTTTTACCTCTATCTTATCGCCGATCTGACTCGTTGTATTACGGATAATCCCGATCATATCCCCGCCACTTTTCTTCGCTGTTACAAATACTGTCACAAAGCTTTTTACATCCTCTGACGGAACCCTCTCTGCAAATTCTTCCAGGACCTGTTCAACCGGAATATGCATTCTTAATTTCCTTGTAATGAGAAGTAATTCTCTGGAAATCCTCGCTTCTTCAGGATATTGTATCTTAAGTTCTTTTTGCGTTTCATAAAATGCATTTTCCACCGAATATCCTGTATTAAGCGCCGACGACAGTGTCTGTATCATCTCCCGGAACTGTTTTTGAAATTCCTGTTCCTTCTTTTTACTTTCTTCTTCCAGGAATTCCCTGTACAGCCAGATTCCCGGCAGTATCAAAAAAATAGCGGCCCACACTCTGCGATAATAAAGCCAGGCTGTAATGCCGATCATTCCGGCCGTCTTCATCCCTGCTTTTGTGCGTTCTTTAAATGTAATATCCTGCTGCCACAAGTTTTTCGCGGTGAAAAAGTTCCGCAACTTTTTTCCATTCTCCATGGACTTTATTTTCCTGATCCTTTTTTTCATTTTCTGTTACATTTTCATCCTCCTTACGAATCTCTTCATACCGGTAAATCGTCTGCAAATGGATCTGTCCATCCCAATATCCTAATACCTCTGTTACTTCCAGCACCTTCCTGCTTTTATCCCGAAGCCTTCCAAGATGTACAATGATATCCAGTCCTGACGCGATCTGACGCTCAATTGCAGGGAGGGGAAGGTCCATTCCCATCAATACCATAGTTTCCAGACGGCTTATCATGTCCTTCGGACTGTTCGCATGCCCCGTACTGAGACTTCCGTCGTGTCCTGTATTAAGTGCCTTTATATGGACTCCCTATGTTCCCATCATGCAGAAATACAATATCTGTACTTAATATACACTGTATATAACGTTATTATCTTGCCATTCCACAGTTGCAAATCGAGTAGGAGGGAAAATTAAATAAATTTTCCCGACCTCTCACACCACCGTACGTACGGTTCCGTATACGGCGGTTCAATCAACTTAACAAGTAACACACCTCTTGGTGTAGTAATCTATCATTGAGACTAATCCAAATTGGGTTAGTCTTTCTTTGTTTATTGCAAAATTCATAACTCTTCGCTGACACACATAAGCGATTCGACTACCTGTATATGCCGTAATCCAAGCTATATCCTTATCAACTCCAAGTTTCATCAAATTCTTTATTCGATTTTGCGGAGTTTTCCATTGCTTCCAGATACACATACGCAACCTATAACGAATTCTTGCATCTAGTTCTTTGCAGAGAGTTTTCATACTGCCTATCTTAAAGTAGTTAATCCACCCTCTTATAAGCTGATTGAGTTTCTCCACCTTATAGCTGTTGCTAACTCCCCAGCTACGAGAGGTGAATTCTTTCATTCTTTTCTTGAATTTCGCTACTGATTTTGCGTGTGGTTTTGCCTTAAACTGATGCGCTCTCGAATCAAAGTAGAAACCAAATCCAAGGTATTTAAGCCCTTGTGGTCTATCTACCTTGCTCTTGGTCATGTTGACTTTGAGCCCTAGCTTCTCTTCAATGAATCGTGAAATATTTCTCATGACTCTGTTGGCAGACATTTCGCTTCCGACCATAATAATACAGTCATCCGCATATCGTACAAAGTTAAGCCCCCGCTTTTCCATTTCCTTATCAAGTTCATTCAGCATAATGTTTGCCAATAATGGCGAAAGATTTCCTCCTTGTGGTGTCCCCACAATGGAATCCTCATATTCATCATCAATCATGATTCCGCTGACAAGGTATTTTCTCACGATAGAGATAACATCTCCATCTTTGATAGTTCTACCTATGATAGTCATGAGCTTATCATGGTTTACTGTGTCAAAGAACTTTTCCAAGTCGATATCTACAATCCAGTCATTACCCTCATTCATCATGTCGAGTGCTGTTAGAATTGCTTGCTGAGCACATCTGTTAGGTCTGAATCCATAACTATGGTCATGGAACTGTTCCTCATAGATTGGTGTTAAAACCTGTGCAATGGCTTGTTGTATGAATCTGTCTGTTACTGTTGGTACTCCTAGGTTTCTGACACCGCCATCAGGCTTTGGTATCTCCACTCTTCGTACTGGCTGAG
>OCHO01002359.1_pt1 | contig 10076 bp, 6 predicted proteins | sample 1538441 | NCBI WGS metagenome assembly OCHO01 (sample SAMN04571691, study PRJEB22368) | human gut metagenome | biome: human gut; material: stool | host: Homo sapiens | place: Luxembourg | collected 2012-06-29
TCACGGAACGCATTGGCCAGATACTTGCGTGTCTCCGGCTCCTTCAGCTTTTCCTCTTGGATGATCTTTGCAAGCTCTTTCTCCCGCTGTTCGGACACATAGGTGTTCCACTCTGCCATCACATCATCCACATCGTTGACCCCTGCAATAAAGGTTTCAATCAGTTGCTTTTTGCTGCGCAGTTCCGGGCTGGCATCAATCGCCTTGCGAATCGTGATGAGCACCTCTTTGTCATCGCAATGGGTGTCATGGTACTTTTTGACCAGCATCAGAATGTAGTCAATGTTGATCTCGACCTGCCGAATCAGCTCCACCTCGAACACCACATCATCCGTGATATCCTCTTTGGTTTCATCGTGCTTCTTGTTACGCCATTCATCCCGCAAATCCTGATAGCGGCCCAAATAGTCCTGTAAATCCCGTTCCGAGATCATCTCGTTGCCCTTGAAATCATCAAAGGAGGACAGCAGGTTCCGCATCCGCAGCAGTGCACCAAACAGCACGATAAAGTCTTTCTGGTTCTGCTCCCCGATGATTTGCGGCTCTGTCAGTGGGAACTTCTGCGTCAGGTCATCGATCATGTCCGTATAGCCCTGATGGTATTTTCCCTGCTCATCCATATAACCGTGGTAGTAGTCCGCATATTTGCGCAGCAGAACGATGCCGCCCGCATTTTTATCTCCAAACAGCGAAATTGCCGCATCCACCCGCTTTTGCAGATTGCGGAAGCAGACGATATTGCCAAAGGTCTTGATGCTGTTCAAGATACGGTTCGTCCGGCTGAACGCCTGAATCAGACCGTGCATCTTCAGGTTTTTGTCCACCCAAAGGGTGTTCAGGGTCGTGGCATCGAAGCCCGTCAGGAACATATTGACCACGATCAGCAGGTCAAGCTCTTTGTTCTTCATGCGGAGCGATACATCTTTATAGTAATTCTGGAACCGTTCGCCATCGGTCGAGTAGTTCGTGTGGAACATCTCGTTGTAATCCTGAATGGCTGCGTCCAGAAAATCTCGGCTGCTCTGGTCAAGGTTGGAGGTATCTTCCGGGTTTTCCTCGTCCAGAATGCCATCCGTTTCCGCTTCGTTGGCTCCATAGCTGTAAATGGTGGCAATGCGCAGCCGCTTGGTTGGGTCTGCCGCCATCTGTTTTTTGAACTCCTGATAATACAACTTTGCCATCGGCACAGATGCCACGCAGAAAATCGAATTAAAACCGCTGACGCGCTGTTTTCGCTTGATTTCATCCACCGCACCACGCTGGGCAGAGGCCACCTCTGCCACATTCGTCAGCAGATTAAACTCATACGATTTGTCTCCCCGATAGGTTTTCTGGTCAAAGTGGTCAAGGATGTACTTAGTCACCAGAGAAATACGCTTGGGTGCCATGAACGCCTTTTCCCGGTCGATATCCCAAACCTGTTTATCGTCCATGTCTGGCTCTGCATCCATCGTCTTGATGTAATCTACACGGAATGGCAGCACATTCTTGTCGTTGATGGCATCCACGATAGTGTAGGTGTGCAGTTGGTCGCCGAACGTCTGCGCAGTGGTGAAATAGCGTGGATCAGTGGAGCTTCCTGCGTTGACTGCAAAAATCGGCGTTCCGGTAAAGCCGAACAGGTGGTACTTTTTGAAATTGTGGACAATGGCTTTATGCATATCACCGAACTGGCTGCGGTGGCACTCGTCAAAGATGATCACAACATGCTTCTGGTAGACCTCATGCCCCGGATTTTTCTTGATGAAGGTCGCCAGCTTCTGGATGGTGGTAATGATGATATGAGCTTCCGGGTTTTCCAACTGGCGTCTCAGAATCGTTGTACTGGTGTTGGAGTTTGCTGCGCCCTTCTCGAAGCGGTCATACTCTTTCATAGTCTGGTAGTCCAAGTCCTTGCGGTCTACCACAAACAGCACCTTGTCGATGTAGGGCAGCTGCGATGCCAGCCGCGCTGTTTTGAAAGAGGTCAGCGTCTTGCCGGAGCCAGTGGTGTGCCAGATGTAGCCGCCGCCCTCGATGGTGCCATACTTTTTGTAGTTGTTGGCGATCTCGATGCGGTTCAATATCCTCTCGGTTGCCGTGATCTGATATGGGCGCATCACCATCAGCATCTTTTCTGAGGTAAAGATGCAATACCGGGTCAGCACGCTCAGGATCGTGTGCTTTGCAAAGAATGTCCGGGTAAAATCGATCAGATCCGTCAGCACGCGGTTGTTCGCATCAGCCCAGTAGGAGGTAAATTCAAAGCTGTTGCTGGTCTTTTCCTTTTTCGTCTTGCCGTGTTTGGCGTCCTTGATGGCATTGTAGCGGGTGCTGTTGGAGTAGTACTTGGTATTTGTGCCGTTGGAGATCACAAAAATCTGCACATACTCATACAAGCCGCAGCCCGCCCAGAACGAATCCCGCTGGTAGCGGTTGATTTGGTTAAATGCCTCCCGGATGGCCACCCCGCGCCGCTTTAGTTCCACATGAACCAGCGGAAAGCCGTTGACCAAAATCGTCACATCGTAGCGGTTATCATGCCGTGCGCCGTCTGCCTGTTTTACCTCATATTGATTGATGACCTGCAGGCGGTTGTTATGGATGTTCTTTTTGTCGATCAGTGTGATATTTTTGGAACTGCCATCATCCCGGTGCAATACCTGCACATTATCTTCCTGAATCTTCCGGGTCTTTTCGGGAATGTGCTCGTTGGGGTTGGCAATTACATCACTGAAAAACTGCCGCCACTCCGTATCGGAAAAGTGGTAGTGGTTCAGCTCTTCCAACTGGCTGCGGAGGTTAGCAATCAGTTCATCCTCGGTATGCAGCGGCAGATAGGTGTAGCCCTGCTCACACAGCAGCCGGATGAACTCTTTTTCCAACTCCGCCTCACTCTGGTAGCTGTCAGAACGCACCTTGGAGGGTTCATAGGTGGCAACAACGGTATCTTCATTGGTAGCCGCAACGATATTGAAAAAGGACATTTTCACACCCGCCTTTTACTCATACAAACCTGCTTCTTCTCGTTCCACTCGAATATCTCGCAGTTTTCTTCCCTGATAAAGCCAATGCACCGGCCCTTGTAGCGGATAGGTCGTCTGCATGATTTTTTGAGCTAACGCAGAAAGCGAATAGGTTTTACCCTGATACTCAATTTGCCTATCATCTTTTACAACAGCTACAACCTCAGGATGATTTTGCAGCACGACCTCTGCCCCCATCGGAATACCACATTTAATAAATGAGAACGGGGCTTTGCGTTCTTTTGCTTCTTCCTGAATTTCAGCCGCAACTTCTTCGTCTACAATCTCATGGCCTTCCGGGGTAAGGCGCTGCAGTTTGTCCATTGTGCCGCTTAATTTTGCAATGCTCTCCAAAAGCGCATAAGCATCCTCTTTTGTCATTGCATAGAATTCTTTTGTTCTTGTCTTTCCATCGAACGTATCAATGGCGCGCAAATCAGGATTCAAACGGTCGATCAGGCTATGCAGTTCTTTATCTTGTAGCGGAGTCGAAACATCGTAAGTAGCATATACCCGAAACGCAAATGGGATGCACTCGCTTCGATTTAACTGTTTCAGTCGATTTTCGATATTGGTCGCATAGCCAATTTTTACATAATCCGGGAAAGAGGGATTTGTCAGGATATAAATTACACCAGTCTTTTTTGCTGCATTCACGTTGCAGCCACCTCCTTAAACGTCAACAATTTATCTCGATAATACTCGTACTGCTTCTGTCTTGCTTCAATCTCTGCTGGCAGGCCGCTGGTCAAATCATTGCAAATAGAATCAAAACGGTCAAGAATATTCACAATATATTTTTGCCGTTTTTGACCCGGAAGCGGAATTTCGATTCGGTTCAAATTCTTCTGGTTCAATTTAGGCTGTGCGCCGCCAGAAATATACGGAGCCAGATCAATCGAGTTCAAATAAAACTCTACAAACCGTCTGGTTTCGTAGCAATCAAACTTCAAAACGTGCGCATGATTATTGACCCAGTTCTTTCCCGAAATAGAAAACGCAATCGGCGTACTTCTTGCCAAAAGATTTGCGCCATCTTCTGACACAAGCAGGTAATCCCCGTCAAAGATATAATCTTTTACATAATCCACGATACCGGAAGCTCCATAATATGGGTACTTTCCTGCTTCACGTTTACCACTTGTAACAGGCTTTCGCATACTGTCGCAGTTTTCGGCAATATCTTCAAGCGTAACAACCGCATAGCCAAACACATACTGCAAGAGCTTAATCAGTGCTCTGCTCTGCTCTGCTCTGCTCTGCTCTGCTCTGCTCTGCTCTGCTCTGCTCAAAATTGTGTTACCAGTTTCTGCAAATGTCAAGAGTTTATCACGGTAATACTCGTACTGCTTCTGCCGGGCTTCGATTTCAGCGGGCAAGCCAATATTGAGGTCGGAGCAAATCTTCTCAAAGTTATCTAGTACATTCACAATGCGGTTTTGGACATCGGCAGAAGGTATTGGCACCCTAAAAGATGCAATATCCTTTTGACTTACATGCGGAATTGCTCCTCCCGTTTTCTTTTTTTCAACATAACTCGGGAATCGACAAGCGATATAGTGATAAATATATCTATTATTTACTTGCTCTGATCTAATTCTTGCAACACGTTGAACCAGCAATAATGGCAAATATTCAGCCTGTACAATGCCAAAGCTTTTTCCAACTAATGATCCATCCATGGCAATCACTATATCGTTTTCTTTGAGCAAGTACTTTTCAAGGCCATCTGCACTATTCCAGTACCTATTTATTTCTTCACTAAAGAACAGGTTTCCTCGTTTGATATTCATTCCACGCATCAGACGGACTCCACTCACCTGAAATTGTGAACCATCAAATGGATACCCCGTTAAGATATCGCACACATCACCCAGATTTTCCCATTTGAATTTGTCATCGTCCCCAAAAGTTAGCATTTTATCTCTATAATAACGATACTGTGTCTTTCTGGCTGTAAGCTCCGCTGTAAGCTGCTTCTGCAATTCTACAACATTTTCAGTATAGCTATCCACCATACGGACAATTTCACGCTGAACTTCAGGAGGCGGAAGTGGAACCTCAAACTTCATTACCGCGTCTTTGCTTCCTCTTGGCATTTTGGCACCTTTTGAGTTCTGGATATCATATAAAAAGAACTTCTCAGATGACAGCACATAATACAAAAACTGCGGAAGTACTTTTTCTGTATCTTCAATTTGAACGGTCAACACATCTCCATTTGTGCCGCCTTCACAGTCTGCAAGCCAAACTTTACGGAGATATGGCCGGATATTACCAATCAAAATATCATTTTTTTGATACGCAATCACCATTCCCGTTGTTGGGACTGAAGTTGCTTTCGTTTTTCCGGCTTTATTCTGAAGAAGATTTTCTACACCAACATAGTTATCTTCATTTATAGTTTTGCAATCTATTCTGGTCTTTGCGTAATGCGCTATTTCTTCCAAGCGAAATACTTGTACACCATCCGGGCAAAGCTCCCGAAGCAGCTCATCCAGCTTACTCATTCGCACCCTCTTCTTTCTTTGCAATATAGGTACTGTACAGTGCCATCACCGCATAATAGTACATATCTTCCTGTGTTTCAATCAAATCTTCATCGAAAATAAAACCTTCTTCTGATTCATCAAATACCCGGCAACAGTCAATAACAATTCGCATCATCCAAAATGTCATTATTTCTTCCGGGCATCCGCCCAAGTTGCACTGCTCCCAAACCATGTCCATCGGTTTCTGTGTAAGCCAGTTCGTTCTTCCCGAATGCCGATAGTCGTACATATAGTCATACAGGGTTCGGTTAAATTGCGTATTCTTCAGCAATCTATGTGCATCATCTTCATAGAGTCGAGTGTTTACAAAATCCTCAAATCTATATGGATTTACGGTTTCAATTTTTTCACCCGAATAACGTTCCATAGCCCGATGAAAGTATTTTGCTCCGCCATACAAAACATCCCGGCCAAAACAGTATGTTTTAATATCGTCTTTTAGGAGTTTCAGCGCGGCACTTACCTGTTCTTTAGAAACCTCTATTGTCTGAAAATTGGCTTGCTTGAGGATTTCCTTTTGGACTTCCTCGCTACATCTTAAAAACTTGGTCGTTATCGCTCTATGATGCTTTCTTTTGAATTTCAGGCTCTTTGCGATTGCCGACAACGGCAAGTATTCTATTTCATCTTCATTATCAATCAGGAAAACTCTTGCCGCTTCAGCAACAGCTTTTTTCTGCGCCTCCACTTCCATTTGCTCACGTTCTTTTTCATGTGAGCGCTGTAGCCAATAGATTGCAACTGTCAATACAACTGTTGCAATCAATGAGAGCACATCCACTATGAAACTCCAAACCTCAAGGCTCATCTTACTCTAGGTTTTCCTCCAAATACCTATCAAAATCGCTCTGGTACAGCCGATCCTGCACCACACGGTACTTTTCAAACTCCGTTTCGGCGTGCATTTTTGCAAGCTGCGCCGAGATTTTGCCTGCGTCCTTCAGCACTTCCAGATCATCTGCCTGCAAATAGATGTCCAGCCGCTTGGCCCAGTCCTCCATGGTCATGGGGATATGACGGCGGGCACGGTTCTCGGCAAGGTCAAGGTATGCCGAAACGATCAGTTCCATGGATTTCATTTCATCTTCGGTCAGGTAATTTTTCGCCACCGAAACATCGCTCTTTTTGATTTTGCCGTTGGGAGCATCCTTCCATGTGTGAAGCCCCATATGCGGCTTTTCAGCATCGGCACGCTCATAGATCAGCTCTGCCGCTGTATGGCGATGCACGGCATAGTGCATCTTGTTCTGCACCTTTGCAAAGAACTCTTTTGTGGTCAGCGCATTGCGGTCATAATCCAGCGAAGTAGCGTAAATGTCAGTGAGTTTCTGGTAGAAGTTGCGCTCCGAAATGCGGATCTCCCGGATACGCTCCAACTGCTCTTCAAAGTATTTCTTGGTCAGGACTGTGCCACCGTTTTTCAGGCGTTCTTCGTCCATTGCCCAGCCCTTGATAGTATACTGCTCCACGATCTGATTTGCCCAGACACGGAACCGCACCGCCCGCTGGTTGTTCACCTTGAAGCCGACCGCAATAATCATTTGCAGATTATAGTGGTTCACGCTGCGAGTAACCTGTCGGCCACCCTCATTTTGAACTATTCGGAATTTCCGAATCGTTGCCGCTTCGTCCTGCTCATGGTCAGCATAAATCTTTTTGATATGCTCATTGATGGTCGGAAGCCCCACATCGTAAAGGGTCGCCATCATCTTTTGCGTCAGCCAGATGTTTTCATCCTCGTAGCGCATCTCAATGCTGTCCTTGTCCTCGCCCGTAGAGGCAACAAAGGTCAGGTATTCCGCCGCAGAAGAACGTACCAATGCAGAATCTTTCTTTTTGCTTTCCATCTCAGCCCTCGATTTCTGCCACGATCTGGTCAATAGCAGCCCGCAGTTCGTTTTCTCGTGCTACGATTTGCGCAATTTCAGCGTTCAGCTTCACAATGTCGATCTTCTCGCGGGTGTCCTTGGCTTCCACATAAGTGGAAACGGACAGATTGTAGTCATTTTCCTGCACCTCGGAATACTCCGCCAGATGGGAGAAGTGCGCTTCTTCTGCCCGCTGTGCAAAAATATCCACAATCTTATTGATGTTTTCCGGCGTGAGTTTGTTGTTATTGGTCACCTTGACGCACTCGGAAGAAGCGTCAATGAACAGCACTTTATTGTCCGTTTTGCCCTTTTTCAGCACCATAATGCAGGTGGCAATACTGGTACCAAAGAACAGGTTGCTCGGCAACTGGATGATGCAGTCAATGAAGTTGTTGTCCACCAGATATTTGCGGATCTTCTGCTCTGCGCCGCCACGGTACATGATGCCGGGAAAACAGACGATTGCCGCCGTACCGTTGGAAGCCAGCCATGCCAGCGAGTGCATAATAAAGGCCAAATCTGCCTTGCTCTTCGGAGCCAGCACACCAGCCGGGGCAAAACGTGGATCATTGATCAACAGCGGATTCTCGTCACCGGCCCACTTGATGGAATACGGCGGATTCGATACGATTAGCTCGAAAGGTTCATCATCCCAGTGCTGCGGATTGGTCAGCGTGTCCTCACAGGCAATGTCGAATTTGTCAAATTCGATGTCGTGCAGGAACATATTGATGCGGCACAGGTTGTACGTTGTGATGTTGATTTCCTGCCCAAAGAAGCCGTTGCGCACGGCATCCCGTCCCAGCACCTTTTCTGCCTTCAGCAGCAGCGAACCGGAACCGCAGGCAGGATCATAGACCTTGTTGATTTCCTTCTTGCCTACCGTACCCAGCCGGGTCAGCAGTTCCGACACATCAGCAGGCGTAAAGAACTCGCCGCCGGACTTGCCCGCATTGCTGGCGTACATGGTCATCAGGTATTCGTAGGCATCGCCAAAGGCATCAATGTCATGCTCTTTCACATCGCCAAGGTTCATATCTGCTACGCCGTTCAGCAGTTTCACGAGCTTCTCATTGCGCTTGGCAACAGTCGCACCCAGCTTATTGCTGTTCACATCGTAATCATCGAACAACCCTGCAAACTGTCCCTCGGAGGAGCTGCCCTTTGCGGATTCCTCAATGTGCCGGAAGACTGTTTCCAGCGTTTCGTTGAGGTTTTCATCGCTGGCCGCTTTTGCCCGTACATTGCAGAACAACTCACTGGGCAGGATGAAGAACCCTTTTTCCTGTACCAGCCCTTCCCGTGCCTGCTCTGCCTCTGCATCAGGCATATCCTCATAGCGGAAGTCCGGGTTGCCTGCATCAATTTCGCCCTGATTGATATAGCTGGCAATGTTCTCCGAAATATAACGGTAGAACATCGTACCGAGAACGTAGCTCTTGAAATCCCATCCGTCCACTGCGCCGCGCAGATCATCAGCAATCGCCCAGATTGCACGGTGCAGTTCTTCGCGTTCCTGCTCTTTTTTGGTGTCTACCATTTTTATTTCCTCCATCAAATGCGGATTTCCGCATTGTTTTCTTTCATTTTAACATAGTAAATGTACCACTATTGGTACACCATGGTGTCTTTTTCTAAAAAGGATACACTTTTCCTTTATACTATCCTAGTAAAGCGTACCACAGCTTTTCCGTGATTGCAAGCCGATAAAAATTTCTATTGCATTTTTCAGCGAGATAGTGTACACTTTTTTCAATCTTGTCCACTATCTGCATCTCAGACGGTGTTTCGTATCAGTAAGCATCTACCGGTTTTGGAGGGAAACAAATGAAAGCGAAAAAGACCAAACTGCCCGAAAATCTGTATCATTACACCAGCCTCATCAAGTATCGGATGATTCTTGCAACTGGGAAACTGCTTCTGACACCTTCCAATCTGAAATATGACAACGCCACGCTCCATGACGAACCACTCTTTTTTAATGGGCAGAAAATTGGTTATAAATCCGTTGACAAATATGAAAACTATCACCCTGTCGTCTGGCTGACTGCCAATGACCATGCTGGTGTCAAAAATACCGGCCTGTCCAACGACAAAATCATGTGCCGCATTACCATCAGGACCAATGGTAAAATCTGGCGGTATCTGCCTTGGCGCACTTTCTGCGACAAGTACAACGCTGACCGCAGCGTTTCCTCAACCCTCAAACAAACCGCTAATGACTACCTGAACTGGTATGTCTGTGAATCTGAGATTCCAGTTGCGGACTTTGCAAAGGTCGAGTTTCTAGCTGAAGATGGCACCTACAAAGACGAGAAAGACATTCCCGGCTTTGCTCTGACGGATATTGCCCCGGAGCTTTTTGAGTAAAATATCACTTATATGTACAGACCCCCGCCAGCGGATGTTGGCGGGGGTCTGCTATGCTTACAGCTCTACGCTGTTCTGCCTGTTCTTCTTCTGGCTTCTATCCGCGGTCTGCTCCTGCCCCCTCATAAGCCCAATGACCTGCTGCATCTTTTCGGCACCGAAATAGTTCCATACTCGCCTGAAATCACGTTTCATCGCATAGAGTTGAGAGTTTTCAGCCTCTACCTCTTTCAGCCGCTGGCTTAGATGATGGGTAGCTTTCTTCTCGTCCTGATAGA